>Ga0079305_1003133_pt1 | contig 11927 bp, 13 predicted proteins | sample LMS_cellobiose_e_FD_79183 | JGI IMG/M metagenome (GOLD analysis project Ga0079305, IMG submission 79183) | Rumen-fistulated moose microbial communities from Alaska, USA - LMS_cellobiose_enrichment | ecosystem: Host-associated > Mammals > Digestive system > Stomach > Rumen fluid ... | reverse complement strand
TATGACGTGAGCATCGACAACGACCTGTACAAGGTGGCTGACTTCACCTTCAGCGGCACCGCAGAGGTGAAGGGGACCAACGCCGGCAGCTACGACATGGAGCTGAAGGCGGCGGACTTCACGAACACGAACCCGAACTTTGCCAATGTGAAGTTCGTGATCGTGGACGGTCAGCTGGTGATCGAACCGCTGGGCACCGATGAGGAAGAAGCGGTCACGGTGACCATCACAGAGCACAGCGGCACGTTCACCTACGACGGCACGGAAAAGACTGTCACGGGCTATGACGTGAGCATCGACAACGACCTGTACAAGGTGGCTGACTTCACCTTCAGCGGCACCGCAGAGGTGAAGGGGACCAACGCCGGCAGCTACGACATGGAGCTGAAGGCGGCGGACTTCGCGAACACGAACCCGAACTTTGCCAACGTCCAGTTCGTGATCGTGGACGGTCAGCTGGTGATCACGCCGTCGGACAACAACGAGGTCGTACCTCAGTTCGATCCGCAGGCGGATGAAACGCTGGATGTCGTCGGAAAGAGCATTACGGCGAAGTATGACGGCAAGGAGCACTCTGTCACCTTTGGCGCTTCACAGGAAGGGTCTACCGTAGAGTACAGCACGGATGGAACCACGTGGACGACAGCGTCTCCGGCTCGGACCGATGCAGGCACGACGACGTTCTCGGTTCGTATCACCAACCCGAATTATGACACCGTGACGGTGGATGGCTGGAAGCTGGTCATCACTTCTCGTACGGTCGTGTTGACGAGTGCCTCCGGAACGAAGCACTTCGACGGAACGCCGATCCGCCGGAACAAAGCGGCAACGCATATCACGGTTGGCGGCGACGGCTTCGTGAGCGGCGAAGGTGCAACGTATACGATCACCGGCACGCAGACCGATGTGGGCCAGAGCAAGAACACGTTCACCTATACGCTAAATGCCAATACGAAGGCATCGAACTACACGATCACGCAGACATTGGGCCGGCTGATGGTCCTGCCTGAAGAGGTCCCGTTGGGACTGGTCCCGTTGGGATTGAACGGCAGTGTTTCCATGATCTTCAACCTGGATACCGGGTTGACCGCTGACGGAAAGAAGGCGGAAGCGTTCAAGGAGACATTCAAGTGGATCAAGGAAAACAATGAGAGGCTGGGAGCCGTCGCCCTGATCAATGCGGGTAATGTCGTCGCGGATCCTAAGGATGAAGCAGCGTGGAAGCTGATCAAAGACACCCTCAATTCACTGGATAGAAAGGCGAACGAACTTCCGTACTTGACGGTCGCCGGTCGCAACGATGTCAACGGTGATGAGATGGACTACGAGACCTACCTCAAGCACGATCTGAACGAGGCCAACCAGAGGAATCGGTACAACGATGGTCAGATCTGGTATCAGCTGTTGGACGAACAGCAGATGCTGCTGGTCGGCATCGGTTACCAGAAGATCGCGGATCCCGGAACGGCCACGCAGGAAGAACTGAATGCACAAGAACAGTGGATCCAGTACGTGAACAATGTGGTCTCCAGCTATCCGGAGTATACGACAGTACTGCTCGTGAACGACTTCATCGAGAAGGATCCGGATGGCAGAGCGGACGAGGGTCGCCTGACTGCGTTCGGTGAGCTCGTTGAGGATCGGATCGTTCGGATCAACGAGAATGTGGCACTGATCCTTTGCGGCAACGCGGAAGGCGCAGCACGTTGGGAGAAGACCTATGCGGATCACAAGGCCAGTGCGCTCCTGAGCAACTATGGCTTTGATGAGGAGAACGGCCTTGGCTTCTTCCGGATCGTGACGCTGAACGGTGAAGCCCATACGATCACGGTCACAACGTACTCGCCCTTGCTTGACAGGGATTCGTATGACGAGGATCATCCGGAATATGACTTCTTTGTGATCGAGGACGCATTCTAAGCATCTCTATACACATTCGATTCTTGAGGTAGCCCCAAATGGGGCTACCTCAATTATGGGTTCATCGGAACAATACGATGGTAAGAGGCGCAGACGATGGAAACAGCTCATAAAATGGTTGGACGTCCTCAGAAGGACATAACCGGCGAGCGCTTCGGAAGGCTGACAGCGAGGTCTTTCGTCGGGCGTAATCCATATGGAAAGGCCCTGTGGCGCTGCACATGCGATTGCGGTGGTGAGATCGTGACGACATTGGGCAATTTATCAGATGGGTATACAAGAAGCTGCGGATGTTTGTATATCAAGTATCTGACGGATCAGCGTTTCGGCAAGCTCGTTGCTTTGTTTCCGACCGGCGGTCGACGCAGCGGCTATCCGATCTGGCATTGCAGGTGTGACTGCGGAAATGAGGTAGATGTGCCGAGCATGTATTTATATCGAGGGGATAGGAAAACATGCGGCAAGTGTAAGACGTAGACAGGTCATTCTAATGTAGGGAGATGAGCAATGGAGAGACGCTCATATGGTTTAAAAAACAAACGAGCGAAACAGAACAAGCATAGCACAGCGTACATATATGGTTGGGAAAAGGCAAAGAAGTGGTTTTTGCCGATAGGATGTGTGCTCCTGCTTCTTGCTTTTATCTGGAGTGCTAAACGTATAGTGGGTCGAATCAAACAAGCACCCCAGGGATCGGCAATGGATCCCGTGTCCGTTGTGGACGCCGGAATCGAAGACGTTCCCGTACCCGTTGTGGATGCTGAAAGCGAAGATACACCGATGCCCCAGACAGAGATCGACTATGATGATCTGGGGGATGAGGCGATAGATATGTCTTTAGTCGAAGAGGAAGAGGAGGATATCGGGCTCCAGGTCGTGAATGCTGCTTTGACACGAGTGGGATGTCCCTATGTATTTGGCAAAAAGGGGGATACGGAATTTGATTGTTCCGGTCTGGTATACTGGGCGATCTATCAGGTGGACCCTGACCTTGGGAACAGGTTGTACACCAATGCATCTGGCCAGGCGAGGTATTGCTATAACCATGGATTGACGATCGAACGCAGCGAATTGCAGCCTGGAGATCTGGTGTTTTGGATGGACAAAACCTGCAAGGGCTGCCATCGCTGGAGGGAGATCCATCATGTCGGGATATATGTTGGCGATGGAATGGTTGTGGAGGCAGCGGGAGATAAAGATTGTGTCGTTGTTCGAAAATTGTGGGAAAACAAGGATTGTCCGATCATTCTTTATGGAAGGCCATATTAATATAATTCATAATTCTGCTTTGCCAAGGCTCCGTTCCACATTTGCCAAAGAGAAAAAGCTCCTGATTCAGGGGCTTTTTTTAATCAAAAGAAAAAAAGGACATCTGTCCTGTTGAGTAGAAAAAGATGGATAAGATTTATCAGTCAGAACAGGTCAACGCCGCTGTCACGCAAAGCAAGTACCGGGATATGCTGGAAAACCTGCCGTTCCGACCGTTCCTTGTCCGATATGAAGTGCGGGAACTAGTCGCCGCGTTGGATCGGCGCACCCAGCTGTTTCTGATCGTGATAGAAGGCGCGTTGTCGATCTACTTCATCCGCGAAGACGGCAGCAGCTATTCGTTCTCCTATTCGCAAAAGCACAGCATTCTCGGTGAAACAGAGGTGTTTGAGGTCGAAAACACGGGGTTTTCGCCGAAGTGACCGAACCTCTGACCTGCATTGCCATCACCATAGACCACAACCGGGATATGCTTCTGAACAACGCAGCGTTTCTGCGCGTACTTGCTGAATCGCTGGCACGAAAGATGGCAATGATTACGATGAAGAATGCCGCCCAGCCTTCCCTCCGGGAGCGCGCGTTTGTCTATATGCGTTATAAGTGCGAAGGCGGCAAGCTCAAGGGCATGGAGAGCACGGCGTTCCAGTTGCATTGCAGCCCACGGCAGCTCCAGCGTATTCTCAATGCCCTGGAGCGGGAAGAACTTGTCATAAAAACCGGAAAGGGGGCTTACACCCTTTTGGTACCATAAAGGCAGCGGTATCTTCCCCTCTCAATGACTGCCGCTCGCTTAGTGGCGGTAATCATCGAAGCCTAAAGTGCTGTATACTCCCTTAAAATGTACAGCATCGCCAGATAGCGTCTACAAGCATGAAAAAATATTGACTTTCAGGGGTAGGTGTGGTATTATTCACTTATAAACGGACCAAACGGACCGTTTAGGAGGGGCAGATATGAGGACCATGGACCCACACAAATATGTGCTGGTGGAGGAGTATATCAACACATACAAAAACGAAAAAGGGAAGGCTCCTTCCACAATTGATATTGCCAATGGAACTGGGCTCCCGAAGACTACAGTTATTCGTTATCTCAAGGACATGCAGAAAAAGGGGATCATCGAATACGAGGGAGTGCGTGGGTTTATGACCCAGCGGGACAGGAAATCATCTCGCGCTGTTCCCGCTGTGCCTGTTGTGGGCGATATTGCCTGTGGACTGCCGCTGCTGGCGGAGCAGAACATTGAGGAGTATGTGGACCTCCCCGTAAGCTGGGTCGGGCACGGACAGTTCTTTGCCCTCCATGCTAACGGTGACTCCATGAAGGACATCGGGATCAGCGACGGGGACATCGTTGTTGTGCGGCAGCAGGAGACTGCAGAACCCGGACAGGTGATCGTTGCATTGGTGGACGAGACCTCGGCAACCTTGAAGCGGTATTATCCCCATCCCGATGGGCAGATCGTGGAGCTTCGCCCGGAGAACAGCGCGTTTGAGCCGCAGATCATTGATTTGAAAGAGCGAGCCTTTTCGATCCAGGGGATAGCCGTTAAGGTCGTAAAGGACATTTAATACGGAAAGAGAGAACTGAATATGGACAAATGGTTTGGCATTGATGCCCAGGAGCAGGCAATGCTTGGTTTAAGTCACAGTGAAAGGAAGCATCTGCTTTTTCTGAGGCAGAAGAAGACATTGGAACTGTTTGTGGAACGGGGGGCCATATCCCGTATCCAGTATGAGGCATTATTGCACGATCTTTGCCGGGAGATGGGGGAGAGCGCGTAAGGAAAGGAGAGATTGAGGTGGAAGCAAGTCAGCAGCGGTCATATCTGTGCATCGACGGCAAGTGTTTCTATGCCTCGGTGGAGTGCGCCGAGCGGGGGCTAAATCCGTTTGAGACCAACCTGGTCGTGGCCGATCCTGACCGTGGCAAAAATGCCCTATGCCTTGCCATTTCTCCGAAGCTGAAATCTTTGGGCGTCCACAACCGCTGCCGCCTTTCCGATATTCCCGGCAACATCAAGTATGAGATTGCTCTGCCCCGTATGAAGCTGTATAGGGACTACTGTGCGGACATCTATGCCCTGTACCTGGACTACTTCGCCCCCGAGGATATTCATGTCTACTCGATTGATGAAGCGTTCATTGATGTGACCAATTACTTGCCCATGTATGATGTGGATGCCCAACAACTGGCACGGAAGCTCATGAACGAAATTGCCAACAAGCTTCGTGTACCCACCACTGCCGGAATAGGGACCAATCTATACCTTGCCAAAATCGCGCTGGACATCACCGCCAAGAAGACTCGTGACCACATGGGCTTTTTGGATGAAGAACTGTACCGAAATACGCTATGGAACCATATGCCCTTAACCGATTTTTGGGGCATCGGACGCGGAAAGGTTAACCGCCTGAGCCATTACGGTATCTTCACCATGCGGGATATTGCAAACGCTGGTCCCGATCTCCTTTACAGGATTTTCGGGATCGACGCAGAGCTTCTGATCGACCACGCCTGGGGGCGGGAAACCTGTCTCATGAAGGACATCAAGAACTATCGGAACAAGAGCCATTCGGTATCCTTTTCGTAGATCCTCCCACGGGACTATGAGTATGAGGAAGCCGCCGTTGCTATGGCGGAAATGGCCATTCATGGCTGTCTCGAACTCTATAAGCGCCATGTGATCACCAACAAGGTATGGATTGGCGTCGGATACTCCCGTACAGAGATGTTACCAGGTGCGCAAGGTTCCATCAAATTGCAGTGCGCGACCCAGTTATCCTCCATCATCGAACCAGCGGTGAAGCAGAAGTTTCGGGAGATCGTTGCCAGGGGAATACTGATACGGAATCTGGCCATTGCGTTCTGCGATACCCGTGACGAGGGCTGCGAGGGCTACGATCTCTTTACCGATTGGGCGAAGGTGGATAAAGAGAAAGCTGCTGAACGGGCAGCGTTGGAAATACGGGACCGATTCGGCAAAAACGCATTGCTGCGTGGGATCAACCTGAAAACGGCAGGAACACAGCGGGAACGGAACACGTTTATCGGAGGTCACAGAGCCGGTTATGATGATGCGAGAGCAACGGGCGAAACAGTTTGCCATCTTTGACGCCATGAAGGGGCTGTCGGAGGCCTTGCGGGAGCGCGAGGAACGACATTCACGGGTCCAAAAACACGGAATATCAGAGGAGAACCAGGAGCGGATCTCGGAAACTCTTATATATATGGAGAAGGGGTCCAAGGTGTTCATCCGCTATTATGCCGCTTTTCATGAATGGGAAAGGGAAGGCATCGTGACGGAGATAAACCGCCCCTACCGCTTCTTCCGAATCGACGATGAAAAAATCCCCTTCGAGGACCTGTACGATGTTCAGGTCGTTGGGTAAAAGCAGTAATGAGATAAACGGATAAAAAGGAGAACTCAAATGAGTATTGTGCCCGTACAGGCTTTAGATACGGTCCAACCGCGTTGGGATAGCAGCAAAGCACCATCTTTCTCTGTGCTGGTGAAAGAGCGGTTTGCCCTTGACATTTTTAACGCGGCACAAGAATATGGCGAAAACCTGGGTATGGAGTTTCAGTCAGCTACCCTGGGTAGGATCACTGTAAATAATTTTGAGATCGCTTCGGCGAAGTTAGATTTTGAGGTGCTTTGCTTTACCTCGTTTGTGGATAACGGGGAGAAGCATACCGTCACCCTGCTTATGAGCTGCATTTGCAGCCTGAACGATGACTTTTCCAGGATACACGTTGAAAGTACCGTCCCTTGCCCGAAAGGCTACAGGGCTAAGCCATGCCTGCCAGATGACCTGGTGCCGATCATTCAAAAGAAGAATCTGGATCAGGTTGCCGACAATATTTTGTATGCACTTCGGATTTGCCCCAAGAACGGAACCATGCCGGTGAACGGAGTAAAAATAGCTGAAAGCCTTGGCCTGCGCGTGGAGAAATGCGAGTTTGATCCGCGTGAAAACGTGTTTGGAAAGGTGTTTTTCGATGATGCGATCACCATCGTAAGAGATATGAACACAGGGCTTGCAACGGTAAAGCAAGTGAAGAAGGGAACGATCCTGGTGAATGATTCCCCCTTCGGCGTTGCCGATCCGCACATACTCAACAATACGATCCTTCACGAGTGCGTACATTGGCTGCTCCACCGACCCGCCTTCCAGCTGGCAAAGATTTGGAATCGGGAATATGCAGCAACGGCCTGCCGGAAACTGAAGATCGAAGGCTCCGCGCATAGATGGACCTCCCTTGAGCGAATGGAGTGGCAGGCCAATTCTTTAGCGCCTCGCTTGCTTATGCCGGATTGGGTGACCAAGTTCATAGCAAACGAATGGCTATTACGATGTGAACCGCTTTCTTCCAATCTGCGCATGGAGAGGACGATGGATCAGCTTTGTCGCTTTTTTGATGTGTCCCGGCAGATGGCCAAGATCCGCATGCAGGAACTGGGCTTTGAGGGGGCGGAAGGAGCATTTGCGTATTATGAAACAAGACGGCACAACATCGGCTTTGCCAATGCGGTGCGAGAAGCCTCACGAAACCCGCTATTTTGGAAGGCTATCGCTTCTGGATTCTATACCTATGTAGAGAACTGTTTTGTTGTACGGGACAGAAAATATATATATCGGGACCAAAATGGTGGCTTGCGGCTGACCACCTACGCCAAGAGCCACCCGGATGAGTGCTGCCTGTCGTTCGTTTTCCAAAGGTCTACCCAAAGTATGCCAAATGGTATGCTCAGAAAACGACTGAACGACGAAGTCTTTATTGCAGGAAGCGATCTTTCCCCGAAACAGTTTGAAAGGAGTATCAAAGCCATTGCTGCTATTTCCAAGTCGCTTCCGAACACCTTTGCAGACACGCTTGCAGCGCATATGAAGCGAAAGGGAATATCGGTCGAACAATTAGAAGAAAGTAGTCTTGTTTCGGATAGGCAAATTGTTAGGTATCGAAATGAAGAAAACCCCTATATCTCCTTGCAGTCGGTTATCTGTCTTTGCGTTGGTATGAAACTGCACCCGGTTTTTGCCTTTGACCTCATCAGGAAAGCTGGGTTTTCATTAAATGATTCCATAGAGCATACAGCATATAAAGTCATCTTAACCAGCATGACAACCAGTTCTGTTCGTGAATGCAATGATTTTTTGAGGCAAATGGGCATAAATCCTATCGGCAGAGAAGAGTAATACAATAACAAATTAATTAAAAACTGAAAAAGAATAACCCATCATCTACAAAGGTGATGGGTCTATTTGCGCTGCAACAATAAAAAAGGATTCAAAAATCGAAAAGCGACACGCCATAAAATGGCGCGCGATTTTTGCCTATATATCTGACTTTTTTAGAAAAAACAATGAAAAAAGCCGCGAAATAACGCCATTTTCTGTCGTGGTAAAAGCATCTCCTGTGCATTAACATTGTCCCCGTGAGGTAGGAAGCCTCACAGAAAACCAGAGATCTCAAGCCGGATGCATACGGCAGCGGATGTTCAAAGAAGATCAGAGGACCTGTCCAAGCGGACAGAACTCAGGTCGATCAAAGAACACCCTTTTGTCAGTGCATCCGGCTTTTTTCGTTGCCGGAAGGCGGGCGAAAGCGGATCGAGGGCTCCTTGACAACCGAATAGTCCGATCAGGTAACAGCAGAATGATACTTCCGCCTTGAACGCATCACAGCATTGGGCGGCCCGGCCGGGAGGCGGGGGTCCGAGAGGACATGCGCGAGGACGGCGGCCTGAGAAGGAAACGAGAATAACTATTTTACTGGAAAGGCAAAGAAAATGGGTAAAGTAACAGCAATCGTTAACCAGAAGGGTGGCGTCGGCAAGACGACTACAGCAATCAACCTCGGCGCGTGTTTTGCCCGTATGGGTGAGCGGGTCCTGCTGATCGACATGGACGGTCAGGGCAATATGAGCCGTGGTCTGGGCTGCAAGGTCAAGCGCAGCCATTACACGATCCGCAATGCGCTGGTGGACATCATGAACGGCATCGATGCCGATCCCATGAAAGGGATCGTCCCTGCAAAATATGATCCCCTGTACATCGTGCCCGCAGATAAGCAGCTGCTGGCATTTGAGCGGTCCTTGAAGAATGAGCCGGAGGCTCCGTTTCTTCTTCGTAAGTATGTGGAGAAACAGCAGTGGAGCTTTGACCGCATCCTGATCGACTGTTCTCCCAGCCTCGGTGTTCTGACGCAGAACGCCCTGGTAGCTTCCCACAGCGTCATGATCCCGGTGGACCCGGAGTTCTTCGGCGTGGAAGGCGTGGAGCAGATCACCTCGACTATGAACGGCGTTCAGCGGAAGATGAACCCGGAACTGTATCTGGAAGGCATCGTGATCGTCAGGCGGAACAACGTATCCATCGCAAAGCGCACCAACGTAGAAAACCTCCGGCAGCGGTATGGCGACAAGGTGTACAAGACCGAGCTGCCGTCCTCCGTGAAAGCCTCCGAGGCCCAGGCGCATGGTATGAGCCTAATCAAGTATATGTCCTGGAACCATCTTGCAAGAGCCTACGACGCATTGGCAAACGAGGTAGTTGCCAATGAGCAGCAGTGAGAGCAGTAAAGACCGGTTTGCTCCTCTGACCTTCGAGCAGATGTACGGCGTCGAGGAGCCGGAGCCGGACGGCAGGCCCCTGGAGCTGGAGATCGACAGCCTGGTCCCGTTTCCAAATCAACCATTCAATCCATATAAAGAGACGGAAATGGAGGAGATGGTTGAGAGCATCCAGGAAAACGGCGTCATCTCTCCGATCATTGTTCGCCCAAAAGCGGACGGCGAAACCTATGAGATCATCTCCGGCCATAACCGTGTGGAAGCCTGTCGACGTGCCGGTATCTGTCAGATCCCCAGCTTCATAAGGGATGTGGACGATGATACAGCTGTCATCCTCATGGTGGACAGCAATCTTAGGCAGAGAGAAAAGCCGACTGAAATAGAAAAAGCAAGAGCATTTGAAATGAAGTTGGAAGCAATCAAGCGTCAAGGCGCGAGAACGGATTTAACTTCATCCCAACTTGGGATGAAGTTAAAGGGTAAGCAAGCACTTGACCAAATTGCAGATGTTACCGGCGATAGTCGAAATACTATTCACAGATATATAAGGCTTAATCGTTTGATCCCATCCCTGCAGGACTCTGTGGAAAAGGGTAAACTTGCGTTCACGCCTGCTGTTGCACTGTCATACTTGGACCCTGGTGATCAGGAGATCGTTCAAGAGGTTATAGAACGTGAAGAATCATCCCCCTCCCTATCCCAAGCACAGAAGCTGAAAAAGATGGCCAGCGATGGAACTATCGACGACAAAAAGATCGTCGAGGTTTTGACCGTACAGAAGCCCATGTATGAGACCATCACGTTCCGTTTTAACACCGTGGAGGAATACTTCCCCGAAGGGACCACCGGGAAACAGATGCAGGAGATCATCATGGGCTTGCTGAGAGACTATCAGGAGCGGTGGCATAAGGAACGGGAACAAGCCATGGAGCAGGAGAGGTGATCAACATTAGCAGAAGAAAAAAGAAGCGCAAAGGAGTCGATCTGCCAGTGTTGGCAGACTGCGCCGAGTACAGTTGCATGACGCCTATGGCGGCCATCAACTACCTGAGTATCAACGGGTTCCTGCTGGGATCGAGTATCAAGGAACAGACCCTTGCGGCGGAGGCTCAGAAGCTGGCAGGGGGCATGGACTGCACCTTCTCTCCCGATATGAGGCGGTTTTTCATAGCCTGTGAAGCGGACGGGGAGACCGGCTGTTGCTGGGCCATCATCCGCCATCTATATGAGAAATGGCACATCGCCATTCCCAAACCTATCCAAGCTTTTATTTCAATACCGGAGGTCTGGGAGGCGTTCCTCCGCATGACGGCGGAGCAGTTGAATATCCTCCTTGCCTCGGATATGGAAGGAGAACCGTTCCCTTAATGGGAACAGAAAGGACCATGTTTTTTACCACAGGAAAGCACATGTATTATGAACACCTCATGCAGCAGGCCCCTAACTTCGACAAGGCGCCGCGAGAGATAAAGGACGAATCCTGCCTTGTCTGCGAGGGATACAACACCAAGACTGGCAAATGCAGATTCTGTGTTTGCCTGGATGAACGACAGCTCCCGGAAAACGACCGGGAGCTAATTTATAAGAAAGGAAAAAAGAAATGAACCGAATTATCACCCGCATCCTGGCACTCAGTATGTGTCTGCTCTGCCTGTTTTCGTTCGTGCCCCTGCGTCCCGCCCATGCGGACGACGCCTTCCCCGAGAGCGTAACGATCCAGAGCCAGACAAACAGCGCCTTTGACTATCTCGAGTATTACAGCAACGGTCGCTGGAAGGATCTGAATACGCCCCGCCACTGGATCGAGTCCACCGGTCAGGTCTGCTACTGTATTGAGCATACCTCCGGCAATCCCCATGGCGCTTCGTACACCGCCACACCACCTTCCTCTGTATTCGGTGCGAACACCCTTGCGGGGCTTCAGACCATCCTCATGTTTGGCTACCCCTGCAACACGCCGGACGGATTTACGGAGGACGAGGCCCGGCAGGCCACGGCCAACGCAATCCGGTTCTGGTTGAGCGAAAACGGTGAGCCCGGCAGCTACTCCTTCACCAACCGCCGTGCTCATCCCAATCAGATCCGTGCGAAGCTGGGATATGAGCATGTGCTGGAATGGGCTGACGAGCTGTTGCAGATGGCCAGAGACAAGCAGACCTTG
>Ga0079305_1003131_pt1 | contig 11938 bp, 7 predicted proteins | sample LMS_cellobiose_e_FD_79183 | JGI IMG/M metagenome (GOLD analysis project Ga0079305, IMG submission 79183) | Rumen-fistulated moose microbial communities from Alaska, USA - LMS_cellobiose_enrichment | ecosystem: Host-associated > Mammals > Digestive system > Stomach > Rumen fluid ... | reverse complement strand
ATTTCGTGTCCGAATCCGGCGTTTATGGTTGATGAATCTGCGATTCATACCGAAGAGCCGCAAAGAATTTATATTCTTCCAATCTATTACCTGCCGGAGCAGGGAACTGATCAAGGAACAATACGAAGTACGATTGAGATAAAAACAGACAAGGCCCGCTGCCAGTTTAATGTTCTTGCTGAAACGGGGACATCCGATACTGATGAAGCGGAAAATCCGGATACAATAAAAATCGAATGACAGAAGATCAATTGCTTAAAGATTTGAATCCCGCCCAACAGGAGGCGGTTCAACACAAAGAAGGGCCTCTCCTTGTGCTTGCCGGACCGGGAAGTGGAAAAACGCGGGTCGTTACTCATCGGGTTGCCTGGCTGCTGGAACATGGTGTTCGGGATTACCAAATTGCGGCGTTGACCTTTACAAACAAGGCGGCCAGTGAAATGCAAAGCCGTCTCGCTGCTCTGACACCGGGAAACCGGGTCTGGATGGGGACGTTTCACCGGTTTTGCGCCCATCTTCTCCGGTTGTATGCGCCGCAGGTCGGTTTGCGTTCCAACTATACTATTTATGACACGGAACAGAGCAGGAAATTACTGGAAAACATTGTTGACAAAAAAGAACTCCCGCCGGGGATCGACGTTGCCCGAATTTCTGCCGCAATCAGCTGGGCCAAAAACCAACTGACCTCTTCCGATGATTATGTTCCCCGGGAAGGAAATTTGTTGGGAGACGTAGTCAGGGAGGTTTATCCCAAATATCAGGAAGCGCTGCGACAGGCAAACGCGGTCGATTTTGACGACCTGCTGTTTCATGTCGCGGTTCTGCTTCAGGAAAATGAGGAAGTCCGCAAACAGCTTGACTATCGTTTTCGTTATATTCTCGTCGATGAATATCAGGATACAAACCGGGTTCAATATCATATTGCCCGCGCTCTTTCATTTGATTATCCCAATCTTGCGGTAACCGGGGATCCGGATCAGTCGATTTACGCCTGGCGGGGGGCGGATATTCGGAACATTCTGGAATTTGAAAAAGATTTTCCGAACGCCAAAGTTGTCATGCTGGAACAGAATTACCGGAGTACGCCCAATATTCTCCGGGCCGCATCTCAGCTCATTCAGCATAATGAATTGAGAAAAGACAAAAAACTCTATACGGATAATGAGGAAGGAATCCCACCGCGTATTTTACGATGTTTCAATCATCGGGAAGAAGCGGAGGTGATCGCGGCGGAGATCGCTAGTGAAATTTCCCGCGGAATCCGCCAGCCCCGGGATTACGCGATTTTTTATCGGATGAACGCCCTGTCCCGTAATTTGGAACACGCGCTTTACCGATACGGAATTCCATTCCAGCTGATTCGCGGGCTTGAATTTTTTAATCGGAAAGAAATTAAAGATATTTTGGCATACATGCAGCTGGTCTATAACGCCAATGACACTATCGCGTTTCAACGGGTCATCAATCTTCCTGCCCGGGGAATCGGTCGCGTTTCACTGGGACGTCTGACCAGTTTTGCCGCTCTTGAGGGAATTTCCCTGATGGAGGCGGCGCGGCATGTACAAAAAATTCCGGGGATTCCGATCCGAACTAAAAAGGCTGTTGAAAAATTTGTTGCCCTGATTGATCGTCTGGGTGAGGTTGTTGTTGCGACAAATCTGGAAACAATGCTTTCCGTTTTGTTGGCTGAAACAAAATATACGGCGGGGTTGCAGGAAAGTAAAACAGAGGAGGATGGGCAGCGTTTGGCCAACGTTCAGGAACTGTTGTCTGAAGTTCGGGAGTTTGACCGGAGTTTTGATGAAGAAGAAAGTCGGAACAGTTTGGCGTCTCCGCCGATGGCCGGGGGTCCGTCGCCGGAAAATTTTGATCGGCTGGGACGGTTTCTGGAAAAATCGGCGTTGGTAAGCGATGTCGATACACTGGACGACCAGATGAATTCCGTTTCTCTGATGACCTTTCATGCGGCCAAGGGACTCGAATTTCCTGTGGTCTATCTGGTGGCGATTGAGGACAATATCATTCCTCATGAACGTTCTGGTAAAATACAGGCTCAAATTGAAGAGGAACGCCGTCTGTTATTTGTTGGAATGACCCGTGCCAAAGAGGAATTACGGCTGAGCCGGACACAGTTTCGGGATTACCGTGGAATGTATACCAGTTCTCTGGCAAGTCGGTTTTTATTTGATATAACCGGAGACGCGCTTCAGCAGTTCGATTCACCGGACGAAATGAATTCGGAGCTGCTTGCGCCGAAGGAATCGGTTTCGCAGCTTGAAAACAGGGAATCGGAGGGACGGCAGGAAGAATATGATGAAATTCCTGTTTATCGTCAGCTGGAAACAGCAGGAAATAACGATTCAATCCCGGTTTCATCAGAAATTCCGGAAAAGATCCCGGAATGGAACGGTTTCGGAAAAGGAATATCCGTTTTGAAAAAAAGCTCTCAGATCCTTTCGCTTTCTGACTATCTGGAAAAAGTACCGGACGATTTTCAGGGGGGGGCTTCGGTTTTCAGGGATGGTCGAACCCTGAGCGATGAAACAACGGATTTCCCAGCGGAAAGAGATCTTCGGTTTGATTTTCATGCCAGGAACCAGTCGGCTCAGGGAGGTAAAGAGCCGCGACAGAAATTAACAGAAAAAACCGCCGATGCCGACGAAAAAAGTCCGGCAAAAACCCGGATGACGAAAAGCCGGAAGTCTTCTGCCAAAAAACGGAGAGAAAATAACGGTTCCTTTATGTCCGAATCGGAAAAATTGAATGGATCGGAAACGGATTTCAAAACGGACGAACCGTATATTGTCTATGAAGACGAAGGGAATGAAGATGTCGTTTTCCGAAAGAAACGGAAAAATTTTTCTCAGCCGACAGTGCTTCCTTCGGCGATCAAAACGGGTCTGGAATTGATTTCGGATGGGGATGGCGGGGACAAGGTTCAACAGACGACGCCGGATCTGGAAAACATCCTGGTTGTCGGAATGGCTGTTCGTCATGCGAATTACGGAATCGGTTTTGTTAAATTGATAGAAGGTCCGCGAAATGATCGCGTTGCGACGGTTGAGTTTTTATCGGCCATTGGAACCGTGGATATCCCGCTTTGTGACAAAAACCTGAAAGTTGTCGCCATGGGAAAAAAACGTTCCGTCGGTGATGACTTATAATGAAAAGATGGTATAATAAGAAAAATACGCGAATTGGATAAAATACACTCTTGGCAGCACAGGCATTTTTTATGGTGTATTTCCGTTTGAACGGTTTCTATTCCGATGCCTGATATTTTTCATGATTCGCGGTGGAGGAAAATTTTTTTACCGTTGGAAGGAGTCGGTGAGGCTTCATGTTAAGTCGGAATACTCAGGTTTTGATGAGTATTCGATCCGTGTAACGAAGTCTTGCGTCTGATGAATTTTCAATTACTGTTTTCCGGTTATCGTCAATTTTGAAAAAACGCCAGGTTATCAGACTGGTAATTTTGTCGATGTCGGGTATAGTAATGATATTCAGTGGCTCTTTTTTAGAGATTTTAAAAATATTTTCTATTAAACAGAATATTACATTAGATTTTAATATTTCAAGGTTATTTTAATGCAAACACATTCCCGATTTTTCGATTTCTCATCCCGGAACGATTCTATAATGTTTTCGGAACAGAAAAACGATCAGGATTTTGATAACGAGATCGATGACAAAACTTATCATCAGATTCCGGATAAGTATAAAGTGGATGGAAAATCGCCTTTTTCTTATGAAAACCGGAATCATCCCCGGCTCCGTTCTTCCGGGGGAAATGGCGGTAACGGTAATCGTAACCGGTCGGGGGGACCGAACATGCCGGCTAACAAAGCGTCGCTTTCCAATGTTCTTGTGATTGTTTTTCTGGTTTTGGCGGGTTGTATGCTGTATTCCAGCTTTTTTTCCAACCGGAGGACGGAAATTTCCTGGAAAGGATTCAACGAGCAACTGGAGCAGATGAATATTGATACGGTCAATCTGAAGGGGAATCAACTGACCGGGCGGTTCGTGTCACTGCCAGAGATTCGTCAGTTACCGGAACTTTTGCCTGACGGAGAATTTAAATTTCAGCGGATGTTGCAGGAGTCCAAAAGGACGAAAAAGCTGTTTGGGCTCAATTCCGGGAAGGGACAAAATAACGAATCCTCCGATAATTCCTCCGAGGATGAAAATTTGCAGGAACATCAGGAATATTCCGTTGAGACACAGAACAACACATTAAAGATCAAACTTGGCGATCGAACCTATGATGTTCCTGTTGAATCCTCGGTTGAGGATGAGGATCGGAGTGCCGCGGTATTTCGCGGACTCAGCCGGCTTATGTTGGCGGATATGGTTGATAAGAACTGGAACGCGGTCAAAAGCGCCCGGGGCGATTCTTACGAACTGGTTACCAAAGATGGAAAACGGACCGGTGAACATATTTATTACAAGTTTACCTGTGAAGTTCCAGCCCTTGCGTTTGCGGATCAGGAGCTGGATCGGAAGCTTCAGGCAAAAACAAATTCCTATACTTCATCAACGCCTTCGGATAACACCAATCTGTTCATGATGGTATCCATTGGTGTTTCGATTCTGCTTTTCTGGCTTTTCTTCCGTATGATTCGCCGGACCAACGAACAAATGATGGGGGGAGGCGGGTTCAGCGCGTTCAACCGGAGTCCTGCCCGACGGTATGAGCCGGACGCTCAGCAGCGGATCACCTTTGATGATGTGGCTGGTCTGGACAATGTAAAGAGCGAGTTGATTGAAATCGTCGATTTTTTGAAGAACCCGGCAAAATACGAACGGATGGGGGCGAGAATTCCGAAAGGAACGTTATTGTTTGGCCCTCCGGGAACAGGTAAAACAATGCTTGGCCGTGCGGTTGCCGGAGAAGCGGGCGTTCCATTTTTCTCGATTAACGGTTCCGAATTTATTCAGATGTTTGTCGGCGTTGGTGCCAGCCGGGTTCGTGATTTGTTCAATGCGGCCAAAGAAAACGCGCCCGCTATTTTGTTCATTGATGAGATCGACGCGGTGGGGCGGCTCCGCGGGGCAGGCGTTGGCGGCGGTCAGGATGAACGGGAACAGACCCTTAATCAGATTTTAAGTGAAATGGACGGTTTTACGCCGAGTGAGTCTGTGATGGTCATGGCGTCGACCAACCGGCCGGACGTTCTGGATCCGGCGCTGACAAGACCGGGACGCTTTGACCGTCAGATTACCGTTGATCGCCCTTCATTGAAAGGTCGGATTGAAATTTTTGAGGTTTATCTGAAAAAGATTCCGAAAGCGGACGATGTTGACGCGACGCAGCTCGCGAAAAGCACGGTTGGTTTTACCGGGGCAGATATTCGGAATATCGTGAATGAGGCGACACTCTGGGCGACCCGCAACAATAAGAATGTTGTTGATCAGAGCGATTTCGATTTCGCGTTTGAGAAGGTTGTGATGGGGCTCAGGCGTGAAGACATGATTTCTGATAAAGAAAAGCGAAAGACCGCATATCATGAGGCAGGACATACGATTATCAGCTGGTTCAGCCAGCTTCCGTCGAAGGTTCATAAAGTAACGATCATTCCGCGGGGGCGTTCATTGGGAGCGACGTATTCCATTCCGGATGAGGATCAGGTCAACGTCAATGAATCGGAAATTTACGCGATGCTTGCGAGATATTTGGGGGGACGTGTTGCGGAAAAAATGATCTTTAATGAGGCGTCGGCCGGCGCGGAACAGGATCTGAAACAGGCGACGCAGCTTGCCCGGCGCATGGTGGTTCAATGGGGAATGAGTGAAAAACTTGGACCGGTTGCGTTTCGGGCGGCGGAGTCCAATCCGTTCCTGGGGCGGGAAATGACGTCGGATATTCGTGAGTACAGTGAGTCAACGGCCACATTGATCGATTCGGAGGTTGTCCGCATTTTGCGTGACGCGGATCATCGGGCGGAACAAATGCTCCGGGAAAAACACGAACTGTTTGTTAAACTGGCGGAAACGTTGATTGAGGAAGAGGAGCTGGACGAAAAACGTCTGACGGAAATTCTGGGGCCGATCGCGTCAGAAACGGGAACGGAATCAGAGACGGACGATTCCGGGGCGGAAAACCGTTCCGGAAACACGGCTGTTTCTCCCGCTTCAGACAACGGGGCTTCCAACGATCAATTAACTTCTGGCGACAATACGGTTTCCGGGAGGAATAATGAATAACGCTAAGGAGAAAGACAATGAAACTGTCCCTTTGTAATGAAATGTTTTTGAACGTTGGCTGGTCGCTTGAAAAGCAGATTGATTTTATTGCGGAGTGTGGATATAACGGAGTTGAGATAGCGCCTTTTGCGATCGATCCGGAAATCATGGCCAATCCGGATTGTCCGGAAATGAATCTGGATCGGATTACAGCGGCACAACGTCGGAATATGGTAAAAATGGCGGATGCGGCGGGGGTGGAGCTTGCGGGGCTGCATTGGCTGCTTTCCCGAACGAAAAACTATCATATCACCAGTTTCACTCAGGAAGTACGGGATCGGACCGCGGATTATCTGATCCGGCTGGTTGAATTAAGCGCTGATTTTGGGGGAACTTATATGGTTCTTGGTTCACCGGGACAGCGAAATTACCCCAGTGGTTTTACCCGAAATGAAGCGGCGGGGAACGCGGCCCGCGTTATTGAAAAGGTTCTTCCTGTACTGGAAAAACACAATATTATTCTGGCTCTTGAGTCTCTTGCCCCGAAAGAGACCAATTTCTGGCAAACAGCCGCCGAAACTCTTGGGTTTATCAAAATGATGGGGTCACCGAAGAACCTGATGCTTCATCTCGACTGTAAGGCGATGTCCGGAGGCGAGAAAGAACCGATCCCGGAGATTATCCGGAAACCGGAAAATTCGCCGTACATGAAAACTTTCCATGCAAACGATCCGAATTTACAGGGACCGGGATTCGGCGACCTGGATTTTGCCCCGATTATGGCGGCACTGAAAGATATCGGATTCGACGGTTGGATCGGGGTTGAGCCGTTTGACTACTCGCCCGGTGTGGAAGCGTTGGCTAAAGAGAGTATTGCCTGTCTGAAACAGTATCTCGACTGACGTGTAATAAAAATATTGCTGACATTCCGAACGGCAGACGAATGAAGTAAGTTTACAGATGATCGATTATTTGTAAATTTACGGAACAGACAGAATCAGAGAACGATGACACAAAATAACAAACAATCAGAATTCGATACTGTTTTGGAACAGGAAGATCAGGAAATTCGCCGGAGAGTTCAACGAATGTTTGATGAGTATCATGACCGTCTGCTTCGGATGATTGATTTTCGTCTGCATCCTGAAATACGTCATCATATCGATTCCAATGACATTCTTCAGGATTCCTTTATGGAAGCGTACAGGCAGTTGCGTGAACATGTTTCGGAAGCGAAAACGTCGGATTTTGTCTGGCTGCGGTTGATTATCAATCAGCAGCTGATCATGGCGTACCGTCGTTACTGTCAGACACAAAAACGGTCGGGACGGGAAATTTCGATTTATCAGGATCGGCTGGTAAGTTCCGATTCGCTTTCGATGTCCGGATTTCTTGTCGGGAAACTGACGACCCCTTCTGTTGCCGCAAGACGTCAGGAACTGATCCTGAAGCTGCGCGAATGCCTGGATGAGCTGCCTGACAATGACCGGCAGATTCTTTCCTTGCGGCATTTTGAGCAGTTGACCAACGTGGAAACAGCGGAAGAGCTTAATATTGCGCCCAATACGGCCAGTGTTCGTTATCTTCGGGCACTCAAAAAGTTTCGCGACATTCTAAAAGCCCACAAAATGGATGAATTACTCTGATTATCCGGTTTTGCCGCTTGTTTTGCTTCATAAGAATTGAAATCCCGGTCGGAATCCGGTATAATTCCCGGCTGGGTTTCTGATGACTGTCCGGGTTTGGAGCCGGATAACCATTTTCTGAACGGAAAACCGGTCTGAACGATTGTTTGATTTCTGGTAAGCCGTGCTGTTCCGTAAAACGTCCCGTCAGTGATCGGATTTTTGCCTGAATTTTACAGACAAAATCCTTACGGGACCGTAAAGAATATAAAAGGAGATTATGATGCAACGTCAACTGATAACGATTCTGGGAATTGGAACCGGATTATTTTTCTGGCTGGGAAGTGTACTTTGGGGGGAATCGCCGGTAACCATTCAGCGGGATGCGGCGACAGAAACGTATACCTTTGAGGAAGATGGACAGCCTGTTTTCAGTTATCATTTTGGAGCGGTTCCTTTTCCGGAAGGCGAGGAGCTTCCGCGGTTTTCCAAAGGAGACAGTGATTATGACGGGGCATACTTTACCGACGGTTCGACCTATGGCGGGGAACGGAGTGATTACATTCACCCGGTATATGGGTTTTCCGGCGAAACGCTGACGGAGGATTTTCCGTCAGATGAACGGCATCACCGGGGAATTTTCTGGTCCTGGTGCGAAGTTCGCTGGAACGATCGGATTGGTGACCTCTGGGCTGTTGACAAGATCAGGGCTTATCCGGTTGAAATCAGCCGGTTGGAAAGTAATGAACAGGGAGCCTTTCTGGAAGCGGTCAACGTTTGGCGGTTTGACGGTGACGCGACCGATGTTGTTCGCGAAACGGTTCGGATTCATCTTTTCCCGACCATTGGGAATAACGGTGTAAAGAGCCGGATTTTTGACATCAACATCACTTTGGAACCGCTTGTTGACGGGCTTGTGCTTGCCTGCCGTCAGAAGGTGGATTACGGAGGATACGGCGGCCTTTGTATTCGGGTCAACGGCAAGGCGCCGGGTTATTCTCTTCGTGTCGTGCATCCGAATCCGGATAAATGGCGTGGGGACGACAACAAAATTGCTGAGCGAATTGTGGATCCGTCCCGCTATGGAAGCGCAAATTGGCTGGCCGTTTATGCAAAATATCCGGTCGATGAAAAAAGTGACGGCTCAGAAGATTTTACAACGGTGATGATGATGGAATCAACGGCAAACCCGGACACGCCGAATAATTTCCGATATTATTCATCCGGTTGTCTTTGTCTTGCCTTTCCCGGCTGGCCGCTGTACCCGATGACCAAGGGGACCGCCGTTCAACTCGATAACCGTTTCCGGATTCGTCAGGGAAAAAGCAGCGTCGATGAGGAATATTCTGTCTGGAGGGAGTATCAACAGCAGTTGGGAAACCTGCCGGAATAAGTAGTGATTCCGACAGTATTGCCGGAGATAATTGGACAGAAAAAGGCATGGAAAAAAGACAGAAATTTTCCGGTCGGTATTGCGGGAGGTTCCGACGGGCCGGAAAAGTTCATTTGCTGTGTAAAATGTGTAAGCCTGTCGGGTGTGTATGGAATTTAATCCAATCTGAAAGACTTGTGTTTTTGAAGGGAGGCGGTCAGATATTGGAAGCCGCCTGAAATCAGTGGAGGACGGCTTTGATTTTGTTCCGGGCGTCGACCTTGACGATATTCACTTTTCGTTCCGCCAGTTCGCTGTCCTGATATTGGGCGTAAGTAATGATCACAAGAATATCGCCGGGATAACCGAGCCGTGCGGCGGGACCGTTGAGCATGATTGTACCGGATCCGGATTCCGCCTGAATCGCATAGGTGACCAGTCGGGCGCCGCTGTTGACGTTTAAAACCTGAACCTGTTCACCTGGCAAAATATCAGCGGCTTCCAGCAGGTCGTTATCAATGGCAATGCTCCCTTCATACTCAAGATTACAGTCGGTTAATGTGACCCGATGAATTTTTGATTTGAGCATGGTTCTTTGCATGGTTTTTATTCTCCTGAACGAAATTTGGAAACATTATTGACCGTGGTTGTTTGTTTCCGGATTCATGCTTTCCGCCGGTGATTGTTGTTTCTGCGTGGTTTTTCCCGAAGTGTCTGCTTGACTTTCAGAACCTTCCCCAACATCCCGGTTTTATTTTAATGGGGTTGTTTTATATGGGGAACGGGCCGGCATAAAACGGCGGTTTTTGGCTTAGTGGCCGCGTTACCTGTCTTTCCGGAAAAGAGCGGTTTTATGTCGTTTTCCGGTCAGATGGAAAAATACTTTTCGGAAAAAACTCTCATAAAAAATATTCACTGTTATTATAATGGGATAAAATATTTTCAAAAGCCCATTTTACCGTTTGACAGAAAAAACTCCGGTTTTTGCTCTTCTTTTTTTGTCTCGCTCTTGTTTTTTTTCTGAGATACCGATAAAATAAAAACCGTAATTCTTTTTGACATCCGTAACACCGCTCAGGAATTTGATAATGGCTAAACTTGATGTTTATCGGGACTGGTTAAAAATTGAAGCGACAAATCGTCCATTAACCTATTATCAGCTTCTTAAATTAAATCAATTTGAGGACAACACTCTTCTGATCCGAAAGCGTTATCGAGAGCTGAACGCTTATATTCGGAAATTCGCAACGGGGGAATTTATTGATGAGTCCCAGGCTCTGTTGAACGAGCTTGCCAAAGCAATGCTCTGTCTGACAGACGCGGAACGTAAGGAGGAATACGATCACAGTCTTGGCCGAAAAAGCGAGGAACAAAAGCCTGCCGGTTTTCGGCGTTCGCTGGAGGATATTCTGCTGGCGAATAAAATCCTGACGTTGGAACAGGTCAAAAAGGCGAAAAGTTACGCAGAAGCGATTGGCGTTGAACTCCAGATGGCGATTCTTCAACAGAAACTTGCGGCTCCGGAAGTTGTTATGCTGGCTTATGCGGAATCGGCGGGCCTGCCATTTATCAATCTGGATGAAATTCCCGTTGATGAATATTATGCTCCGCAGATCAATCCGGTGACGGCCCGTCAGCACTCGTTTGTTCCGGTTATGGCGGATATGGGAAAACTGATTCTCGCTTCGCCGGCTCCGGTCAGTCTGGATGTTGAGGAGGAACTTCGCGTGTTGTTTGATATGCCGGTTCGTTGTGCCATCTGTACTCCGGCGCAGGTGAATGCGGCGATTGCGAAATATTATCCCCGCGGTGCGGTTCAAACGGTTGTCCAGAGAGAGAATGGTCCGCAAATCAAGACGGAAAAAACGAAACCGGTAAAACCCCAAAGGAGCAAAACGGTCAAAGAAGCGGCGGCTCCGCTTTCTCCGGAAGCGAAAAAAAAGCGGCTCCAGACAACAATTATTGCCGTCAACTTTGGTATTATGGTATCAGGTTTTCTTGGCGCTTATGTTTTAAAGTGGTCTGTCCCTGGGATTATCGGGATTGCGATTCCGGTCGCACTTGTTGCCGGCGGCGTTGCCTGGGTTCTGACCTCCAAAGAAACGGGGGATGAAGAAGCATAGGAGACGCGAAGAACCGAATATGTCGACGGTACCACAAAATTTCTTGTTCCGGTTCTGTTTCCCCTGTCATCGGGTTCTGAATTTTTCTGCCGGAGATCCCGTTCCCTGGTTGAACGGGGCGTATCAAATTCCGTATTGGCGGCAGAATCAGGGGACAGTATCATTTCCTTCCAAAGATGAGACGGTGGAAAAAGAGGCAAAGGGGACGTTTGATTTCCGGATTGGCTGGTATGAACACGGACTGATCATTTCCTATGAAGTGGGAGGAAAACAGCGACCGGTTTTTTACGATCAAAGCCGGTTAAATCTTTGTGACGGACTTCATTTTTGTCTGGATACCCGGGATGTCCGGGATGTTCATCGGGGGACAAAATTCTGTCATCGTTTTATGTTTTTGCCCGGCGGGACCAGTACGGAAGCGGTTCCGGCGGCGTTCTGGTTTCCGATTCATCGGGCCAAAGGACATCCCAACCCGGTGGAGGTTTCTCATTTTCGTTTTTCCCGGGAGGATATTCCTGAGGGGGGGTATCGATTTTCCATTTTGATTCCTGATTCCACTCTGACAGGATATGAACCGGCGGAGTATTCCCGGCTCGGTTTTCATTTTTCTGTTCTGGATTCGGAATTTGGGTCGT
>Ga0079305_1003130_pt1 | contig 11939 bp, 12 predicted proteins | sample LMS_cellobiose_e_FD_79183 | JGI IMG/M metagenome (GOLD analysis project Ga0079305, IMG submission 79183) | Rumen-fistulated moose microbial communities from Alaska, USA - LMS_cellobiose_enrichment | ecosystem: Host-associated > Mammals > Digestive system > Stomach > Rumen fluid ... | reverse complement strand
CTCTCCCCTCCACGAGCCCCGCAAACGCCGCATGGACGTTTGAACGGCTCATCGAGGCCTATCGCATCGTCGCCGAAGCCGCGCAAACCGCATAGCCGCCGGACGCAAAAAGTTCCCGCCGCTTTTGAGAAGCGGCGGGAGCTTTTTTGTCAGGAATAGCGCAGGGTCTCCCGCTTTGCAAAGTCGCCGTACGACCATGCGGTCATGCCGTTTTCCGCGGCGGTGTAGATCGTATCGCCGATGACGGCGGCGCGGCGGATCGTCGCGTCGGCGATCGGCGAAAACGGGTCGTCGCCGCTCTCGCTCGCGAGCTCGCCGATACGGGTAAATTCTTTGTCGTCAAAGGAGTAAACCAGATAACCGTCAAACGTCACGCTCGTCTGCGTCCCCCACGGGTTATCGGCGGTGGCACCGTAGACGCGGCAGACCGTCGCGGGGAAGCCGAAGCGGCCGTTTTGTCCGTCCCAGAGAAACGCCTTATGATTCTCCAGCACCTCGGTATAGCTTCCCGCATTGCCGATCAAAACGGATGTAATTTCTTTCGGGTCGCCGGGATCGGAGACATCGAACAGCGCAAGCTTGAGCCCGTCGGCGATCACGCCGCCCCAGGCGTTGGCGCGGGTATTCTGGCCCACGCCGATCAGAAGGCCCTCCCCCGCAGGATGCAGATACTCGGAAAAGCCCGGAATTTTGAGCTGCCCCAGAACGGTCGGATTACGGGGATCGGAAAGGTCGATCGCAAACAGCGGGTCGGTCTCGCGGAAGGTGACGACATACGCCGTATCGTCGAGAAAGCGGACGGAGTAGATGCGTTCGCCGGGCGCGATCCCGCCGACGGAGCCGATCAGCTTCATCCCTTCATCGTAGACATAAACGCCGCTCTCGGGTTCGCTGCCGCTGTAATCGGTCGTCGCCACACGCAGCAGCCCGTCGTTCACATCGAGTGAAAACTGATTGTCGATCCGCCCGGGTACGCGCCCGCTCGAGCGGTATTGCAGCAGATCTCCGCCGCCGACGGCAAAGCGGGTGATCCCCGTGCCGACGCCGGCCTCATCGTAAATCGCGCTTGCCAGCAGCAGCGTATCGCCCGTCATCATTATCGTATCGACGCTGCCGAGCACCGCGCGGGTGGAAGCCTCTGCGGAACGGATGTTGTATGCCGTAACGATGCAGTAATTCGCGCTCCCGCGCAGCGCGGCGGGAAGGTAGATATCGCCCGCCGGCACAAACGCCGCTTCGCCGCCGCTTGAAACGCTCGGGAAAACGCTTGCCGCATCGGTATCGCCCGTGATATACCACGGATCGACCCACTGATTGGAGACAAGATACAGCACATCCTTTGACAGGCGCGAGGAGACAATCCTGCCGGACTGCTTGAACGTCGCGATGCGGCGCGGCGCGGTACGGTCGCCGATATCATAGATAAAGAGGCCCGCAGAGGTTTCTTTCCTGACGTCGCGCTCATACCAATCGGGCACGACCACCTCATCGTTTTGCCGAATCCCGGTAAGTCTGCCGACCGTATCCTGCGCGGCGTCGGTATCCCAGCTGCAATCGGCCGCGACGATCAGGCGGTCGCCCGCGAGATAGAGCTCGCCCCGGCGCAGCTCCGGCAGATCGATCGCCGCGCAATGCGTCAGATCCGCCGCGCGCACGATTTCGACCTTTCCCTTTCCGGTTGAGAGATCGGTACGGAAGTGATAGAGATATTCCCCGTCGGTCTTGAGGATGTCGGCCTCATCGACGCCCTCCACCTGCACGTTCGTGGAGGTATAGCCGGCGCCGACGTCGCCGGCTGCGGCAGCCGAATTCGTCACGACGGGCGCCATCGGCGCCTCGGCGCGCGATTTCGCCTCGCCATCAAAGACGACGGCGTCCTCCTCGGCTGCGACGCCGTATTCCATCTTCTCCCGTTCGACAAGGGCGGTCAGCATTGTGTAGATCTCGGTATAGCTCTCTGCCGTTCGCAGATCGCCGTCATTTTGCGCGTTCAACACGCACGCCTCAGCCAGCCCTTTTTCGTTTGCGGCCTCGGCGGGATCATCGTCAACTTCGCCTGCCGCCGCGGCTGCCGGCGCGGCAAGCGCGGCGGCAGAGGAAGAAGCCGTTTCGGCGATGTAGGCGGCATTCTGCCGCGCCACCATCCGCGCAAAGCCGGTGATCACCAGCACAAAGCACGCGGCGACGGCGATCCATTTTGCGTATTCCCGCCGCAGATTGACGACGGGCACGGGCTTTGTCTCCCCGGGCACCACTCCGTCGAGCAGCTTGATCATCTCCTCGGCCCGCAGCGCATCCGGCAATTCGATGCGCTCCGCCTCGGCGCGAAGCTGTTCGCTGATTCTGGCGAATTCGGCGGCGGCGTCCTCATCGGTAAAGGTCTCGCGCGGATCGCCGTACATGAAGTTGTTCTGCTTCCAATCCGCCATACTATCACTTCCCATCTGATTCGATCATGACTCGAGGATGACCCTGAGCTTTTTGAGAGAGCGGTACAGCTTGCTGCTGACCGTGCCGTGCGGCAGCTCCAGCATTTCTGCAATCTCCCTTGTTTTATAACCCATCACCGCCGAAAGCACAACGATCTGGCGCTCATCCGGTGCCAGCGTGTCGAGCGCCTCCCGCGCGGAAATGCAGTCGGCATTCGGCTCTGCGCTCGGCGGCGCGGACAGGTCGGTCATTTCGTCGATATCGGTCGTTTTTCTCTGCCGTATGTAGTCCGCGATATGCCGCTTGCAGCGCGCGGAGAGGATCGTCAGCATCCAGCGGCGGATGCTGTTTTCATCCCGCAGATTGCGAATCCCCTTATACGCCTCGAGGAAGGTCTCGCTGACCGCGTCCTGCGCGTCCGTCTCGTTGCCAAGCGTGAACAGCGCCGTGCGGTACAGCTCCGGCGCAAAGTATTCATACACCTGCGCGAAGCTCTCTCGATCGCCCTGCTTTGCGGCGCGGACGATTGCCGCATCTAACATGATTCACCGTCCGATCCAGTCAGGTCCGCCATTTCCGGTTTCCCCATTCAACTCTTTGGTGCGTCCGCCCTGCGGTTTTATTGCAGAGAAAAAAAGTTTTTCTCCGCCCCGAGGGCGCCGTACCGCTTCCGCTTTTATTCTACAGGCTGCCGCTGCGTCCGTCAAGCGTCGGCCTGGGCGCGCCGCACCGCCTCGCGCACGGCGCGGCGGACGGCGCGGCGACTCATGCCGGCGGGCTTCGCGCGGCCGCGCGGCGCGATCATTCGGCGAATTGCGCGCGCGACAAAAGCCGCGCCCCACAGCGTATCGCATTTCTCCGGCATCCTTTTACACCCTTTCGCTCCGTTTTCTTTTATCTTGCGATCGATCCGGGCGAATATGCCGCGGAAAGAATTCCCTGCGCGCGAAAGGGTCTGCCGATCCTCAGGTATCGAGCGAAAATTTTCCCTCGGCGGCCTTTTTGGCCGTACGTGTCTGCGCCTGATTCGTTTTGTAGGAGCCGAGCAGCTCTTCCGCCTGCTTCTTTTCCTTTTGCAGATATTTTTTGAACACCGATTCGGTGAACTTCGTCTGTCCGGCTCTCGTTTTTTGCCCGGCCTCCGGCAGGAGGAGCTCCTGCGCCGCGGCGCCCGACGCGCCGGTCGTCTTTGCCGCGCCGCCCGATTTGCTCCGGGATGCCGTGCCGAGTCCCGTGCGGGCGGCCTGCGCCGCCTGCGCCTCCTCCTGGGCGGCCTGCTGCGCGGCGGCTGTCAGCCGATAAGCCTCGCGGCGGTCCTGCTCTGCGGCGTCGTCCGCCTTCTGCCGCGCGGCAGCGAGATCGCGCTGCAGGCTGAGGCGTTCGTCCTCAATCTGCCGGTCGTAGTCGCCAAGCTGCTTTTGCCGCTCGGCGAGCAGCTCGCTGCGGCGGTTTTCGTAGTTTGTCAACAGGCGCAGATAAGCCGAATCCGTCATGCCGCCGGAATAGCCGTTGGCCGAAAGCTGCTGCGCCAGGTCCTTTTTGGCGAGCATATGCGAGATATATGCCTGCCGCACCGCGCGGTCGGCGTCGAGCGCCGCGGCGGCGCGCTTTTCCTCCAGCAGGCGGATCGCCGCCTCGCCCGCTTCCTTTTGCAGCGCCAGCGTCTGCGCGCGCTGTTTTTCGCGGCGCAGCACCGCCTCGTAGTAGTCGTAGCTGCCGGTAAGCGCGGGATCTTCAGCCGTTTCGGCCTGCTGCGGGGCGGCCGTTTTCCGCTGCACAACCGCAGGCCCCCCGTCGTCGCTCGCCCCGATGATTTCATAGCCGCTCGAGGTATACCACTTTCCGTCCTTTTTGTACCGGCCCTTTGCCAGCCATTCCTCTTCGTTGATTTCGATCGCCATCAGACCGCCTCCAATCCGTCGATGATGTCATGCGCCAGCGCAACGAGCTTTTCCTGCAGGCTCTGCGCGGACGGCGCCTGCGAAAACGCCAGATCCTGGGGATTGAGCCACGCGGGGTTGTAGGTCGGCTCCACAGCCGTGCGCCCGCCCGCCGCATGCAGCCAGAGCGAAGGATCGACCGTTGTGTCGCTCCCTTTTTTCCAGAATGTATGCCCGCGCGCGACCTGCGGCGTATGGACCGGCCATTCGATATCGGTATCGAGCTCGAGATGGAGATGATAATCCGTCGTTCCCTCCTTGCCCTCCGTACCGAGAATCGTCCACGGCAGAACAAGATCTCCCGCGGCGACCTTCACGCTCTGCAGATGCAGATAGCGCGCGACAAGGCTTTTTATCGTGCCGTCCGGACCGGCGCAGTCGGGATACAGTACGGCGAGGCCCCAGCCGAGCGAATTGTCGTGTCCGACGGCGAGCACCTTCCCGCAGGCCGAGGCGAGAACCCGTTCATCGGCCCCCGCCTGCCGCGCCGAAATGTCGATCCCGTAATGGGAATAGCCCCAATGCGCGCGGTAGAGCGCGTTTTGATAGCCGCAGAGCAGCATCTGAGAGGCAAAGGGCAAAAGCAGCCGCTGCGCCGTCACAGGCCCTCACCTCCGATCAGATGGGCCATCGCCTCATAGAGCCCCGTCGAGGCAAGGCCCGAAAAAAGCCCCGAAAGCAGCGCCTCGGGCGTAAGCGTCCGATAGACCCAGAGGGCCGCCAGCGCGCCGAGCAGGGCGTTGCATGCCGGAATGTACTTCCGCGGCAGCGGCATTGCCTTGAGCGCCTGCCCGGCGCACAGGCACAGCCCCGCGATCACGGGGACGAAATAATCGTTGAGAAATTCGATCTGCATGCGCATCTCCTTTCAGTCTTTGCACTCGAGCGCGCCGACGCGGCGCTCGATCTCGCGCATCTGCTGTTCAAGCCGCGGGATCTTCTCCGCAAAGCTGTTGTGGCGGCGCACCTCGGCCGTCAGCGTCTCGAGCTTGGTATCCGTGACGGCCTGCGCCGTGCGGATGCTCTCGCGCGTGCGCTCGGCCGCCGCCAGATTTGTCACGATCACGCCGGCGAGCGCCAGCCCGCCGGTAATGAGCGCGGTCAGAACGGATTCGGTCATGCGCCGTCCTCCAGCGCCGCAACACGCGCCTGCAGCGCGCCGATCACCAGCGCCGGATCGGCGCGGTAGATCACGTCAACATTGCCGATATCCGTCCAGACGTTGTTCTCCCCCGGCAGACTGTCGATCTCCTGCGGCGCAAGCTGCACGGTGACCGGCGCAGCGAGGTCGTAGACGATATCGATCGGGTTCTCCGCAAAATAGGCGGCGATCGATTCCGCCGTGCTGCCGATCAGCGCCGTCGGGAGCTTGATCCAGAAGGAATCGGGATAATTCGGCGCTCCGTTTCCGACGCCTACCGTTTCCGAATCATAGCTCGCATTGGTAAGGCTCCGGAGGCTGTCGCAGAGCGCGCCGCCGTTGACGTACTTCTTGGACGTAAACCCGCCGATCCAGAACCTCGTGAGCGACCCGACCGCGGCGATCGTACTCGGCGGGATCGCGCCGGAATAAGTGTAAAGACGCTTTGTCACCGTGAGCGTTCCGCTCACAAAGTCGATCGTTCCGCCGTAGACGGTCCCCGCTTCGTTTTGCCAGGATACGGGATAAGAGTCTGCGGTATAAGGCGCCCAGTCCTCTCCTTCGGATACGCAAAGATGAAGATTTTCCACAGTCGTCGTTTCTTCAGCGGAGGAATCTTCTGATCCTGCGGCGATGATTCTGATTCGAATATTTGTTATAGAGCTTGGGATACTTACCGCCACATCGTCCAGTTCTGCATCACCATTCTGATCAAACTGAGCGATCGTAGAATATGTAGTTACGCCATCGGAGCCCCGAACTGCAAGCTGAACCGCAATGTTCGTCAAATGGCTCCCCGTTCTGTGAAGCGTTCCGCTGAGATACAATGTCTTTCCGGCAAAGGCATCCGGCAATACATAGTACAGAATTGCAAGCCCACTATTCAGCACGGTCAGCGTATAGTGATCTTCAGAGCCGGATTTCGATACATTCGCCAAGTGAGCCCCCGCGTAATTCAGGCAATTTGAACCTGCTCTATAAGCCGTCGCTCCCGTATATCCGATGATCGGGCAGATATTTTCGTAAGGCTCGAAATCGGGATCGGTCTCCGTAGAGGCGCAGAGCATCGGATCAAACACAATGTTGTCGGCGGTCTGCCCGCTGAGGATATAGCAGTTCATATAATACTGATGGTCCGCAACGAGCTTGACTTCATGGAGCAGCGCGTCGATTGCACCGTCGGATTGCGTCGTGCCGTCCCACTTTTTCGCTCTCGTGCCGTCTGTGTCGTCCCAAATAATGCACTGCACCTTTCCCGACGGGCTTTCAATCGTGATGCCGGAGGCAAAAAGATAATCCCCGGCGGGAAGGCCGACCGGAATACGGTAAAGCGACGAGCCGCCCTCATCGTTTGTTCCGTTTGCCGTAACGCTGCCGTCCGCATTTTTGGTAAACGTTACGCCGTGAGACGTCGCCGACGCCGAGCCGGTGTTTTCCAGCAGGTTTTTCCCTGCGCCGCCGGCCCACGGGCAATCATGGCCGTTGAGATTCTGCACGGGGGCAATGCCGGCGAAAACCGATTTCATCGGGATACGGTCTGCGCCGTCCGCAAAGGACGCGACGGCTCCCTGCGCGCTGCAGGCCGGGAATGCGGCCGCCACGGCGCTCCGGATCCCCTCGGACGTGACGGGATTCGTGCTGCCGAATGCCGGCGCGGCGTCAAAGCGCAGCATATCCTGCTTGGCGGCAAGCGCGGCGTCCACGGCGGCCTGCGCCGCCTTGGCGTTGAGCTGCGCCTGCGCGTCGCTCGTCAGATTGCCGATATAACCAAGCTTCGCCGCGGCGACGCCGGATGCCGCAAGCGCGCCCGCGCCGTCGGATACCAGCACGCGCGAGGGCGTCCATCCGGTTTTGGAAGCCTTTGCGCTTTGCAGCGCCGCGGTCTCGGCCTCTCTCGTATCAATGCGCCCGTTGAGAAAATTGACGAGGAGCTGCATCCAGTCATGCGGCGTCCCCTGCGTCGTCCAGCTCACAACGGACCCTCCGTCTCCCGTGACGGAAAGGCCGCTTACCGTTTGGAACAGCGCGGCGGACGCCTGCGCAGAGAGCCAGTTGAGCGCCGCTTCGATATCCGCGTTTGAAATGTGCGTATCGCCCGAGGAGAACGCCGGCAGATGATCGACCTCGTAATCGACGCGGTCAACCGTGATATTTTCCGCGTTTGAAAGCAGGTCGATCTGCTCCTGCGCATTGTCCCTCAGGTTCGAAATATATTCGATTGCCTGCCGCGGCGTGAAGGAAGCGGACACGTTTCCGTTGGCGTCCGTCACAAGCGCTTTGTCGGCCATGTGGCCGCCTTTGTTGAGCTTTGACGTTTGCAAACCGGAAGCCGCATCCTCCAGCGCGTCGAGAAGATCCTGAACGGAGCGGGGGTTCCCGTCGTCATCGACGGCGCCGATCCCCGCCGCCGCGGTGCGCGCCGAGAGCGCATCGACGAGATCGTTGTGCTTGCCGAGCGCGACCAGCGCCTTGCCGACGTTGTCAAACCGCGCCTTGAGCTGCGCGGCGGTGTAGCCCGCCTCGCTCGGCACGTCGGGCAGGCTCTCCACATCCTGCCCCGTAAAATCGGCGGATTGAAATTTCAGACTTGCGTCCATAAGCATTTCCCCTTTACAGTTTTCCCGCCTCGGTGTACTCGAGCGTCAGGTCGTAAATGCCGAACGGCTCGTTGCACTCGTTGTTTTCGAGGCGAAGCATCGCCTTATCCGTCACTGGCACGCCGAGGCGCTTGCGGATATTGATCGGGCTCGTATCGGTCGAAAAGCTGAACTTCTCGAAATCCAGCCTGCGAAAGTCGAAATACCGCGCGCTCGACCGGTCGCAGAAAAGCTCTTGCCAGATGCCGTACCGCTTTGCGTACACCGTCAGGGAGGTTGCGACGGCGGGCGCCAGCGTCACGGAGAGGTAGCGAAACACCTTTCGCGTATGGCGTATCGCGCCGGCGAAATAGGGCGTATCCCAATATGCGCGGATCGCCGCGCCGTCGTCGTTATAGGATTCCTGCGCCGTCTTGTCGGTATAGAACGCCTTGACGTCGCCGCTTCCGGTTCCGAAATACAAAACGTCGTCCTGCGTCCAGATCGTGCGCGCGGGGATCCCCTCGAGATAATAGCCCTCATACTGATGCGAGGAAGCGGGCTCCTCGGCGGCGCGTGTCTTCTGCAGCGAATCAAGCGCATAGACATGTCCGTTGACGCACAGCAGGTAAAAGCCGTGGAAGACGACCGCGCAGGCTTCTTCCGGCGCTTCCTCCCGCAAAAGACGCGCGTTGAGCAGCGCGCTGCGCGCCTCGGTGACGCGCTCCCCCGTCATATCGGAGGCCGTAAGCGCATAAACGCCGGACCGTGTGAGAAAGATCGGATCGTTGCCGAGGTAGGCGAGCGCATGCGGCGCGATCGCGCCGGGGCCCTGCAGCGTCCCCGTGAGCGGGAAGGCTGCCTGCCCGTTTTCATCGAGCCTGCCGGTACGCAGCACAACGCTGCGGCCGTCGGCGGCGTCGCCGCGGTGCGCCGCGAGCCGGTCGGAAACGATCGAATACCCGACGATCGGCGCATCGCCTTGCCCGAGCACGCTGTAGGAAAGATCCCCGAACATCGACGGGTCGTTCTGCGCGGAGTACCAGTCCTGCCCGGGATAGTCGGGGTTGCCGCCGACAAACAGGCGGTCCGGTACGCCGCCGACGCCGTAGAGCGCCGAAACGGTGCAGCCGTCGATACGGGCCGCGTAGCCCTCGCGCGTTTTGGCCGCCGTGATGCGCACATTGTCCTCGCCCGCAACGAGCGGCGCGCCCGGCGCGGCGGCAAACGTCACCGTTCCGGTCCGGCGGTCAACGGTATAATCGGTATTCTCGGTTTTACGCACCCAGACGCCGCTCGCGGACAGCACCCGAACCGTGAGAGCGGCATCGTCGTCAAGCTCGTCATCCGTCAGCTGAAAGACCGTGGCGCCCGCCTCGGCAAGAAAGCTGTTGATAAAATAGCGGCTGAGCAGGTTGTATTCCTCATAGGCCGCGCCGCCGCCCGAGGGGCTGCGCGAGATCACAACCGTCGGCACATAGGCGGCGCTGCGCGCGTTGACCAGGGAGAAATCGCCCTGCGTGCCGGTCAGGCGGCGCAGCGCCGTGCCGTCGAGCAGCCAGAGCGCTCCGCCGAGCCTCTGCGCGCAGGAGCGCCTGTTCGCCATGGCGCCCAGCGCGGTCTCGCCCTCGTAAAGGCGGTAGCCCGCGTGGATGAGCGAGGCGCCGCCGAAACGGTACGCGCCGTTGATCGCCCCGCCGTAATGCGCGACGGTATGGTAGCCCATCCGCTTGCGCAGCTGCCCGAGCTCATCGCGCAGCATGTTGCAGCTCTCGGGCGAACGGGAGGGATCGACGGTCGCCGGCGAGCGTCCGAGATCGTCGCCGCGGAAATACGCAATCTGCACCGCCTGCGTTTTCGGCTTTTGCGGGGAAGAAAGCGCGCCGTGCCGAAGCGGCACATACCTCTTTCTCGTCTCGCTCATATCGCGTATCTCCTCCGGAACGTGACGGCGTCGCAGGCATTGAGCGCCGCGTGCATCGCATTGTAGCTGGCGGCGAGGTAGGCCGTCTGATACGCGTGCTCGGGCGACGCCGCCGCCGCAAAGATCGCGATCTGCAGCGGCACAAGCTGCGCGGCTCTGTCGTCCAGATCCAGCACGACGCTCTCCTCCTCGCCGGGAACGGCGGGGGCGCGGGTATATTCGGCGGTACACGCCGCATCAAAGACGAATGTGCGCGCGCCGAGGCGCGTAAAGGCGACGCTCAGTCCCGCCGCGTCGCGCGTGCGGGTGATCTCGATGAGATGATCGGGCGCCTGCCATGTGTCGCTCACCTCCGCCGTTTCGCGGATGGGATAGAGCGCCGACACCTGCACCATCGCGGGGTAGAGAAAGCGCTCAAACTGATCGGCAAAATCCAGGTCGCCCTTTTCCGTGCCGTTCACTGTCGCCTCCCCCAGATAGCGCAGGAAGAGGGCCTTCGCTTCTGCCCTCGTCATGGGCCATTCCCCCTTTCGCTCACAGGTAGCCGGCGTTTGTCAGCAAGTCGGCGACCGTCTGCGGCACCTCGACCGTCTCTCCGCGGCGGATGCGATAAAAATAGCCGTTGACGCCGACGTCCACGGCGGCGTTTTCCTCGCCGGACGAGGCGATTCGGATCCGCACGCGCGGTTCCCCGGCGAGCAGCTCCCCCGTGCGCTGCGGATCATCTGCGGCGGGGATCGGTTTTTTTGCTGTCATATGATTTCCTCCTTTTCGGGAAGCGGGCGCCCGGCTGCCGCCGGATGCCCGCGTGTGTTCTCCCGGTTTTCGGTTTACGCCCTGGCGGCGCACTCCAGACGGATCATGGCGCTTTCCTGCAGGCGCACGGCCGTCATATAGAGCTTATAGCCTGCGGTCGCGCGCTGGTCGAGCGGGTCGGTCGTGCCGCCCGAGCCGAAGGGCTTTACGATCAGATGCGGCGTCGCACCGTGCTCGACATCGACGACGCCGTAGGCGTCTCTGCCGATGATCATACAGCTGTAAACCGTCACGTTCGAGGTGTTGGCGTTCGCGGGCACGTTTGTCGATTCAACGAAGCGCACGCCGCAAAGCTTGCCGATCTCGCCGCGCAGGATCGCCTCGCCGCCGTTGTACTTGGAAACGTCCTGCCAGAGCGTATCCGCCATCAGGTCGGCGGCGACGCCGGGCGAAACGATGCCGATGAAAAATCCGCCGTCGATCGGCTTGGCATTGGCGCTGCGCAGCGTTCTGACCGCGCGGCGCACCTCCGCGGCGCTGATCACGTCGGCGGCGGTGACGGCGTTGCGGCTGGTGCGGCCTCCCGCGTACTGCACGTTGGTGCCCGCGCAGACGACGTTGCGCACCAGCGTATCGACGGTAAGCGCCGCGGCCTCTCCGAGCAGCTCGGCGGTCTCGGTGAGCACGGGGTCGATCCCGACAAGGTCAAGCTTGTCGGAAATCTGCACGAAATCGCCGTACTGCGCCGGCGTCGCGGTCACCGTCGTGATCGAGAGGTTGCTGCCGTCGGGCGTAACGCCCTCGGTGAGCGCGGTCGTCGCGGCGGCGAGCGCGCCGAAGCGGCGGAAGCTTACGGTGCCGCCCTCGTGCGCAGGGACGGGCTTTTTCTGCCCGTATTTCGCGAAGACGAGGTTCGGCACAAGGCGCTTGAGCAGAGCGCGTTCATAAAAGGTCTTGTTTTCGGCGCTGAGCGTGCCGATGGTCTGAGTCGTGGTGGCCATGTGATGCGATCATCCTTTCTGTTGGGGGCGGGCCGGCCCGCGTCAACGGGCGCGGAGTCCGCCGTTTTTTGCAAGCGCGATCTGCTTTTCAAATTCCGCGTCGCTCATGGCGCCCCAGTCAAGGACGTCGGGGGCTTCCCCGCCGCCGAGGCGGCCTGTCGCGGCGCGCCG
>Ga0079305_1003128_pt1 | contig 11947 bp, 9 predicted proteins | sample LMS_cellobiose_e_FD_79183 | JGI IMG/M metagenome (GOLD analysis project Ga0079305, IMG submission 79183) | Rumen-fistulated moose microbial communities from Alaska, USA - LMS_cellobiose_enrichment | ecosystem: Host-associated > Mammals > Digestive system > Stomach > Rumen fluid ... | reverse complement strand
CGTAGGGGAAACGCCCCGTGACGAACTGGAAAAACGTCGCACCCAGACTGTAAATGTCGCTGCGCACGTCGGTGGGAACGCCGGTGAGCTGTTCGGGACTGATGTACTGGGGAGTGCCCATGACTTCGTCGGCGTCGTCGGCCTTGTCGTTGGCCGAAGCCTTCCGGGCCAGACCCAGATCGGCGAGTTTTGCGAAGCCGTTGGAGTCGAGCATGATGTTGTCGGGCTTGATGTCCTGATGCACCAGCTTCTGCTCTCTCCAGGCGACGTCGAGAGCCCCCGCCACTTCGCGGATGACCTTGGCGGCCTGAGTGAAGCTGAGCACCTTTTCCCTCTGGAGGATCTTCTTGAAAGTCTCGCCCCTGATGAGTTCCATGGCGAAATAGTAGACCCCGTCCTCTTCGCCCACGGCGTAGGCCTGAACGATGTTGGGATGGGTGATTTTCGCCGCGGCGCGGGCTTCGCGGAACAGACCGTCGATGTATTCCTTGTCGTTGTTGAACCTGTCCTGCAGCACCTTGAGCGCCACGGGGCGGTCGAGCGACAGCTGCCGGGCCACGTAGACTTCGCCCATGCCGCCGTGACTCAATGGTTTTTCGATGAGAAAATCACCGATGACGACACCCGGCGCGACCCGTTTTTCGGGCAGCGGGATCTCCTTGCCGCACTGGGGGCATCTGACCTTTCCGTCAACCGCTTCGGCCGGTGCCGGGAACACCTTCTGGCATGTGTCGCAATAGAGTTTCATACTGACTGTCCTGTCCCTGTCAGAAAAAGTACCTGATGATGGCCTCTTTCCTCAATCGCTGTGTATATTTTCTTTTGCTTTCTTTTCTCTGTTCGGCTTCGAGGGCTCTGCGTATTTCGGGAATGCTCTCCCTGAAAGTTTTTTTCACCGGCGGCGCGTAGGCCAGCACCTTGAGAAAGACGGTGCCTTCGGGCGTGGCGACGGGGCCGTAGACCTTGCCCTGTTCCGGCCGGGTGAGGACGCCCGCAAATTCGGGGCGGAGCAGGCGGCACTCGATCTTGCCGAGGCGGCCGCCGTCCTCTTTTCCCGGCCCCTCGGACCATTTTGCGGAGAGCGCAGCGAAACTGCCGGGATCCTTCTTCAGGGCCGCGGCGATCTTCGGCGCTTCGCCTTTGTTTTTGTCCCCGAGCAGGATCATTGCCAGCTCCACGCTTCCGGAGCCTCCGGTCTTTTCGACGTTCTTTTTGTAATGCGCGAACATCATTTCGGGCGTGATGCTTCTGGAGGCGACGAATTCCCGGTGGAGCATGAGCTGGACGATCATGACGTCGCGGACATTTTTTCTCACCTCTTCGATGCTGCTGCCCTGCTGTCTGAGCACACGCAAAAATTCGCTTCTGGAGCGCACGCCCATGCGCTGGGCGACCTCGTCCACGGCATTTTCGATATCGCGTTCGGATATCTCGAATTTTTTTCCGGCGTAGTCCTCGATGATGAGTTTGCGGTCGATGAGCTCGTCCACGGCTTCGCGGCGGATCTCGATGATGCGTTTCCTGAGGCTGTCGCCCGAGCGGGTGCTGAAGGCCCGGTACTCCTCCGCGCGGGTCAGGGGCAGGACGTCCTGCAGACTGATGGGACTGCCGTTGACCGAGCCGAGGATGGAATTCAGTTCGCTCCGCTCCTTCCCGAGACACGGAAAGGCGCAGAGGAGCAGAATCGTCAGCGCAAATGACGCGATTTTTTTCATTTCAGACCGCTTCAGTCCCGTTTTGCAGACATAAAACATAATCCATTAATATAGACTGCCATGCGTCCGATTGCAAATATCCCCCTTTTCAAAGGCCGGCCGCCGGTTTTTTGGAACGGCCGGGAGGGTTTTTTCGTCAAAGACGGCGGAAATGTCTTGCCGCGGCTTGATTTTTCTGCTCGAAACGTGTATCTTGTGTGGTTGACAACAGAGAAAGGGCAGAGGGACCGTCATGAGGCGCAGTTTTTTCAGGAGGCATCTTATCCGTTTGTATGCGAAGATCGTCAGGGAGAAGGCCTCTCCGGAATACGTCGCCCGCGGCTGGGCCATCGGTATGTTCTACGGCTGTATGGTCCCTTTCGGATTTCAGCTCATTCTTTCGATCCCGACGGCGTTCCTGCTCAAGGGAAGCAAGATCGGCGCCACGGTGGGCACGCTCATCACCAACCACTTCACCATATTCATCATCTATCCCGTGCAGTGCTACGTGGGCGCGCTCCTCATGGGCAGAGGACGCGGACTTGACGAGATCAGCCGCATCATGGAGGATGTGATCCGCCGCCAGAGTTACGAGGCGCTGTGGGGCATCGGGGCGGATCTTGTCGTCGGCTTCTTCATCGGCGGCGCGCTGCTGACGGCGGTCATGACGCCCCTGACCTACTTCTTCGTCAAGGCTCTGGTGATCCGGTACCGGAAACGGAAAGCCGAAAAAAAGGCGGCCGTGCCGCGGTGACCGTCAGTCTTCCCGCGGCCGTTCCTTCACGAGGAACACGTTGTTTTCGGGATCTCTTCCCCGGTGGAAGTCGGTGCGGCAGGAGCCGCGCAGGGGGGTGAGCGGCGCGTATCCGCAATTCTCCAGCCGTTTCGAAAGCGCCTGAATGTCGCCGCACTCGAAGGACCAGCTCGTCGCGGCCGAAGCGTGTTCGAGGAACGGCGCCGAAACCTTTTCGAGGATCAGAGAGAAATTGTCGGCCAAAGTGAATATGACGGCGAAAGAACTGTCCAGCGTGGGCTCTCCGAGGTCGAGAAGATCCCGGTAAAAGGTGCGGCAGGCGTCGAGGTCGTTGACCTTTATGACGACGCCGAAGGCAGGAAAAGCGTTTTTTGCGTTGCTCACGGTCTAAAATCTTTTTTGCTCAAGGTTGATTTATTATTCCCGCGGTATTATCTTATATCGCGCGTCCGGTTTCTTTTTTAGATATTATAGCCGGGATTTTGCAAAAGGCAAACGCGATTTTGTGAAAATTCGCCGGAAAACGTAAAATTTTGGGGAATGGCAGAGTGAATACGACAGGTTATTGCAATCCGCTGACCGACCGCTACGCGGGGCGTTCGATGAGTTATGTCTGGTCGCCGCAGTACAAACACTCCACCTGGCGGCGGCTGTGGCTGACGCTGGCCCGGTGCGAGAAGGAGCTGGGGCTCAACATCACCGACGGGCAGATCGCCGAACTTGCGGCCCATCTGGAGGATATCGACTTCGACCGGGTGGCCGAGATCGAGAAGGGGCTGCGCCACGACGTGATGAGCCATATCCGCGCTTTGGCCGAACTGGCTCCGGAGGCCGCGCCCATCATTCACCTCGGGGCGACCAGCTGTTTCGTGACGGACAACACCGAACTCATCCAGATGCGCGAAGCCATGAAACTTCTGCGCGGCAAGCTGCTGCGGCTCATTTCCCAGCTGGCCGACTTCTGCGACGAGCGCAAGGATCTGCCCGTGCTGGGCTTCACCCATCTCCAGCCGGCCCAGCTGACCACGCTGGGCAAACGCTTCGCCCTCTATCTGCAGGACTTCATGCTCGACTTCCGGCGCATCGACCGCGAGATCGCCGAACTGCCCTTCCGCAGCGTCAAGGGCACCACCGGCACTCAGGCAAGTTTTCTCGAACTCTTCGACGGGGACCATGAAAAATGCCGCGAACTCGAAAAGCGCGTCGCCTCCGCCATGGGGTTCGGGCACGTCATCGCCCTTTCGGGGCAGACCTACACCCGCAAGATCGACTACTTCGTGCTCTCCATCCTCTCGGGACTGGCCCAGTCCGCCGCCAAGATGGCCACCGATATCCGCCTGCTGGCCAACATGAAGGAGGTCGAAGAGCCCTTCGGCGCCAAACAGGTGGGCTCCAGCGCCATGGCCTACAAGCGCAATCCCATGCGCTGCGAACGGGTCTGTTCTCTGGCCCGTTACGTGATGAATCTGCCGGGCAACGCGGCGTACACCGCCTCCACCCAGTGGTTCGAGCGCACCCTCGACGACTCGGCCAACCGCAGGCTGGTCCTGCCCGAGGGATTCCTCGCCTGCGACGTGATCCTCTCGATCCTGCTGGACGTCACCTCGGGTCTTCAGGTCTGGCCCAAGGTCATCGCCAGACACGTGGCCGCCGAACTGCCCTTCATGGCCACCGAAAATCTGCTGATGGCCGCCGTGAAGAAGGGCGGCAACCGGCAGGATCTGCACGAGGTGATCCGCGCCCACTCCATGGCCGCCGGACGGCGGGTGAAGGAGGAGGGGCTCGAGAACGATCTTCTCGACCGCATCAGAGAGGATCCGGCGTTTGCCGCCATCCGCGACGAGTTCGATTTGCTCATCGATCCGGCGGCCTTCGTCGGCCGGGCCCCGCGGCAGGTGGCCGATTATCTGCGCGACGAAGTCCGTCCGCTGCTGAAGGCCCGCGCCTCCGACATGGCGGGCGACGACGACTGCGCTTCCCTCAACGTCTGACACTTTTTCAAAATACAGGAGATGAATCAAATGGCTTTTCTCGGAAACAACTACCTCATCGGAAACGGAACGGGTCAGGTGATCTTCGACAGCATCAGAACTCTGCCGGTGATCGATCCCCACAACCATGCCAACGTCAAGGAGATCGCCGACAACGGCTGTTACGCCGACGCCTGGCAGCTCTTCGCCGCCACCGACCACTACGTGTGGGAAATGCTCCGCAAGCGCGGCGTGCCTGAATCCATGATCACGGGACCGGCCTCTCCCCGCGAGAAATTCCTTTCTCTGGCCCGGGTCTTTCCCGAGATCGCCGGCAATCCGGTGTACGAGTGGATCCATCTCGACCTTGCGCGCTACTTCGGCATCGACGAGCAGCTCAGCGCCGCGACCGGTGAAAAGATCTACGACGCGGTCAACGCCAAGCTGGCCACGGACGCCTACCGGCCGCAGGCTCTGCTGACGGGCCCCCTCAACGTGGAGGTCATGTGCTCCACCGACGATCTCATCGACAAGCTCGAGGATCACGACCGCGCCAACGCCGCTTTCGGAAAGACCATGATCCGTCCCACCTGGCGTCCCGACAAGGCCATGAAGATCTTTGCCTCCGGCTGGCGCGCCTACATGGAGCAGGTCGAAAAGCGCTTCGGCATGAAACTCCTGTCCCTCAAGGATCTCTTCGGCGCGGTCGAAAAGAGCCACGATTACTTTGCCGAACGGGGCTGCCGGGCCAGCGACCACGGCATCGAACTGCCCCTGCGGGCGGACTACGATTTTGCCGACGCCGACGCGGTGTTCAAGAAAGCCATGGCCGGCGGAAAGCTCTCTGCCGCCGAGTGCGACTGCTTCATGGGCGTCTTCATGACCGAAGTCGGCGAACTCAACAGTAAAACGGACTGGGTCACTCAGCTCCATCTCGGGGCCGTCCGCGACGTGCGCACGAAACTCTTCGACAGTCTCGGCCCCGATGTGGGCGGCGACGTCAGCAACCACTATCAGGATTACCTTCCCGGACTCGTCACTTTTCTCAACCGCTTCGACGACCGGCTCAAGGTCGTGCTCTACTGCCTCGAAGCGGGGCATCAGGCGACTCTGGCCACCGTGGCCCGGGCCTTCGGAGAAAAGGTGGCTCTCGGCTCCGCGTGGTGGCTCAACGACACCCCCGTCGGTATGCGCCGTCAGCTGGAGTACATCGGCTCCACGGACGTGTTCAGCAATTTCGCGGGCATGGTGTCCGACTCGCGCAAACTTCTCAGTTACGGGTCCCGTTTCGAGATGTTCCGCCGGGTGCTTTCGGACGTCCTCGGCAGCATGACCGAGCGCGGGCAGATCCCCATGGACATTACCATGGATCTCGCTTCGCGCATGGCCTACGCCGGCCCCAGGAAGTTCTGGAACCTGTAACGCGAGGGAGACCGATCATGTCGAAGGAAGTCAAAAGCGATCTCTACAAGGCGGCTGGAGTCGATATCGATCTTGCCACGGAACTGCTGGGACGGGCCAAGAAGGATCTGGCCTCGGCCCGCCGTCCGGAAATGCTCGCCCCCATCGGCGGCTTCGGCGGACTGTTTTCGGCTCGGTTCGAGGGCTACCGGGATCCCGTTCTCGTTTCCAGCATCGACGGCGTGGGGACCAAACTCATGATCGCCATGATGATGGAAAAATACGACACCGTGGGCTGTGATATCGTCAATCACTGCATCAACGACATCTCGGTGCAGGGTGCCGAACCCATCTACTTCATGGACTACATCGGCATCGGCAAACTGCGCAGTCCCCTGTACGAACTGGTGTTGAGCGGCATCGCCCGGGCCTGCCGCGAGGCGAACTGCGCCGTCCTCGGCGGCGAGACCGCCGAAATGCCCGGCATGTACGGCAACGACTTCGATCTGGTGGGCGTCATCACCGGCGTCGTCGAGCGCTCGAAGATCATCGACGGCACCCGGATCGCTCCCGGGCACGTCGCCGTCGGGATCGCCTCCAACGGTCTGCACACCAACGGATTCAGTCTGGCGCGCAAGATCCTCTTTGCCGACGGCAAACTCTCGGTGCACACCCGTCTCGAGGAACTGGGCGAGACCGTGGGCGAGGCGCTGCTGCATCCCCATGTCTGCTACTACCCGGCCATCCGCGAGGCGATGAAGCGGAACATTCCTCTCGACGGCATCGCTCACATCACCGGCGGCGGGCTCTACGACAACGTGCCGCGCATCCTGCCCGGAAACGTCGACGTCGTTTTCCGCAGCGATGCCATGGAAGTGCCGCCGATCTTCAAACTGCTCACCCGCATGGGCAAGGTGGAGAAGTCCGAGGCCTACCGGGTGTTCAACATGGGCATCGGCATGGTCTGGTTCGTTCCCGCCGACGCGGCGGAGACCTCTCTTGAGATCATCCGCCGTGCGGGATACGCCTGCGGCATCGTCGGGGAAGTCGTTCCCGGCAGCCGCAAGGTCGAGGTCCTCTGATGCCGGGCTGGTTTTCACGGTTTTCCCCCGCCGTTCTGCGGGCGGGGGGGCTGAAGCACTCCCTCAAGCACTCTTATGAAATGCTTGCCGGAGTGTTTGCCGACGACGACCCCGAGAAGGAGCGCCGCAGGGCGGTCCTCTCGCTGGTGCGGACCATGCTCGACGAAAACGGCCGCATCTCCGATCCCCGGCTGGAGATCGTGCGCGGCGTCGTCGAGGAACTGCGGGGCATGGAGGAGGCAGGAAAGCTCATCCGCGCGCTGGGCGAGGTTTCCGAAACCACTCCCGAAAAGGCGGCCGCCGTTCTGGGAAAGATGTCCCGTCCCGATCTGTGCAATCTTCTGAAGTTCCTCATTCTGCTGGTCCTTGCGGCCGACGTCATGACCGACGCCAACAGAGTTTTTCTCACCGCCTTCGCCGAGGGCGCCGGAATGCCGCGTGAGGAATTTGCCTCTCTGCTGGACGCCGTGGAGTCCGAAAGAAAGGCCCATGACCGGCTGATCCGTTCCGGCGCGGGGATCATCGTTTCCCTCATCGTCATCGCGGTGTTCATTCTGACGGCGACGCTGCTGCGGTCGGTCATTTTCGGCCTGATCGGAGCGTATCTGCTGCTGCCGCTGGAAAAGTATTTCGAGAAAAAACTGCGCAGCCGCCGCGGGATCATCTTCTTCCTCGTCAGTCTGGTCGAGAGCATCTTCTCTCCCCTCAACCGTCTCCGCCGGGCGGTGAGCCGCGGTTCCGGGCGGGAGAATGCCGGCGACACTCAACCGGCCGCCGACCGCAGGATCACCCGGCAGGCCGTGTCCCTGACCGTGCTCCTTGCCGCCGTCGTGTTCCTCGGCGTAGTTTTCGGGGCGACGGCCCTTACCGGCAGGTACGTCGTCCGCACGGGACAGCGGTTCCGCGACCGGCAGGCGGCGCGCGCCGTGGAGCGCCGCGGGGAAACGGAGGGAGCCAGATATTACATCGTCCGCTTCGAAGAGCAGCTCGAAAAGGCCAAGGTGCGTCTCGGCCGTTATCCTCTTGTCCGCCGCGGCGTCGAATTCGTCCGTGCAAGTCTGGCCGACGAGAAGACGAGAAACGAAATGGTCCGCGTCGCTCTGCGTTCCACGGGCGGCGTGGTCAACTTCACGGCAAGTCTGGTGGGCGCGATCATTGCCGTCGTCGGCGATTTTGTGCTGTCGGTGTTCTTCGGACTGCTGTTTCTTTTCAAACTGGCGGAGTTCTGCCGTGCCGACGGCAGTTCCGGTCGGGGGAGCGAGCACCTTGTCCGGAGCGTTTTCAACGGCAAGTGGCTGCCGGGCGCCGACGAGAACACCGTCGCCGGAGCCGGCGTCATTCTCAGCGGCACGTTTTCGCGTCTGCGGATCTGGGTGCGCGGGTATCTTCTGCTCATGCTGATCGACAGCACCGTCTATACGACCATGTTCTGTCTGCTGGGGGTGCCGTACTTTCCGCTGCTGGGCATCGTTGCCGGATGCGGCATCCTGCTGCCCTACATCGGCCCCGTCGTCGGGTGTCTGCTGACACTGCTCACTTTCGTCGCCATCGGAAACGCCAGCGGGATGCAGATACTCGGACTTCTGCTCTTTTACCTGATCTACAGCGGCGTCATCGAGCAGTTCATCCTGTACCCCGCGGTGATCGGGGAATCGCTGGGGCTCACCACGCTTGAGACCATCATCGTGGTGCTTCTCGGCGCCGTTTTCGCCGGCATTTCGGGAATGATCCTCGCGCTGCCCGCGGCCTCGGTCATCAAGTACATCGTGCCGCAGATCTACCGCAGCTGGAGCACCTTCGGTCCGCACCGGGGAGGAACGGCATGAAAAGGGTCCTCCCGTGTCTCCTCCTTGCTGCGTTTTCGGGCGGACTCGTACTCCTTTGCGGATGCGCTTCCGACGAAGTGGGGGTGAAAAAAGTCAGTCCCGACCGGCGGTTCGAGTACAGCAGCAGCATGGTGAGAGGTCACGACGGCCTGATGCCCGACAGTGTGAACGTGCTGGGCAACTTTCTGCTCAACGACCTTTACCGCGACGAGCCCGAACGGCTGCTGGAAAAACTGGAAAAACTCTACGGAGCGGAGCCTCTCGACGTCTACATGGAGACTCTGGCCGACTGTTCCCTCAATCTGGGAGTCCGTTTCCGGTCCGACCCGGACACCGCGAGCCGCTACTATCTGAGCGCGGTGCTTTACGCCGCGTGCTACATCTCGAAACTGGACAAGTCCGAATCGGTCTACAATCCGGCGCGGCTGGGAATGATCCGCGTCTACAATCTGGCTCTGGCCGAACTCTTCGCCTGTCTTGCGGCGCGGAAACTGGAACACAACGGCGGCTTCGAACTGACCGCCGCCGCCGGACAGACGGTGTTTTTCGATACGCCCTCCTACCGGCTGGCCGGAAATGTGGGCAAAAAATGCTCCTTCCTGCTGTGCGCCGATTACCGGCCGGTCAATCTCACTCACGAGTCCCACCGTTTCGGCATCGGCGTGCCGCTGATCGTCGTTCTCGACAGGAGGGAGCGGTCTGCGGAGGACATTTTCGCCGAAAACATCGTCCTGCCGGGAACTCTGGTCATGGAGTTCGACAGTTTTCCCATCGGCAAGGATCCCCGCTGCCGCGCCCGGCTGATCTTCGCCGATTCCCGCAACGCCGATGCCATCGAGCTGGGCGGCAAAAAGATCCCCCTCGAGCAGGACCTGTCTACGCCCCTTGCCTACATGGCCAAGGATCCGCCGCCCTTCAATTTCCTCTTTTATATGCTTCGCCCCGAAGAGACCCGCCAGATGCAGGGACTCTACCGGCTCGAATCCTTCGACCCCGACCGGATCCCCATCGTGCTGGTGCACGGGCTCATGTCCGACATCCGCACATGGCTGCAGATGGTCAACACGCTGCGCAGCGATCCCGTGATCCTCAAGAATTACCAGATATACGGATTTTCGTACTCCAGCGGCAATCCCGTACTTCATTCCGCCATGTTTCTGCGCACGGCGCTCCGGCAGGAGCGCGAACGGATCGTCAAGGCGGGGTTCTCCCCGGCCAATTTCGACCGGATGGTCCTTGTCGGCCACTCCATGGGGGGCCTGCTCAGCCGTCTGGCGATCAGCCGCGCGGGCGGCGCCGTCGAAAAACTCATCACCGAGAACGGACGCCACTCCCTCGACGAACTTCTGGCGGAATTCGACGAGGAAACGAAAAAGATGGTGCTGGATTTCACCCGTTTTGAACCGCTTCCCTTCGTGAAACGGGTGGTCTTCATCGCCGTTCCCCACAGGGGCTCCGTCATGGCTCAGAGCTGGATCGGCCGGATCGGCGCCAAAATGGTCCGGCTTCCCCGCCGTCTCATCTCCTTCCGGAAGACGAAATTCTTCCGGCAGATGCTGCACGCCATCGGCAAGACCGAACTGCACAATACCGGGATCGACGGTCTGGATCCCGACAACGAGACCATCGCTTTCATCAACGCTGTGCAGATGGATGAGAAGATCCCCGTCCACTCCATCATCGGCAATGTCCGCGAGGCCGGCAGTCCCGGCGGCAGCGACGGGATCGTGCCTTACTCCAGCAGTCATCTGGACCGGGCCCAAAGCGAACTTGTGGTCAAATCCGGGCACAGCGCCCAGAAGAATCCTCTGGCCATCCAGGAACTGCGGCGGATTCTGCTGCTGCACCTGCGTTCGGACACTGAAGGGAAAAAGGGGAAAAAATGACGTTTCTGCGGAGTGTTGCGGAAAAGGTTTTGCTCGTTCTCGCGCTTCCCGTGCTTTTCTGGTGTCTCGGGGTCCTGCATTTTCTGCTTTTCGGTGAGAATCCCGCCCTTACCGCCGCGGCGGGAACGCTTCTTTTTCTGCTGTATCTTGCCGGCTGGTTCCGTTTCCGGGCGGCGGTGATGATGATCCTTGCCGAGATCGGGATCGCCGTGTTCTTCTGGCGCGTCACTCCCGTTCAGCGGTTTGCGGGAACGAAGTGGCAGACCCCTTGGGCCCGGCGTCCCGGAGCCGGTTTCCCCGGCGGAGGCAAGATCCTCTTCCGGGACGTGCGCGACTTCCGCTACCGGACCGAAAACGACTACACCGTCCGCTATGCGGATATGACCGTCGATCCGGAGCGGCTGAGTTCGGTCGATCTGGCCGTTTCGTACTGGGACGGTCTGGAGGCCGTGGCCCACACCATGCTCGGCTTCAATTTTTCGGACGGCAAAAGACTGGTCCTCTCCATGGAGACACGCATTCCCGAGGGCCGCAGTCAGGATGCCGTGGCGGGACTTTTCAAGCAGTATGAGATCATTCCCGTGCTGGGCACGCCTCAGGATGTTTTCGACCTGAGGATCAGATACCGGGGAGAGGATTTCTATTTGTACCGCACCAATGTCACGCCGGAGCAGGGCCGGCTCATCCTGCTGGCGGTCGCCCGCCGCCTCAACGGCGAAAGGGAATTTTACAACACCTTGACCCGCAACTGCTCCACCAGTCTTGCCCCCCTGGTTGAGGTGGCGGGCAAAGAGCCCTTCCGCGACCTCCGGGTGCTCCTCAACGGTTATTCCGACAGAATGCTCTACGAACGGGGGTATCTGAAACACCGCGAAGGCGAATCCTTTTCCTCTCTGCGGAACCGCAGTTACGTTCCCGGAAAAAGCCGCGGAAGAGCCCTCTGACGCGGTTTTTCGGCGATTTGTCCGCGTTTTCCTTGTATTGAAGGGCGGGAGGGGTTATATTTAAGTGCGTGTCTCAAGTATGTGAAAAGTTGTGAAGCAGGAGGTTTGGAAATATGACTCTGACGCATTACGGACTTCGCGAGTGGGGAACGGCGCTTGTCGTTCTGCTGCTGGTTCTTGTCGGCTGCTGGTATCTGGCATTCGAGAAGGGATACATGACCGCCGGGATCGTCATCGCCGCGGTCGCCGCTTTTCTGTTTCTGATCGTCGCGGCGTTTTTCCGCAGTCCCTGCCGCAGGATTCCCGCCAATCCCTGTCTCATAACCAGTCCGGCGGACGGAACGGTCTGCGACATCGTCGAAGTGGACGATTTCAAACTGCCGCCGTTCG
>Ga0079305_1003127_pt1 | contig 11947 bp, 7 predicted proteins | sample LMS_cellobiose_e_FD_79183 | JGI IMG/M metagenome (GOLD analysis project Ga0079305, IMG submission 79183) | Rumen-fistulated moose microbial communities from Alaska, USA - LMS_cellobiose_enrichment | ecosystem: Host-associated > Mammals > Digestive system > Stomach > Rumen fluid ... | reverse complement strand
GAAACGTAGTAGAAATTGACGCCGTCGGTGGCGTGGCACACCGGGCGCAGTGATTTTTTCGGACGGGCGACGACCTTGGGATTCACCGGGAAAGATCCGGGAAGCGTCGGATCGTATTCGGTAAGCTCGCCCTGCGTGTAGCTCGCCATGTAGACCTTACCGCCGATCTCTTCCGTTTGAAGCACCTCTCCGCCGCCGTCAGCGGCCTTTCCCGCATCGTACCCCTTCCCCGTCTCGGTGTCAGCCACCCAGAATCTCTGAGTTATGAACGGCGTTCCCAGAAGAAGATCCTTCGTCGTAATGACGAGGCAGTCGAGCGATCCGTAGGAGCGGCTGTCGAGCTCGTGGAAATCAAGAAGCTTTCCGTCAAGCGAAAATTTATAAAAATCGCCGAATGTGGTCACTCCGACGATCTCTTTCTTTTCGGTCACGCACATGTACTGACCGTGGAGGTTTTCCGCTTCGCAGAGTTTTGCGCTCTCACCGGTCTTCATATTCCATGTCACTATTTCGGTGCGCTGACCGTACGACGCGGTGCCGTAAGCCGTGTCGCCGACTCTTGCGAACCACGACGCGGTACGCGGAGCGGCGATACCCGAGCATATGCTCTGCGACACGGGATCGTACCATTTGTCTTCCTTTACGAAGATCCTGCCCTGATCGTCGTATATCCTGCGTCCCGGTATGTTCATGTCGATATCGGGTCCGGCTTCAAGCGTTTCAGCCGAGGGATCCCATTTCATCAGAGTGACCTTTCCGTGTCCCATCACCTCATACTCGACGAAATACGTGCCGTCGGCGTTTTTCACGCTTCCGCGGCTGGTGGTGGCGTACTTTACGTTCTCATAGATCCGAGCTGTTTTTTCCGCGCGCGTATCAAACGAAACGGTTATCTCTCCGCCGTTTCTGTACGCGGAAAAGCAGAGCTTTCCGGTTTTTTCGTCGTAGATCATGCCCGTAAACACGAGCAGCGACGGTGCACCCGTCAGAAAGCCCTTCATCTCACCGGTCGCAAAGTCGAGTCTGAACACCTGCGCGAGATCGCCGCACAGCCACATCACGTCGTTTCCGGCGTAGCATGCGCTGTAAAAGCCGCATTTGGCAAGTCCGGACGAAGAATCTCTTTTGAATCTGAACGTTTTTTCTTTGCCGTTCTCGTTAACGAGCAAACCGGTGGAGCCCACGTTCGAGTTCCACGAGGAGATCCAGAATCTCTGAAGCCCCGTATCCTTTTCATATCCCGCGGGATACAGTAAAGTGTTTACGTACGGCTCCTTTGTCATCGGTATCGGAAAATCTCTGAAATTTCTCATAATCCCTCCGCGCCGCGCGTGCGGCGTTTTATTTTGCTCAAAGCCCGAAAAGGCGCTTTGAATTTTCACTGAATATCATCTGCTTTATCTCGTCTGAAAGCGGCGTGTCGTAAAACGCCTTCGCCGCCGTGTACGGCGAATTCAGCGGATAATCGCATCCGTAAAGTATGCGGGACACGCCGTGGCGCCCGATCATCTCGCAGAAATCCTCGGTCGTCATGTAATTGTACCACTCGGACACGTCGAAATAAGCGCGCGTCCCCACGAGATACTTATAAGCGTCGTCCTTTTTTCTGTAACCGCCCATGTGAGCGGCGATAACTGTAAGATCCGGGAATTTTTCCATCACGTACAGAAGCTTGGACGCCAGCGAAAAGCTGTGCGTCACGTCTCCGACGTGGAAAAGTATCGGAAGCGAAAGCTCGCTTGCGGCTCTGTAAGCGTCGTACATGCCGGGGTCGTCTATGTCGAAGCCCTGGATATCGGGGTGTATCTTGATCCCGACGAGCCCCGCCCGCTTTACTCTGAGAAGCTCGTTATAGTGATCGGTATAGCCGGCGTGGGTCGTTCCAAGCCCGGCGTAAACCGGATTCTGCGCGACACGCGATATTATGAAATCATTTGCCGTTTTCACCTTGTCGAATTTCGTGGCCGCGGAGCATATTATGAACTTCTTGACGTTCAGAGACGCCGCCTGTCTCAGAAGCGTTTCCGAAGTGCCGTCGCCCTCCATGGTCTCAAAGCCGTAGAAGGTCCTTATGCCGTCGGCGGCGCGGTAGGCGATCTTCTCCGGGAATATATGGTTATGTATGTCGATTATCTCAAAGTCGCTGAGTTTTTTTCTTTCACCGTTCTTCAATTTAGCGTTTTCTTTTCCGTTTCGTTTTCGTTCGTTTTTTGGACTTCGTCCGTGGAAATTATATATTTTTTTGCTTTGCAAGTCAAGGCTTTCGGGGGTAAATTATCTTTGAGCCGCTGATATACGCGAAAAAAGTCCGATGCATCCGCCTCGCTTTTACGAGCTTGTTTACGGCAAGCCGGGCCGCGGACGCATTTTGACGAAAAATATTGACTGCCGGGCTTATACATGATATAATGTAAGTTATTAAAAATACGGATGCGTGCGCGGATCGAGGCGAAAGCTGACAAATGAATTACAAAAAAGAATCTGACTGGATAATCAAAGAATATCCCGCCGAAAAAGCGGATGAGATATCAAGGGCGCTCTCGCTGTCTCCTCTTGCCGCGAGGATACTCGTTTCGCGCGGAGTCGACACGCCCGGCAAGGCTGTCGCATTCCTGAAGAAATCGCTCGGCACGCTGCACAATCCGTTTTTGCTCGACGATATGGACAAAGCGTGCGATATAATCGCAAGCGCCGTCGGTTCCGGTAAAAAGCTGCTCGTTTACGGCGATTACGACGTGGACGGAGTTACCTCCACCGTGATAGTTTATTCCTACCTTCGCTCGCTGGGCGCGGATATATCCACGTACATACCCGAAAGGGAGACCGACGGATACGGTCTTTCTCCGGATCTCATGCGCCGATTCGTAAAAGAAGGATACGGCGTAGTCATCACGGTGGATTCCGGCATAACGGCTTACGAGGAAGCTCTTATCGCAAAGGAAGCCGGCATAAAGCTCGTGATAACCGACCATCACCTTTGCCGCGAGGATCTTCCTCTCGCCGACGCGATAGTAAATCCGCGAAGGATATCGAGCCGTTATCCGTTCTGCGAGCTTGCCGGCGTCGGCGTGGCGTTCAAGCTTTTGTGCGCGCTCGATTCCGTCATGTTCGACACGGACGTGCGCGATTCGTCAAAGAAGATACTCGCTTTGTTTTCCGATCTCGTTTCCATCGGCACAATAGCCGACGTCATGCCTCTCACTGATGAGAACAGAGTCATCGTTTCGTACGGGCTCGAACACATGGAGGACACGGATAATCTCGGACTCGCCGCTCTTTTCAGCGAAGTCGGGCTCGAGACGAAAAAGTTTCCTCCGAAGATGCCTTATCAAAAGAAAAAGATCACGTCGTCGCAGATAGGGTTCGTAATTGCTCCGCGCATCAACGCGTGCGGCAGGATAAGCAGCGCCATGCGCGCCGTCGAGCTCTTCACCACGGAAAACAGGACTACGGCAAAGCTTATCGCCTCAGAGCTCTGCGCCGTGAACAAACAGCGGCAGACTATAGAAAACGGGATACTTGAAGACACTCTGAAATACATGGAAGAAAGCGTCGATCCCGAAAAGGATCTGTTTATAGTGGCGGAAAGCGAGACCTGGCACCACGGCGTGATCGGTATCGTCGCGTCGCGCATATGCGAAAAATATCACCTGCCATGCATACTCGTTTCATTTGCGGGAGAACAAAAGGGAGACGATCCGGGCGACGACGTCGGAAAGGGATCGGGCAGGAGTATCGCAGGATACAACCTTGTCGAAGCGCTTTCAAGCGTCTCGGATCTTCTCGAAAAATACGGCGGTCACAGCATGGCTGCCGGTCTTTCCGTGAAAAGGCGCGATCTTCCCGAGCTTCGCAAAAGGCTTTGCGAGCACGCGAGAAAAAATATGAAGCCCGGTGATCTTACGGAAAAGATAACCGTGGACGCCGTTCTCGAAAAAGAAGACATAACGCTTAAAAGCGCCTCGGATATACAAAAGCTCGAGCCTTTCGGACTCGGGAACCCGGTACCGGTCTTCGCCTCATACGGCATGAGGATCGCCGAGATAATCCCGATAAGCGAAGGAAAACATATAAAGCTGACTCTCGAAAAAGACGCGCTTTCCGTCACCGGTATATTCTTCGGAGCGGAATTTGCATCGTTCCCGTTTTTCGCGGGCGACCGCGTCGACATTCTGTACAATCTCGACGTGAACACGTTCCGCGACACGAAAACGCTTCAGCTCGTCCTGCGCGACGTAAGGCGTTCAAAGCTGATGACGGAAGCGGCTGACAAAAAGTCTGAACAGTACGCCGTGCTGAAGGAAGGCGTGAAAATACCCGACGGAGCCGATCTTATACCCGACAGAGACGATTTCCGCGCCGCGTACGTATACCTCAAAAAGAAACATTCCGACAGATCGTTCTACACCACGGAGCTTTCGGGGCAGGCGCCGCGCGAAGGCTTTTTCCGCACGGACGTGCTCTGTATGTCGCGGTATCTCTCGACGGTAAAGCGTTTCCCCATCGGTATCGTAAAGCTCCTCATCATCCTCGACGTATTCGACGAAACGGGAATAATCTCAAGGGAGAAAACGGACGATCCTCTCATGCAGAAGATCAGGCTCGCCGATATTTCAAATCAAAACAAGATAAACCTCGAACGCTCGGAGCTTCTCCGGCGTCTGAAGGGTCTGTACCGCTGAGGAAGGAGGCGCACGGCAGAAAAAATGTATGATATTTTCAACAGGACTGTCAATTTTTCTCCGGAAATAAGGCGTCTTATCCGGATGCTGACGGACACGGGATATTCTTACGATCTCAACAAAATAGAAAAAGCTTATGAATTCGCGTGGAACTGCCATTCCGGTCAGTACAGGAAAAGCGGGGAACAGTATATAACGCATCCCGTCGCCGTGGCGGAGCTCGCGGCGTCCCTTGAGCTCGACACCGACTCCATCTGCGCGGCTCTTCTGCACGACACCATCGAGGACTGCGGAGACAGGATAGATTTCGAAACGATAAAGCGCGAATTCGGCGAAGATGTCTTCGTCCTCGTGGACGGTCTCACCAAGCTCGTTTCCATCAAATTCGAGGACAAGGCGGAACAGCAGATCGAAAATCTGCGCAAAATGTTCCTCGCAATGTCAAAGGATATCAGAGTCATATTCATAAAGCTCTGCGACCGTCTCCACAATATGCGCACGCTGAGTTCTCACTGCGAGGAAAAACAGCGGGTCATCGCCCTTGAAACGATGCACGTATACGCTCCCCTCGCGCACCGGCTCGGTATGCAGAAGATAAAGCAGGAGCTTGAAAATCTCGCTCTGAAATATCTCGATCCCATCGGATACGGCGAGGTACAGCGTGATATAGAGCGCAAATACGGTCAGAACAAGAATTTTCTCGACAAAGCCCAGAAGACCATCGCGGAGAGTCTCACCGCGGCGAACATCGGTTTTTCCATCGAAGGCAGGGTAAAATCCATTTACAGCATTTACCGCAAAATGTACAATCAGGGCAAGAGCTTTGACGAGATATACGATTTTTACGCCATACGGATAATAGTCGATACGGAGATCGAGTGCTACACGGTGCTCGGGATGATCCACGAAACGTTCAACTCCATGCCGGGAAGATTCAAGGACTACATCTCCACGCCTAAGCCGAACGGATACCGTTCTCTCCATACGAGCGTTATCGGGCGCGACGGCATACCGTTCGAAGTACAGATACGCACATGGGAGATGCACCGCATAGCGGAATACGGTCTTGCCGCGCACTGGAAGTACAAGATAGGCGGCGCCGATCCGGATTCGGCGATGGACAAGAAGCTGGAATGGATCAGGACGCTGCTGGAAACCGAGAGAGACGAGACGGATCCGGATGAATTTCTGCGTCCTTTGAAGATCGACCTTTTTGAAGACGAGATCTTCGTATTCACTCCCAAGGGCGACGTCATCAACCTTCCCACAGGATCGAACGGCATTGATTTCGCATACGCGATACACTCCGCCATCGGAAACAAGATGGTGGGGCTGAAGATCAACGGCGTCATAGCGCCGATAGACACCCAGCTCCAGACGGGGCAGATCGTGGAGATACTTACCTCCGCATCCTCAAAGGGACCCGGAAGAGACTGGATAAAACTCGTCAGAACGAGCGAGGCGCGCAACAAGATCCGTCAGTGGTTCAAAAAGGAAAAACGCGCCGAGAACATCGCTTACGCGAAAGGCGAGCTTGAAAAAGAATTTGCAAAGCTCCCGAGACCTCTTACCGAAGATCAGAAAAACGAGCTGATCGCCTCGTACGTAAAGAAATTCAACTTCTCTTCCGCCGACGATCTTTACAATTCCATCGGGTACGGCGGCACGTCGCTCCAGAAGATAGTCGTAAGGATAAAGGACGACGCCTCTAAGCTGACCTCCGCGCCTTCGGAAGACGAGCCGTTTTCCAATATATCCGTGCTCGGCGACGCTCCGTCGGCGAAGGTGATCGTCGAAGGGCTCGATAATTTCCAGATAAAATACGCGAAATGCTGCAATCCCCTGCCCGGAGACAGGATCATGGGCTTTATCACACGGGGATTCGGGATATCTATACACAAATTCGACTGCCGCAACACTCTCGCGGGTCTCAGCGATCCGGAAAACAAGGACAGATGGGTGACCGCGCGCTGGGCGGACAGGTATCAGGACGCGGATTCCGGATTCGCGGCGCAGATAATGATAACGGCTCAGAACAGCTATCACATACTTGCCGACGTTTCCGGCGCTCTCGCCGAGATGCACGTTCAGGTGCTGTCGATCAACTCCCGTCTCAGGCAGGGAGACCTTATAATGCTCCACATAGGAATAAAATCGCGGAGCACGGATCACGTTCAGAGCGTGATATCGAGACTCAGGAAGATAAAAGACGTGATAGAGGTGACGAGAGGATGAGAGCCGTTCTTCAGACGGTGAAAAACTGCGGAATCACCGCGGACGGAAAAGAAATGCCCGGGATAAAGAGCGGATTTCTCGTTCTTCTCGGGATAAGCGCGGAGGATACGGAAAAGGAAGCGGACGCGCTATGCGAAAAGATACTGAAAATGCGCATATTCCCGGATGAGAACGGGAAGATGAACCTTTCCCTCACCGACGGCAGGGCCGGCGGAGATCTGATGATCGTATCGAACTTCACGCTTTACGCCAACTGCAAAAGCCGGCGCCCGGATTTCATGCGGGCGGCAAGACCGGAGCAGGCGCGGAGGCTTTATGAATATTTCATAAACCGCGTAAAGCTTTCCGCAAAGGATCTTTGCGCCCGGGATCCCGGGGCGCGCCTTCCCGACGTCACGACGGGCGTTTTCGGAGCGGATATGAAGATCACGTTCACAAACGACGGACCCGTCACGGTAATCCTCGATACAGACGAATTTTAAGGAGCGGAGTTAATTTGGAAATAAACATCTGCGCTCCGGATCAGTCGTCCGAAAAATACGCTTACGACCTGTGCAAAACATATCTTTCCGAAGCCGCCGGTCCGGTCTCGGTATCGGTATCATATGAAAGCGGCGAAAAAGGAGATACGTGCGTCTGCGACGTAACGGCTTTTCAAAGAACGTCCCGCGGTACATGCTCCTGCGGCGTCCGCACTCACCTTTCCGGGCACAGGGCGAAAAATCTCGCGCTTGGAAGAGCTTTTTTCGAATCTTCCAGAGCTTTTACGGATTATACGCCTCCCTTCGGCGTACTCACCGGCGTTAAGCCGGCGAAAATGGCGCTTTACTATCTCGACGGCGGATACCCGGAAGAAGAGACGATGCGTGTGCTTACGGAGGAATATATGGTATTCCCCGAGAAGGCTTCCCTGCTCATAAGCGCGGCTAAAGCCGAGGCGGCGGTGCGCGGCGGATACAAAAACAGGTCGTGCGCTCTGTACGTTTCGGTGCCGTTCTGCCCTTCAAGGTGCTCCTACTGCTCGTTCATATCGTCGTCGGCGCCCTCCATGCTGTCGATGATACCGGAATACGTAGAAGTGCTCACCGCTGAAATCGCTTCTCTCGGATCCGCGGCAAAAGAGACGGGATACGTTCCGAAATGCGTATATATCGGCGGCGGGACGCCGGGGATCCTCGACGCGCGTCAGATATCCGGCGTTTTCGAAGCCGTAAGGAAAGCATTCGGCGAGCGCGTTTTTGACGAGTGCACGTTCGAGCTCGGCCGTCCCGATACGGTGACGGACGAAAAGCTGAGTGCGCTCAGAGACGCCGGATGCACGAGGCTTTGCATAAACACGCAGACCACCTCGGACGATATTCTCAAAAGGATCGGAAGATCACACACCGCCGCGGACTACTTCAAGGCGTTCGAAGACGCCGTAAAAGCCGGATTCGACAATATAAACACCGACATAATAGCGGGGCTCGACGGAGAAAGCACCGAAAGCTTTATGCGCACGGTAAACGAGGTGTCTTCCCTGTCTCCGGCGGGCATTACGGTGCACACGCTCTGTCTGAAACGCTCTTCAAGGGAATCCATGAAGCTCTCATCTCTTTCGAAAAAGGAGCTCGAAGCGCTGAAAAACTCCCCCCGCTCCGCTGTATCAGACTCCGGAGACACCGCCGCCATGATATCGTACGCTTCCGAAACGCTGGGAAGCAAAGGTTATCTGCCGTATTACGTTTACCGGCAGAAAAACGCCAAGGGCAACCTCGAGAACACCGGATATGCATTAAAAGGAAAAGAATGCGCATACAATATCGTCATGATGGAAGACGTCTGCACCGTGCTTTCCGCGGGCGCCGGCGCCGTTACGAAGGTATTCGGTCCTGACGGCAAGATAAAGCGCATCGCCACGTTCAAATATCCGTCGGAGTACGTCTCGGCGAAGGACAAGATCGCCGCGTCGCACCGGACTATCGCAAATATCCTCGAAGGAAAAGCGCGGTAAATGCTTTAGCGCGAAAGAAATAATGATCCATATGAAAGGCTCGGAAATGAAGAAAGACATTTCAAACCAAAGCGGCGCGACCGCCGAGAGCGGAGTGAAGAAAAAAGACTTCATGAAGGGTGCCCTGATACTGATCGCGGGCAACATCCTCATAAAGATAATCGGCGCTTTTTTCAAGATACCCCTCACCAACCTCGTCGGCGACACGACGATGGCTTACTTCAACTCGGCATACAGCTTTTACGTCATGTTCTTCATGATATCCACCTCCGGGCTTCCGGTGGCGATATCGAGAATGGTCGCAAGATGCCGCGCCGTCGGCAATAAAAGGGAGATCGACAGGATATTCTCGGTATCCTTCAGGATGTTCTTCATACTGGGCGTTCTCGGAACGGTCGCCATGGCGGCGTTTTCCGGAGTCTTCTCGAGGATGTCGGGCATGCCCGAGGGTTACAGAGCGATAATAGCCCTTTCGCCCACCGTTTTCTTCATTTGCATCATCAGCGCGTACCGCGGATATTTTCAGGGTCAGCAGAACATGACGCCCACCGCCGTTTCGCAGACGATCGAAGCGCTCGGAAAGCTCATCATCGGGCTTCCCGCGGGTTATATCGCCATAAAGCTAGGCTTTTCTCCGTCGTACGTAGCCGCGTTCGTTATACTCGGCATAACTCTCGGAGTCGTAGCAAGCTGCGCCTCTCTGATGATAGCGAAAAAGCACGCCGCAAGGCTTGATTACGGCGCGAATCCGCGTCAGGCGGTGATGTCGAGATCAAAAATAGGGACTCAGCTCATCTCGATCGCCATACCGATAACCATCGCTTCTTCCATGGCGAGTCTCGTCAATGTGATCGACACCGCTCTGGTCGTAAAAAGGCTGACCGATATAGGATACGCTTCCGAGGCGGCGGTCGCCATGTACGGAGCGTACACCGCAAAGTCGATAACGCTCTACAACCTTCCGCCGACGCTCATTTATCCGTTTTCCATCAGTCTTATCCCGATGGTATCGGCTACCCTCGCTGAAAGAAACAGACAAAAGCTCACGTCCGTCATCAATTCGACGCTGAGGATCGTTTCGATGATATCGCTTCCGTTCGCATTCGGTCTCTGCGCTCTTTCAAGACCCGCCCTGAACCTTCTGTATACAAATAACGCCGTGATATTCGTAAACGCGCTCGGTCAGGAGGTCACCTCCGTGGACGTGGCGGCTCCGACGCTGTCGGTGCTCGGCGTGGGCGTGTTTTTCGTCGGCATGATATCCGTCACCGGAGCGATACTCCAGGCGCACGGATACGAAAGGCTCAGCATAGTTTCGACTCTTATAGGAATAACGATCAAATTCATATCGGAGATCATACTGCTCGGCATACCGGACGTCGGTATATTCGGCGCTCCGATAAGCACGCTTCTCTGCTATCTCGTGATGCTCTCCATGAATTTCCTGTTCCTCGCAAGGTTCACGGGCAACCGTCCTCCTGTCTCGGGCGTGTTTTTGAAGCCGTTCATCGCTTCCGCGATATGCACTGTCAGCGCGATGCTCCTTAACAATGCGCTCAGCACGTTCATTCACGGACGCTGGGTGGTGCTCGTCTCCATAGCCTTCGCGATAGTCGTATACTTTGCCGTCGTGTTCCTCATCAAGGCGATCGACAAGGAAGACGTTCTGATAATGCCCAAGGGAGAAAAGATACTCGCCGTACTCACGAAGCTGCATCTGCTCTCGTAAGCCCGGAGGATCTGATCGGTAAAATCATTGCAGTAGATATCAATGGATATAAAACGTAAAAAAAGCAGGATAGGGCGCGGTTTGCCCGTGGGAGCGGAGCTTGTTCTGACGATCGCGTTCGACGTGATCTTTCTCGCCGCGCTCCTTAACGTGTTCGCTCTGTTCCATCACGTCATCCCGCGCAAAAAGGTCGCGGTAGGCACAGAGATCGTCCGTCCGGCAGACACCTTCACCACGGACGAAAACGGGATGTGGGGAAATAAATTTGCCGACAAATTTCTCGAAAAAGGCGAAGTTGTCAGGACCGCGGACTCTTACAGGAGCCACGACGTGTACGTGACCGTAACGAAGGAGCAGCGAAGCGGCGCCGTCTATTTCGTCGCCGACATATATATCAGGAATATCGACAATTTCAGGACGGCGTTCGCTCAGGACGAATACGGAAAGTCGATATCCGAAAGCGTAGTCGCCATGGCGAAGAGAAATCAGGCGATAATCGCCACGAACGGCGATTATTACGGTATACGCGATCACGGCGTGTGCATCAAAAACGGCGTTGTTTACAGGACGGAGCCGTTCGCGGACGTGTGCGCCCTTTACTACGACGGCACGCTGAGAACGTTCAAGCGTAGGGATTTCAGCATGAGCGACGCCGTTCGGGACGGAGTATATCAGGCGTGGTCCTTCGGTCCGGAGCTGCTGCACAACGGCGAGACCGTTTCGGAATTTTCATGGTCCATCCAATCGGAAAATCCGCGGTGCGCCATCGGTTATTACGAGCCGGGGCACTACTGCCTCGTCGTGATCGACGGAAGGAAAAAGGGATATTCAGAGGGCATGACGTTCCAGGAAATGTCAAAGATGTTTTATGAAATGGGATGCCGCGCGGCTTATAACATGGACGGCGGTCAGTCCGCGCAGATGGTGTTCCTCGGCGCTCTCGTGAACCGTCCCGCCGCCGGAGGAAGGGACACGAGCGATATAATCTATATCGGCGAAACGGATACGGTATCGGAATGAAAAAAAACAGAAATAAAAAAAGCACGGCGCCGGAAACGGTAAAAAAGTTATTCGCAAATCTCACGGCCATCCTCTCCGTTTTCGTACTGACTCTTTCAATAATCGATTTTTTCAATCAGGCGATCAACATGCTCGACAACACGGGTGCGAGGGTTATAGTAATAATATACTGCGCCGTCGCTCTCATAACGTCGATCATGTATATATCGGATATGTTCTCGCTGATGTTCAGAAAGCAGAATGCCGAAAGAACGCTTTCGAAAAGCCGTAACCCTCAGGACGGGGACG
>Ga0079305_1003125_pt1 | contig 11954 bp, 7 predicted proteins | sample LMS_cellobiose_e_FD_79183 | JGI IMG/M metagenome (GOLD analysis project Ga0079305, IMG submission 79183) | Rumen-fistulated moose microbial communities from Alaska, USA - LMS_cellobiose_enrichment | ecosystem: Host-associated > Mammals > Digestive system > Stomach > Rumen fluid ... | reverse complement strand
GCAACAACCGCGTTATCAAGATGACGGGCAATAATCTTAGCCATAATATACAATTCCTGTGTTCTAAGTGATACAGCTTACTTCTGACAGTAATTATCAATTATAATGAGTTGTTTCCGTAACGGAAACATCACCTGTTACTTTTCATCGTTACCTTGCCAGCGAATCTGTTATTTGACCGATACGCGGCAAAGAACTTCCTCATAAAAAATTTACAACCGTTAATATGTTTTCAACTCTCTGTCAAAAACATTTTAACCTGTTCTCTGATTATACCCGCAAAATTCGGGAAATATAGTTTTATCTCTGAAAATTTATGAATTTTTATGCTATTTACAAAGATTTTTCAAAAAACAGCTGTTTTTGTCAACAGATTATCAATGTTCCGTGAAAAATTTCAACATCAATACTTTATCAACAAAAAAATTATATAATATTATCATTATTAAAAAAGGTGGTTTTTTACCGCCCAGACGGCAGCCTGGGTCCGGTCATTTGCGTTCAGCTTGCGCAAAATATTTCGGATATGCTCTTTAACCGTGTCGGTGCTGACTTTAAGCGATGACGCGATTTCCTTGTTGCTTAACCCAAAAGCAACATGCCTTAGAACCTGAGTTTCCCGCGCCGTCAACGGGTTGAGCGGGTTATTGCTGAAACGGCTCTTCATCAGGGAGGAGACGTGTCGCAACTCGCCGGAATTCAACGGCGAGGGAGCCTCTACAATCGCGTGAAGTATTCGGATCAGTTCCATTCGGTTCGTTTTTTTAAGCAAATAGGAATCAGCTCCAAGCGCCTGAGCTCTGGCGTAAAACGCCGGTTGATCCACCGCGGAAAAAAAGACGACGTAACCTGTGTAACCATCCCCGCGAACCCGTTCAACAGCGTCGAACCCCGACATATCGGAAAAACCGGTATCCAAAAGTATCATATTCGCCGAGGCAAGCGGAACTTTTGCAATGAGCTGTTCCCCGGTTGTCGCTTCATCAACAATCTGAATATCCGTATTGATGAAAAAGGAATACAGCCCGGCACGAATAACGGGAAGCGAATCAGCAATAACAAGGCGAATACTCATGGAATAATCATACTTCTGATAATATTAAAATAATGGTCTTTTCAGTTCCTGACCAGTTCAAGCCCGCTGGCATTTTCAAAGGTTACCTTGTAACAGTCCGGGGTGGAAAGCGAATAGACCAGCTTGCCCTCTTTCTTTTCCCAGCGTAACGCGATTTTCCCGCCGGGAACCGGTCGGCATCCTTCAACCCAGTCGAGATAATTGATCTGAGGCAGAACGATTTTTATCGTTTTTTCCGCCGCGTTCACTTCCGCAATACCTAATATATCACGATAGAACACATGGCAGACATGAGACGCGAAACCGTGATTACAGCTCGCATAAGCCTCATCATTTTCCCAAAGTGTCCCCGTCCGATCCGCCATATACTCGTTATAGGCAACCGACTCTTCCAGGAGCTGTTCGCCGCGGCCGGCCATGGAGAGGATTTCCAGACGCAAAACGTTACCGACAAAAGAATTCGCCTTATGAACTTCCGGATAGATTCCGTTCTTTACCCGGCTGGGGCCAAATTTGTCAAGCAGAATCGACCATAATTCCGGATGTGATTCCGGAGTGACCGTCCTGAAGAAATAGGCAAAATACTGACAGACTTCCGATCGATTGGTCGTCACTTCAAGTGAACCGTCCTCCTTTCGGAGCGCGTTATCAACAAAGAAAACACCGTCATAAGATTGCTCGATGATCGTTTTTCGAATCGCCTCCGCCTTTTGAATCCAGGCGGAATTCCCGTAAATCCGACCGGCAGATGCCAGCGCCGCCGCATAAAGCATGTTACTCGGATAGTTGACATCCTGAACAAAAGTATTGGCCGCCGACCATTCGACAAAGACCCAGCTCGGAAGCTTTTCAAGGAGTCCATCCGCGTTTTCATACTTTTCAAAGAAGCTCATCAGCTTTTCAATTTTAACCTTCAATCCGTCAATCGTCGATCGGTCCGGAGTCCGGGTCGCGTATTCCTCAAGCTGAACGACAAACCAAAGCGCCCAGTTCGGAATGTAAATGCCGTCATAATGATCCGCCGGGTAACACATCGGAAGCATACCGTCCGGCAGACAGTCAAATTTTTCCGGAAGCTGGTAATTCTCATAAAAGACCTGTTCAACATCGGTTTTTCCGGTCAGATCGAACGCAGAACGAGACGTAAAGAAGCTGTCACACAACCAGCCGGCGCGTTCACGATGCGGACAGTCGGTAAAAACATCGACCGAGTTTTCCCGGAATGTCCAGACAGCCGCCTTGTACAGTTTTTCGAGTCGCGGGTCACTGTTGGCAAACGTTGCGTCCGTCGTCGGCGGATAGGAATAATCCCGCATATAAAAATTATTGAGCTTAAACGAACCTTTCAGACAATGAATCTTGGCGTAACGTCCGACTTCCGGCTCCATCGCTTCCATCTTCCGATTTCCCTTGCCGAGCGTCCACTGAATCGTGGAACAGGTACCAAGCCGGAGAAAATTAACGTCACCTTCGGGCGAGAGAATTTCATCAAACGTAATGACAAGTTCCGTCCCATCCTCCAGCGAATCAACGTCAAAACCGAAAAACCCGGAATAATTGATTCCAAGGTCGACAATCTGGAAATCCCCCGGGTTGAATTTCGAACCGATCCCTTTGGGAGTGGCGTCCGGATTAAACTTCGTTTCAAGAATCTGAACCTTATCCGACAGAATCAGATCCAACTCATCCATTTTGTATCCTTTGAGCTCCGGCCCAATGTTGACCAGAGAACGGTCTCTCCAGGGATTTTCCAGTTTTTCGCGAGGAACAACCTTCCCTGTTTTGAGCCAGGCAACCGGTTTCAGAACATCAAACTGCGGATAGGCAATCCGACGCGGCAGATATTTTACCTCCGGCTGCCGGGCCAGTCTGACCTGCTTTTCATCGTTGCGGGTATCATAGACTTCAATGAACGGACGTTGAAAACTGAACCGCTGAACCTTCTGTACCCGGATGCCGGTTGCGTCGGTCGCGACAAAACCGGACTGGATATTTTGTTCCGGAGCCGTCGCGGCAAGAATACTTCCGTCCTGACCGACAATTTCCGCCTGAAGAAAAGACGGCTGATCCAGCAGATAATAACTGTTGCTGTTGTATCCAACGACTTCGATCCGGACCTCGTTGGTACCCGGCTTCAGAAATCTTCCAATTTTCCATTCGTCAATACGGAACCAGCCGTGTGGTCCGCGGGCAGGTCCATATCCAACCGTTTCGCCGTTAATTTGAACTTTTCCAATCGTTGCGCCGGTAATCCGCAGCAGGAAGGCGTCGGTTGCCTGTCCCTCTCCGATCTCAATACGGGCACGGAAAACAAGCGTAACGTTCATTTCCTTCTCCCGACCTTCCGCCCAGACCGGAACCGCCTGAACAAAACGGGGAACATCCAGTCTGCCGGACTCAACGGCGGCAATTTCAGCGGCTTCAGAAGCTGTCAGCCCCCAGGAGGAGGCGAGCCCGGAATACATCCCGCCCAGTGCGGCAAGCCCGGAAAAACCTCCTGCCTTGAGAAAAGATCGACGATTCAGTTCTGTTTTGTTCTGTTTCACAGTTCGGTTCCTTGATTGATAAAATTGATAATAAATAGGAGGGCAGTCCCGATTTCTCTTTCTATGTTGATTTTTAAGAAAACCGGAAAGCCGAAAATAATCGCGACAGGACGAAATAATGAAGAATCACGAAAAAGGAGAGTTCCCGGCCGCAATGGAAATTTTTTCAATTTGCCCGGCTTCTGGAGGCTGCCGGAATCAAATTCGACATTTGTAAAATTTATTCAGCAACCTGAACACCTGATTCGTGCGGCAGAGTTGCTCTGTATTTTCGGAAATCATCTCAAAAACGCGGATTTCAACACTGGACTTCATCATAACATTTTCAATGTCCGGTGTCAACCAAAAAAGGCGGCTTTTTCTTCTGGCCTCCCTTCCCCGGTCCTTCTGCGTGTTAATGCGATAATTTTCAGTTTAAACGGCTGTTCCGTTCAACGTACCGTAATTGTTCCAAAACGTTTTTAACCGGCGGGCTGTTTTCGTATAAATCATCAGATATCAAACCGGGATACTCTCTATCAGGCAGGTAAATCGGGATTCTGAAAAATTACATGTCGCTGTTCTGAAAACCGGACCTGTTTTTTATCCTGTCCGGACCGTTGGAGCCGGGCCCCCGTTCCCGAACGCAGTCGGCAAACTCATCGGGCCGGCAGATCCAGCCGCGACAGTTGGGTGAACCGCAAAGACAAGGGATCGCCGCGTTTTTGTCCCATTTGTAATCGATGGTAAGCTGTTCCCCCTTGGTGATATCCCGAATGGTGTGAAGCCAGAGTTCATAGTATTTTTTGCCGCTCTCCTCATCGGTAATTTCCCATTCGATCAGTTCGCAGTTCGGATCACAGGAATGGTTGACAAACCGATAAGGGGGATCCGGTTCCAACGCTCCCTCCATGAACGACATACAGTAATCGGAACGGTAGCCTGGCGGTTTGATTTCACCAAAAATCCGACCGACCGGTCGCCCCGCCCGAAACGGTACCGACGCAAACACTCCGTTTCCATAAGACGTTTTATCGATGTAAACCTGATTTAACCTGAGTCTGCGAGACAGTTTCGGGGGACGGTTTTCCATTATTTTACGCAGCTTATCAGCTGAAACAAAAAAGTGATCTAAAACAAAAAATGACTGAAATCCTTCTCCCGGCTTGAATCATCCCAATCGGAACGATACTCAAACCGTTCATGGGCATCCGGTTTAAATTGCGACAAACAATAAAAACCGTGATGAATAAACCCGAATAACAAACGACGAACAAACCGGCTTTCCGGTAATCCAGCGAACAGTTGACCAAACCCCTTTCCGTATTTTGCAGCGGCATGACCACTTTGTCAATGGCGGCTCCAAAAATCCGCGATAAAGGCCTTCTTCAATTCCGTTCGATATTGAAAACGTCCATACTTTTTAAAAAGACAGGGGGATCTTCTTTTTATTTTGATGGCGACCTTCCCTGTTATCCGAAAAAATCAACAAGTGACTCCATGACTTCAGGAATCGTAACAACCGGATTCCTCAGAAGGCGTTTGTTCTTTAACCGGCAGCGGGTTACTGGAATTTATATAAACCGCCTCCCGGCCGTCCATTGAAGTTCCCGGGAATATGTGTAAAGCAAATTTTTCCGTCTGATTTCTATCGGAATCCTTCAGAAGAAAAAATTAACCGCTTTACACTGTTTGCCGTCTATCCTAAAAGACGATGAGTGTGCTATAATAAAAACAGGAAAGGACTTTCCAGACAGGCGTTATCGGGGTGGCTCCGGTTTCGGAGACGTAAACAGGATGTAAAACTTGCGGTTTCCCTTTTAGAAATCGCGAGTCCTCCCTTTTCAGGAATTGTGTGATCAACTTTTTAGAAATCGCGCGAATACGTTTTTGACGAATTAACGTTTTTGATAAATTAATAAAGGAGCTGGCATGGATTTTTTGACATTGGCTAAAGAACGCTGTTCGGTCCGGCAGTTTAAAAAAACTCCCATTGAGCAGGACAAACTGGATAAAATTCTGGAAGCGGGACGACTTGCGCCAACCGCGTGTAATTTACAGCCGCAACGGATTCTGGTTCTCAACAGTGACGAAGCGTTGAATAAGTTGAAGGAATGCACTTCGTATCATTTCGACGCGCCACTGGCCCTGATCATTGCCTGTGACGAATCCGACTGCTGGAAACGTGGGACGGACGGTAAAAAAAGCGGCGAAGTGGACGCGAGTATAGTGGCCTCTCATATGATGCTCGAAGCGGCGGAATTAGGACTCGGAACAACCTGGGTCGGTTCTTTTAATCCGAACGCCGTTATGACAAAATTCAATTTCCCGAAAAATTTTGTTCCGGTCGCCATTCTGCCGATCGGTTACCCGGTCGATAATTATCAACCGGCTCCTGGTCACAATCAGCGAAAGCCGGTCCAGCAGACCGTTTTTTATAATAAATGGTAACGGAATATTTTGTTCACGGAACTCTTTCAACGATATATTTCACCCCTCAATCATGTTCTCCCCGGCGGGTCAAAATATCCGCGGGACAGGGCCCATGTTTCTTTGGCATGAATGGCGACATCGGCCGCCTTTGAGGGAAAATTCCGTTGCTGAAACATCGGAAACACGGCCCCGCTTTACTCAATATTGAAATGGGATAAAAAATGATACGAAACAGAAATCGACGGGAATTTTTTAAAGCAACCGCGGCACTGACAACCGGATTTTGTGTCGGAAGTTCTTTTTCGGGAAGCTTGAATTCGGGAAATCCGGCTCAGGCGGAAACCGTCAGCGGAAAAAATAAAGAGGAAAAAGATACGAAAAAACACTATCCGCGGGAAAAAGTCTGCTTTAATACTTCCTGTATTTTAAATTATAATCTCGGTATTGAGGAGGAATTGGAACTGACGGCGGCGGTAGGTTTTCGGGCCGTTGAGGTCTGGTCGCAGCGAATCGGCGTGTTTCTGGATCAGGGCGGTAAACTGGCTGACCTGAAGAAACGGGCGGACGATCTCGGCCTGACGATTGTAAACGGAATCGGGTTCGCAACCTGGATTATGGACGAACCGGACAAGCGTCAGGAAGGACTGGAAACGATGCAGCGGGAAATGAACTGGATTGCCGAGCTGGGAGGGAAACATATCGCCGCCCCGGCCGCCGGTCCCTGGAATCAGCGAATTGAGGGAATTGACGTCTGCGCGGAACGGTTCCGGACAATTATGGAGTTGGGAGACCGAACCGGAGTTCAACCGATGCTCGAACTTTGGGGAACGTCGCCAACACTGTCGAAACTATCGGATGTCGTCGCGATTGCCCTGGCGACCGGGCGTTCTGATGCCGCTCTGTTGCTGGACGCTTATCATTTATATCGGGGCGGAAATTCTTTTGACTCTCTGGCCCTGCTCAACGGCAGAATCCTTCCGGTATTTCATCTGAATGACTATCCGACGGCCCCGGTCGACGAGTTGACCGATCAGGATCGTGTTTTTCCGGGCGACGGTATTTGTCCGACCTCAAATTTATTGCGGATTCTTCATTCCGTCGGTTTCGACGGTTATCTGTCACTGGAACTGTTCAATCCGGAGTATCAGAAGCAAATGAAACCGCTGGAACTGATAAAAACCGGATTCAGCAAGATGAATCGCGCCCTGGATGCCGCTGAAATTTGATACCGGATGAAAACTGAAGCAGATAAAATCAGAACCGATACCCTATTGATTATGTCACCTGTCCGAAAAATACTGAGCCGAACCATGTTCTCCGTCATTCTTGTTTTCTGTCTGTTTTCCTGTCTGAATTCTGTCCTCTGTAATGCCACGGAAGGCGTTCCGGAAAATCACCCGGTCACGGAAGGGGTGGTTTCGCGGCATGTGGCGGTTGTCTGTCCTCTGGCGTTTCAGAAAAGCCTGCAACCTTGGATTCAATATCGGGAGCAACAGGGATATGTGATTCATCTTATGACGGAACCGGAGCCGGTACGACGGGCCGACGGACGGCTGGATCAGGGAATTTTAATGGAACTTCCCGCCGACACACCGAACCGGATTCGCCGGAAAATCCGGGAGCTGGCGGAAAAGGTGCCGCTCTGCGCGATTTTGCTGGTCGGCGACGGGGTACCGCTTCCGGACACTCCGTATCAGTGGCGGGACATTATTCCCGCGGCGCGGGTTCCGGCCCATGTCATTCAGCATTTTGATCCGGAGAACAATATTGATCACATCGCGTCCGATTCCTGGTATGCCGACCTGGACGACGACAATTTACCTGATGTCGCGATTGGACGGTTTCCTGTCCGGGACACAAAACAGCTGGACAATATTATTCAAAAAACCATCCGCTACGAAACGGTGACCCCGGCGGGGCTCTGGCAGCGAAAAATCAATTTAATCGCCGGTATCGGCGGTTTTTCCCCGATTGTCGATCACGTGATTGAGTCAACCGTTCGGAACATGCTGGCAGATCTGCTCCCGGATGCGTTCGATGTTTCGTTGACTTACGCGAACTGGCGAAGTCCCTACTGTCCCTGGCCGGATGATTTTTCGGAGACGATTCTTCAGCGCATTAACGAGGGCAGCCTGTTTACCGCCTACTTTGGACATGGCTATCATCGCGGACTGGATCGGCTGGAAACCCCGAACGAAATTGCCGTTTCCGGTTCGGATAACATCACAGGATCCGGTAACGGTTCTGAAGTGGACAATTTAACCGACGGTTTCGATCCGAAAGAAGAGTCGGATCTGTGGTTCGTCCGTGATGACAACCGATATTACAAAATCCTGGAATTTGAGGACGTTGACCGTTTGGTTTGTTCGTCAGGCCCGCCGGTTTTACTGTTTTTTGCCTGTTATACCGGAGCCTTTGACGCCAATGAGGATTCGCTGGCGGAACAGATTGCCCGGACAAAAAACGGACCGGTCGCGGTTCTCGCGGCGAGCCGGACTTCCATGCCCTACGGAATGGCGGCTCTGGGAATCGGGCTGTTGAACGAAGCGTTTGAGAAAGAGCCGGACACACTGGGCACCATGCTCCTTCTGGCCAAACGGGACCTGATTCTTGCCGATTTTACCAAAGATGCCGCAGGCGAATCCGGGTCAGGATCGACAAAACCGGAAGTTAAACCGACGCAATCAACGGAAATCGAGACAACAGAACCGGCGGAAACAAAAGCAACCGCGGAAGAAAAACAAAAAACCAGGGAGGAAACAGGCGATTTATCGAAAGAAGATCGGATTCAGAAGATTCGCTACTCTTTGAATCAGGTGGCGAAAGTCTTTGATCCGACGGCCCGCAAGTTACCGGAACAGCGGGTCGATCACTTGCATCTGTTTAACCTGTTTGGCGATCCGCTTTTGCGTCTGGCCATTCCAAAACAGATTGACATTGAGGTCCCCGAACTGGTTTATTCTGATCAGCCCATCACGATTTCCGGCGAACTGCCGGGCAGTACCTCCGACGGAAATTCCGGCTCCATGACGGAGGATGCCTTCGAATGGACGGTTCGGGTTGAGTTGGCGGTCAATCGCAAAAACTCGCCGGTTCCCCGAAAATCGCGTCAGGTTTTCGATATTTCCCGCTCTCAAAAAGAAGAATGGGAAAAGATGTATCAGGCCATCAACCAGACCGTTCTCGCCTCTCTGGAAACCCGGGCCGCTCAGGGACATTTTTCCGTTGAACTTCCTGTTCCGAAAGGACGGACCGGAGCGATGACCGTTCGGGTTATTTTGCTGAACGACCGGGAATGCCGGTTTGGTTCCCGACACATTACGGTTCGTCCCCGATCCTTCAGCGACGTTCTGTCTCCTTCCCAATAATGAAGCCAAACGCGGCGCTGTTCTGAACAAACTGCCGCCGTTTCGGGTTGACCCGACAACATTCCCGGAATGGCGAGACTCTGTTTTCTGAACAGATTGACGGCGATTCCGTGGGAAAAAGGACAGAAAAAATTTTTACGGAAATTTCTGTATCCGAAAAACCTGGCCCACTCCGGGAACAGGGACCGTCTTTTATTAAACAAGAAACCCCGGCTGTTACAGGATTTTGAGGATTTTCAGGATCTTAAAGCCCGCTGTTCGTACCGGGGAAATCAGGCAAGAAGATGAAATAATCGGAATGGAAACTTGTTTTCAGAAAAAATCTTTTATATAATAATCATGTTGCGTTATATCTGGAACGGGCCGGGAAAATTAAATTTTTAATGAGGCGCAAAAACCTGAAACCGACCTGCTTCCGTCCGTTCAAATAAAATTTTCCCTGATCAAAGACAGGAAACGCCGGTAACGGGCGGTCAACCTGTCGGATACTGGGTACAGGAAATCCGTTTCATGAAACGATTGCATGTTTTCTTTTTTTTCTGGTGCTGTCTGAGTGCCGTGACGCTGGCGTCCGGTCAGGATTGGACGGCAGGAAACAATAACGACCGGCCGGTAAATACTGTCGAATCGGTCCGGCTGGCCATTAACGACATGATCAGCCAGTTCGGGGACGACTACCCGAACGGGGAAGAGGCCCTCCAGGAGCTTGACGCCCTTGAAAAGGAAAAAGCGAACTTAACGGCGGAGGACTATCCGGCATGGCAGGAAAAGTTCACGAAGTTTCAGCGTCGGGTGCTTTTGGCCAATCCACTTCTTGACTTCGATAAAATCATGGTCATTCGTTCCCCGCGGCTTCCCGGCGTTCTGGATAATTTTCTGACTATTGACGCCGTTCCGAAAGACAACTGGGACGCGGAATTCATGCTTCTTTCCGATCTCCGCAGTGACGACCCCAAACTGGAAACGGTCTATCGACCGGCAAACAATCGCCCCCTTCTGGAGCCGGAATTAAACTGGGACGGGGAACATCTCATGTTCTCCAGTATTTCCGAGGATAACGGCCGCTGGGCTGTTTTCGAGATAAAAACCGACGGAACCGAACTGAAAACGCTGACGCCAACCGATCAGCCGGACGTTGACTTCTTTGACTCCTGTTACGCCCCGGATGGAAGTATCATCGCCTGTTCAACGGCCGGACGCCCGGGACTTCCCTGTATCAACGGAAGTTCCCCAATGGCCAATATGTATAAAATCGATCCGGAAACGAAAGCGGTTCGCCAACTGACATTTGAACAGGATTCCGACTGGCACCCGGTTCCGCTGTCCAATGGCCGGATCATGTATCTTCGCTGGGAATACAGCGATATTATGCACTATTACAGCCGGATTCTGTTCCACATGAACCCGGACGGAACCAATCAGGCGGAACTTTACGGCAGCGGCTCCTTCTTTCCGACCGCGTTCAAACATGCCCGCGAATTCCCGGATTCCTCCAAGATTGTCGGTATCGGCAGCGGTCATCACGGTCGCGGCGACACCGGCCGGCTTCTGATTATCGACCCGACCATCGGACGAAAATATCCGTTCCGTTACCATCCGACCGATAAGGTCTGGGGAGAGGAAAACACTCAATTTGACGCTCATCCGGATGTTTTCCCAACGCAAGATACCGGTTTCGTCTGCGAAATTCCGGGGCATGGCCGCGATGTTGTCGGAAATGTGCTCGATATGCAGTCGACCGGGTGGAAGTACAATTTCGTTGTCCCCTACCCGCTGGGTGAAAATTATATTCTGGTCAACTGCCAAATTGACGGTGACCCGAACACTTACGGTCTTTACCTTGTGGACACCTTCGACAATATGACGCTGATCAAAAAGATTCCGGATCAGGGGCTTTTCTGTCCGACGCCACTTGTTGAACGGGACGTTCCGCCGGTTTTGCCGGATCGTTACGTTCCGGGGGAAAAAGAGGCGACTGTCTTCATTACCGACATATACAACGGACTCGGGACAAAGGGCGTTCCTCGCGGGGAAATCAAGGCGATTAAGATTTTTGCCTATCATTTCGCCTATCTGCATACCGGAGGTCATGAATCCGTCGGGGTTCAGAGCAGTTGGGATATTAAACGTCTGCTCGGCATTGTCCCGGTTCAGGAAGACGGAAGCGCGTTCTTTAAGATTCCCGCCAATACTCCGGTTGCGCTCCTGCCGGTTGACAAAAACGGAGCGGCCGTTCAACTGTTCCGCTCCTGGTTTGTCGGTATGCCGGGCGAAAACGTCAGTTGCAACGGCTGCCATGAATCCCAGCTGGACGTTACCCCATCGATTCTGACGACCGCTTCCCGGACGACGCCCAATGAAATTCAGGATTATCTCGGTCCCCGTCGCCCGTTGACGTTTGAACTGGATTTGTATCATCGCGTTGTCAAAAAATACTGTATTGCCTGTCACGACGGGACAAAAGAGGGGCGTCCTTCCTTCGCAACCGCCCGGGAAGCCTACGATAACATTCATCCGTTCGTCCGTCGTCCCGGTCCGGAAACAGACATGGAT
>Ga0079305_1003124_pt1 | contig 11956 bp, 11 predicted proteins | sample LMS_cellobiose_e_FD_79183 | JGI IMG/M metagenome (GOLD analysis project Ga0079305, IMG submission 79183) | Rumen-fistulated moose microbial communities from Alaska, USA - LMS_cellobiose_enrichment | ecosystem: Host-associated > Mammals > Digestive system > Stomach > Rumen fluid ... | reverse complement strand
GGAGACGGCCGCCTCCTGCTTCATGCAGTCCACGGTGGGCTGGCCCTGCGACCGGATCGTCGGCGGCAAGGGCATGCCCTGTACCAGCCGGGTCCTCATGGTGGCGGCCATGTCCATCGCCTACGCCGAATGGGCCATGTCGAACGACGACCCGATCCTGCCCTATCACGAGGCGCTGGACATCGCCTACGAGCTGGGGCGGAACCTGCCGCCGGATCAGCGCTCCACCAAGCGGGGCGCCCTGGCCGCCGCGCCGTCCGCGGTCAAGTGCCGGGAGTGCTTTGCCAAGTATCAGGACGAAAAAGCCCGCGCCGCCAAATAAACGACATCGGCATGATAATCAAATAAAGAAAGAGGAAGCGGATTGTCCGCTTCCTCTTTTTTGTTTTTCCCCGCTTAACCGCCTTTATTCCGCCTGCTCCGGCGCAGACGGCCGGATTTTGCGCTTTTTGGGCCTCGGAAAGGGCAGCTCATCGGCCATGGCGCAAAGCAGCTCCGTCAAAAAAGCCCGGTCGTCCACATTCTCCACCAAAAGCATCTCTCTTGCCCCCTCATAGGGGATCTGCCGGGGCGCGTCGGGCATGAGGCGCAGGGCCGAGGCCGTCGGCTTGACGAGGAACCGGTCGTCGTACAGGCCGCCCACCACCTTGCCCCTGTAATACAGGACGTATTCCCCCATCATGGCCCGGAAGGTCAGGCGATCCGGGCCCTCGGACGACTGCTCCACGATGAACTGGAGATATTCTTTGCTGGAAGCCATTTTGTTTCCCCCTTCCTTGACACCATGCTCCATCGAGCTTATCATATTCGGCGGTTTGACGCAAGCGGCCCTTCGGTCAGGCGCCCGCTCCCGCGATTTTGGCTTGATATGGGAGGACCGCCTGTGATAGAATAGATTGAATTGGAATGTCCCGCGGGCAGAGGCGGCTTCTTGCCCGCATTATGATTTGGAAAGGGGAGCTTCCCGCATGCATCTGCCCTTTGCCGCCCGGCTTTCCGGGCTGGACACGCCGCTGGAAATCCGGCGCTTTTTTGAGGTGCCCGCCGACCCGGAGGTGATTTCCTTTGCCGGGGGCAACCCCTCCCCCATCACCTTCCCGGCGGAGGCAGTGCGGGAAATCGCGGGCCGGCTGCTGCTCGACCCGGCCGGCGGCCCCTATCAGTACGGCCGATGGCAGGGATACCAACCGCTGCGGCAAGCCGTGGCCCTCCGGTGGCAAGAAAAGTTTTCCACCGGTGGGCCGGAGGACGACGTCATCATCACCAGCGGCGCACAGCAAGCCATCGACCTGATCGCCCGGGCCTTCCTGGAAGAGGGGGACGGGGTTTTATGCGAAGAGCCCAGCTTCACCGGCGCTTATTTGTCCTTCCGGGCGTGCGGCGCCAAGCTGTTCGGCGCGCCCATGGGGCCGGACGGCATGGACCTAGACGCGGCGGAAGCCCTGCTGCGCCAAAATCCCCGCATCCGGCTCATTTACGTCATCCCCACCTTCCAAAATCCCACCGGCGAAAGCATGTCCCTCGCCAGTCGTCGGGCGCTCTATCAACTAGCGCAAAAGTACGACCGGCTGATTTTAGAGGACGACCCCTATTCCGAGCTGCGCTATTCCGGCACTCCCCTCCCCTCCATTAAAAGCATGGATGAGGACGGGCGGGTGCTCTACGCCGGGTCCTTTTCCAAGGTGATGTTTCCCGGCATGCGGGTGGGCTTTGCCATGGCCCGGCGGGACATTGTGGAAAAGCTGACCCAACTGAAACAAGCCACCGACGTCCACACCAACGAGCTGTTCCAGCGGGTGGTTCACACCTATCTGACCGAGTACGATTTTGACGGCCACATCGCCCAGGACATCGTGCCCGCCTACCGGGTGCGGCGGGACGCCATGCTGGTGGGCCTTGCGTCCCATCTGCCCAAAGGGATTCGCTACTCCCGGCCGGACGGCGGACTTTTTATCCTGTGCACCTTGCCGGCAGGGGCGGACGAGTTGGCCCTGGCCCGGGTGCTCCGGAACAAAAAGCTCGCCGTCGTGCCCGGCGCGGCCTTCCGCACGGATACGAGACCGGGCCCGGCGCCCATGCTGCGCCTCAATTTCTCCATGCCCTCGCCGGATGAGATCCGGCGAGGCTGCGCCCTCATGGGCGATGTCCTCGGGACCGCGCTGGCCCGCTCATTATTTTAATAATTCATAAAAGGCGGCGATTTACAATGGAAACCATGAATCAACTGACAAAAAAACGGATTTTTAGCGGCGTTCAACCCTCGGGCAAGCTAACCCTCGGCAATTACTTGGGCGCCATTAAAAATTGGGCCGATTTGCAGGACGACTTCGACTGCATCTACTGCGTGGTCAACATGCACGCCATCACCGTCCGGCAGGAGCCCGCGGCCCTCCGGCGGCAGACGCTGGAGGTGCTCGCTCAGATGATCGCCTGCGGCGTGGACCCAGAGAAGAACATCGTTTTTATCCAGAGCCATGTGCCCGCCCACGCGGAGCTTGCGTGGGTGCTCAATTGTTTTACCATGTTTGGGGAGCTTTCCCGCATGACCCAATTTAAGGATAAATCCCGCAAAAACGCCGACAATATCAACGCCGGCCTCTTTACCTATCCCTCCCTTATGGCGGCCGACATCCTGCTCTATCAGGCGGACTATGTGCCGGTGGGCCAGGACCAGACCCAGCATGTGGAGCTCTGCCGCGACATTGCCACCCGCATAAATGGCCTTTACTCTGGTCTCTTCACCATGCCCGAGGCCTACATCCCCAAGGTGGGGGCCAAGATCATGAGCCTGCAGGCGCCGGAATCCAAAATGTCCAAGTCCGACGAAAATGCAAACGCTTTCATCCTGCTGACCGATTCCCCGGACGATATTATGCGCAAGTTCAAGCGGGCGGTCACCGATTCGGACACCCGGGTCTGCCGGGGCGAGGGCAAGGCGGCCATTGAAAACCTCATGGGCATCTTAAGCGCCGCCACCGGCCGGACGCTGGACCAGATCGAGGCCGATTTCGAGGGCAAGGGCTACGGCGTCTTCAAAGAAGCGGTGGGCGCCGCGGTCATTGATATGCTCACTCCCATCCGGGAGGAGACGGCGCGGCTTCTTGATAACAAGGACTATCTGGAAACCGTATACCGCGCCGGTGCCGAGCGGGCCGCCGCCATCGCCTACAAGACACTCAACAAGGTATACAAGAAGATCGGCTTCGTCGGCCGCTAGGCCGATTGGACGGAAAGGTGATTTTCCCCATGAATGTTTTTTCCCGGGTCCCGGTCTCTCTGATGGTTTATTGCTTTGTGGTCTTTCTGACCGCCGGCGGGCTGTCCTTCGCCTCGACGCCCCTGGTCAAGCTCTTCGCCCAGAAGGTGGGCGCCATCGACGTACCCAAGGACGGCCGCCGGATGCACAAGGTGCCCATTCCCCGGTTGGGGGGGCTCGCCATCTTTTTCGGCTTTATTTTCAGCGTGCTGCTTTTCGGACAGATCGACGAGGCTACCCGGGGTATGCTCTTTGGCGCGGTCATCATTGTCCTTTTGGGCGTCATCGACGACATCACCCCCTTAAAAGCCTGGCTTAAGCTAATTGTTCAGATTCTGGCCGCCTTTGTAGCTATCCAGCACGGCATCGTCATCGAGGTCATCTCCAACCCCAATCTGTTCAGCGGCGACCTCTACCTCTTTTTGGGCAACCTCTCGGTGCCGGTAACCATTCTGTGGATCGTCGGCATCACCAACGCGGTCAACCTGATCGACGGACTGGACGGGCTGGCCGTGGGGGTTTCGTCCATCGCCTGCTTTTCCATGTTCGCCATCGCCCTGCTCGTCAGCGAGCCTTTCGTCGCCGTCATCACGGCGGCGCTGGCCGGGGCGTGCATCGGCTTCATGCCCTACAATTTAAACCCGGCCAAAATTTTCATGGGCGACACCGGCGCCACCTTTCTCGGCTATATGCTGGCGGTTGTTTCGGTTCAAGGGTTTTTTAAATTTTATGCCATCCTGTCCTTCGCCGTGCCCTTCTTGATCCTAGGACTGCCCATCTTCGACACCAGCTTCGCCATTCTCCGGCGGCTTGTGCACGGTAAAAACCCCATGGCCCCCGACCGGGGCCATGTGCACCACCGGCTCATCGACATGGGCTTCAATCAGAAGCAATCTGTGGCGATTTTGTACGCCATGAGCGGCCTTTTGGGTCTGTCGGCGGTGGTGTTAACGTCCAGCGGGGAGCTCCGTGCCCTCGCCCTGATCCTGGTCATCGTTGTCACCGCGCTAATCTCCATCCGCCTCTTGGGGCCAATGGGCCACGGCGCAGATAAGACAAACGGCGAGGCCGCGCCAGAAAGCACGGAGGGGGAAACCGCGCCCGCGGACCCCCCGCCGGCGGAAGAGAACGCCCCCGAGGCGGACAAGGAGGAAAAGCAATGAACGAGGAACGCAACGTCAGAGTGATGACCATCTTCGGCACCCGGCCGGAGGCCATCAAAATGGCCCCCCTGGTCCGGGAACTCCGGGAGCGGCCGGATATCGAATGTACCGTGTGCGTCACCGCCCAGCACCGGCAAATGCTGGATCAGGTGCTGGACATCTTCGGCATCCGGCCGAAATACGATTTAAACATCATGCAGCCAAGGCAGTCCCTGTCCGCCATCACCGCCCGCTGTCTCTCCGGCCTTGGGGAAGTGTTTGAGAAGGAGCGGCCCGACCTGGTGCTGGTCCACGGCGATACCTCCACCACCTTTGCCGGCGCCCTCGCCGCCTTTTATCAGCAGATCAGAGTGGGCCATGTGGAGGCGGGGCTCAGGACCTACGACCGCTACTCCCCCTATCCGGAGGAGATGAACCGGGTGCTGACGACGGACCTGGCCGACTTGCACTTCGCCCCCACGGCGAAAAACGCGGACAACCTCCGGGCCGAAGGGGTGAAGGAGGGCGTTTTCATCACCGGCAACACGGTCATCGACGCCATCCAAAACACCGTCCGGCCCGATTACATCTTTGAAAATCGGGCGCTTCAGGGGCAGGATTTTACAAATAAGCGGGTGCTGCTCGTCACCGCCCACCGGCGGGAGAACTACGGTATCCCTCTGGAAAACATCATGCAGGCCCTGAAGGCGCTGGCGGAAAAATGGACGGATGTGGAAATCATCTATCCCGTCCACCTGAGCCCGGTGGTGCAGGAGTGCGCCCATCGCAACCTGGACGGCGTCGACCGGGTGCGGCTGATCGATCCGCTGTCGGTCATCGACATGCACAACCTGATGGCCCGCTGCCATCTGGTGCTGACTGACTCCGGCGGGCTGCAGGAGGAGGCGCCCTCTTTGGGCAAGCCGGTGCTCGTGCTGCGGCAGGAGACCGAGCGGCCCGAGGCGGTGGCGGCGGGCACGGTCCGCATGGCGGGCACCGACAAGGACCGGATTTTCGCCATGGCCGACCGGCTTCTCTCGGACGAGGCGGATTATCGCGCCATGTCCCAAGCGGTCAATCCCTACGGCGACGGGGCGGCCAGCGCCCGCATCGCCGACGCCATTTTATATTCCTACGGCAAGCGCCCGGCGCCGCCGGACGCCTTCGGCGCCTGAGCACATACGATTTAGGGAGAAGGGAGGCGGGCCTATGACGGAGAAAAAACGGAGATTTGCTGTCTTCACCGCGATCTCCCTGCTCTTTATTGCGCTGATGTTCGGCTTTTTCTGGTCCATGGGCCTGCTGGACGGCGACGGCCCTTCCATCACCCTGCCGGACGACGGGTCGGGCAATCAGCCCGGCGTGCCCCAGAGCGACCCCCACCTGACCGTCCAGGCGGAGCATTACGCGCCCCTTGTGGTGACAAGCGACAACGTGCTCTCGGTGGTCGCCACTCTGCGCCGTCCCCACACCTATCAGTATGAGGCGCAGGTCACCATGAGCGCCGGGGGCAAAAGCGCCGTCTTCCGCGCCCTCTGCTACAACAAAAACGGCTATGCCAAAACGGAGTTTTTAAACGATCAGGGCATGCCGGAAAGCCATGTGCTCGCCGGGCCGGAGGCCACCCTCTCCTGGCAGGCGGGCGACACCCGGGTCTTTTCCGGTCCCGCCGGCGGCATCAGCGAGGACGACAGCCGCCGCATCCCCACCTACGAAGACCTGCTCTCCCTGCCCAAGGAGGAGATCTGCGCGGGCGAGGCGGTGACCCTTGACGAGGAAAGCTGCATTTACGCCACCTGGATTGACCCGGTGACGGACGAGGAGCAGCGGTACTGGATTTCCGTGGCTTCGGGTTTGCTCGTCCGGGCGGAAACCGTGAACAAAGCGGGCGACACCGTCCTTTCCATGGAGCTTTCCGGCCTTCTTTACACGGTGGACGACGAGGTCTTCCGTCTACCCGACGGGAGCCTGGCTTGGGACTGACACGGCCTTTGGGACGGGCGAACGCACTGTCCCGTTTTACACCGTGCCGCAGGGCGCGCATAGCGCCGCGCATATTGGGAAATAATAGGAAAGATTGTGAAAGGAAGAGTGCGCCCGCTCTTCCTTTCTCTTTCATCCGGGGCTTTGGGCCCCAATCCTCCGGGGGAATGATTGTGAATATTCATAAACTCATCGACCTCATACGGGCTCTCATACGCCGCTACTTCGACCACCGGGTGGACCGGTCCGCGTCGGCGCTCGCCTATTCTTTTCTTTTCGCCCTCTTTCCCATGCTGCTGGTGGTGGACGGCCTGCTGGGCCGCTACCGGGACGCGCTGATCTTAGCGCTCCAAAAATTGCCCCTGATCCCCGGCGACGCCCGCGCAATCGCCCTTTCGGTCCTCTCCGCTGCCCCCCACGACCAAAACGCCGGTTATATCCTCTGGGGCCTGGGGCTGGCGCTTTACTTCACCGCCATGGCCGTGGGCGTGCTGCTGGATGCGCTGGACGAGGCCACCGGCCGGAAGGCGCGCCGGGGATTCTGGTCCAAGTCCCTTTTGGGCCTGCTGTTCGCCGGCGGCGTGCTTACGGAAATCCTCATCATGTTGTTGCTGCCAGGCCTCGGCGGGCTTTTGTGGGATCAGGCCCTCATCCATTTCCCCGGTCTGACCTCCTACGAATTTCTATGGACCGTGCTCCGGTTCGGCCTGGCGGCGGCGCCGGGCGCTTTACTGCTGCTCCTCCTCTACTGGGTGTCGGGGGAGACCCGCCGCCCCCTGAAAAGCAGCCTTCCCGGAGCGCTGCTGGCGGTTGTCTGCTGGATGGCGGTCTCCTTCGCCTTTTCTCTTTACATGTCCTATTTTTCCCGCTACACCACCCTCTACGGCGCTGTCGGCGGCGTACTGGTGCTCATGCTCTGGTTCTTTTTAACAGCCAACATCTTTATTCTAGGGGGCGAGCTCAACACCCTCCTCTGGGATAACCGCCGCCTTTGACCGCAGAAGAAAGCGGTCACAATGTATCCCATCGTTTTGAACCGCTGTGAAGCGCCGGCGCAAAGGGCCCGCTGGGATATCAACCGTACAGCCGAGCCCACCGCCAACGTGGAATGGATGGCGCCGCCCGACGCCGGCAAATGCTCCCGCCCCTTTGACGGCCAAAAGCAGTGGGAACGAGTCAAAATCTCGTTCCCACTGCTTTTTCATTCTCTATTTGCCTTAGGTTGCTTGATGATTCTGGGCAATCATCCGGCATAAGCCCGAAAAGCCGCGATGATAAAGCGGGCGTTCCCCTCTCCGAAGCGATCCAGATAGGCCGCGAAGCGGTCGTCCGCCTCATACAGATCAGCCAGCCCGGCCAGCCTTTTTCGATCGCAGGGATAAAAACACCGGTCAACGTGGCCCCTCCACCGCTCGGTCAGGGCGGCGGCCGCGTCGGACGCCGGATCCTCCCGGCCGGCCAATGAAGCAAACGCCCGGAAAATGTCCTCCATTTCCCCCTGAATCGTCTTCCACTCCGCCGGACCATAGGCCTTTTCCCGGCGGCGGCTTTCCTGGAACTCCTCCATATGGCCCCATCGGGCCTCCGCTTCGGCGCGATACCCGTCCTTGGCCGCCCGATATTCGCCGTCTTTCCGATTCTGCCAATCCATCTGCTCTTCTCCTTTCAGAATCCCTTCGGCCAGGGCAATGATCCGTTCGATGCCCGCGCGCCTGAGCTTCAACAAATCAATCTGCCGCCGGAGGGCTTCCTCCCGGTCGGCGCCGGGTGCATGAAGGATGGTACGGATGTCGAAGAGGGAAAAGTCCAGCTCCTTTAGCAATACAATCTGCCGGGCCAGCAAAAGCGCCTCCTCGTCGTACAGGCGATAGCCCGCCTCCGTCACTTGGACGGGACGGAGCAGCCCGATCCGGTCGTAATGGTGGAGCGCCCGGACCGTCAAGCCGGTTTTGTCCGCAAGCTGGCCGATCCAATATAACATCCGTTTCCATCCCCTTTGCCGTTATGGTACGCCATGACGCAAGGTCAGAGTCAAGCAAAATTTTCATCCTTTTGTTCCAAGCCCCGCCAATCGATCCGGTCTGCGGTTTCCGCAAAGCACGGGCACCGGAGGAAATCGTCCGGGGAGTCGAGGCCGCACATCATCGGATGGCGGCAGCGGTATATCTTGCCCCGCCGAATGAGCGGCCCGTACGACGCCGCGTCTCCGCCCCATAAAAACCAGCAGAGCGCCCCGCCTCGGGTCTGATCCAGGAAAGCGACAAGCGCCTCGGTAAAGGGACGCCACAGGGCCCGGTGGGAACCGGGACAACCTACCCGGCAGGTGAGGGAAGCGTTTAAGAGCAGGACTCCCTGTTCCTCCCAGCTTTGGAAGAGCCGGTAGGGCGGCAGCAAAGGGAAATCCCCTTGATCCATCTTTCGGATCTCGGCAAAAGAGGCCGTCTTCCCCGTATAGCATCGGTAAACCGCCCGGACGATATTCTTGAGAGACGATTGACGGAAGGGCTCGTTCCAGTCGCGCAAGTTGCCCGCCTCAAAAGCCCGGCCGGTGGCGACGCCCCGGGAGGGGTAAGGGTCCTGTCCCAAGATAATCACCGAGATCGACCGGCACGGGCGGGTTAAAAACCGCAGCGCCGCCCCCACCGGCGGCGTCGAGTCGTCGGCCGCCGCCAATGAGAGGGCCTTTATCGCCCGGTCCCTCCAGATGGACCAGAAAGGCCCCCAATCCGGGTGGACCGGCATGTCAAACATCGTTTCCATAGACTTCCTCCCCACAGGGCCGCCAAACAGTTGTCTGACAAGGCCGGATTACTGTTCGTTGATACAAAAGATCGTTTAGAGTTTCACAAGATCTGGAAAAATGTGATTATTCATCGGATGTAGAAATTTTCTCTCTGTTTTCGTGCAATTTGTTTTTCCAGTAAAACCGAGGGTTATCCACATTTTCCACAGGGTTTTCCACAAAATTTTCTTTTTTTCAGGTGCATAGGCGGAAAAAAAAAACGAATTTATTGGTTAAAAATGTAAAATACCCAGAGCAATCACTCCCCATGACCAAGAGGAATTTTCAGGAAAATTTTCCTAAGGCCGGGCGGAGGGGCGGAATTGGAGGGCCTCGGCCAGGTGGACGGCGGAAATTTTCTCGCTACCCGCCAAATCAGCAATGGTGCGGGCCGCCTTTAAAATTCGATCATGCGCCCGGGCGGTCAGACCCAGGGCCTCAAAGGCGGAGGCCATCAGCGTCTCCCCCGCCGAATCCAGGGCGCAATAACGCGCCATGAGGGCGGGCGGGATTGCCGCGTTGCACAAAAAGCCGTCAGCCGCAAAACGGGCCCGCTGCCGCTCCCTGGCCGCCACCACCCGCGCCCGGATGGCGGCGGACGCTTCCGCCGGCGACCGGCGCGCCAAGGCTGCGTACTCCACCGGCGGCACTGACACATGGAGGTCAATGCGATCCAAGAGCGGGCCGGACACCCGGGCATTATAGGCCTGTACCGCCGTTTCCGTGCAGGTACAACGGTCCGGATGCCCATACCAGCCACACTTGCAGGGATTCATGGCGCACACCAGCATAAAGCGGCTAGGGTAGACCTGGCTTCCCGCTACACGGGAGATGGTCACCCGACCGTCCTCCACCGGCTGTCGCAGCACCTCCAAAGCGTCCTTCCGGAATTCCGGCAGCTCGTCAAGGAAAAGCACACCGCCGTGAGCCAACGACACCTCCCCCGGCCGGGGAAAGCGTCCGCCCCCGCCTCCGGCCAGTGCGGCGGCGGATACCGTGTGGTGAGGCGCCCGGAAGGGCCGGCGGTCAATAAAGGGGCGATCCTTGGACAGCAGACCCGCCACGGAATAAATCTTTGTGGCGGTCATCGCCTCCTCTTCATCCATGCCGGGCAGGATGGAGGCCAGCCGGCGGGCCAGCATGCTCTTGCCCGAGCCGGGCGGCCCCACCATGAGCACGTTATGGCCGCCGGCGGCGGCGATCTCCAGGGCGCGTTTGACATTTTCCTGTCCCATCACGTCGGAAAAATCCGGGCCGTCCCCCACCTTGGGGCAAAAGGAGGCGGCGGGCAACGGCGACAAAGGATGCTCGCCGGAAAAGTGGGCCAAAAGCTCCTTAACATGCCCGGCGGCGTAAACCGTGAGCCCCGCGGCGCAAGCCGCTTCCGCCCCATTATCCCGGGGCACGAAGATCCGCCCCACGCCCGCGTCCCGGGCGGCGAGGGCCATGGGGAGGACCCCTGGCACCGGCCGCAAGTCGCCGGTCAGCGAGAGCTCCCCGATGAAGCAGCAGCCCTCGGGCAGCGGGGCAATCTGCTCCGACACGGCCAGGATGCCGAAAAAGAGCGGCAAATCGTAGAGCGTCCCCTCTTTCCGCAGATCGGCGGGCGCCAGATTGACGGTCAGCCGCCGCAGTGGAAAGGTAAAGCCGCAATTCTTGATCGCCGCCCGGACCCGGTCCCGGGATTCCTTCACAGCCGCGTCGGGCAGACCCACCACGTCGAAACCCGGCAGCCCGGCGGACAAATCAAATTCCGCGTCGATCAAATATCCTTCCACGCCCATTGTGCCGGCGGATGCGATGCGAGCGACCATAGACCCTCCTCGGGAAGCGTTCCCCGGCCGCCCCTTCGCGGCCGGGCGGCGAGCCGGTATCGTCTTTTTTCGACAGACTTCTCTCTCTACGATACAATAATTTCCACCAAATTGCAACGGCGGCCCTATCGTTCCGCAGGTCTCTCCGCCGTCTGACCGGACGAGATGGCGGTCTCATCCATTTGTGGTCGGACAAATCGCCCGAACGTCTGAAAAAACCGTGAATTATTTGTCAATTCCGTCGCTTTGTTTGTTTACAACAGCAAAAAACTCTGTTAGAATAATGAAGGCCCTTATTCATTACGATAAGAAAACTGAATAGATGCAAGGAGGAAAACAAAATGGCAAGAAAAATGAAGACCATGGACGGCAATAACGCCGCGGCTTACGTGTCGTACGCGTTTACCGAAGTGGCGGGAATTTATCCCATCACCCCTTCGAGCCCCATGGCCGACTACGTGGACCAGTGGTCCGCGCAGGGTCTTAAAAACATCTTCGGCAGCACCGTCAAAGTGGTCGAAATGCAGTCGGAGGCCGGCGCCGCCGGCACCGTGCACGGCTCCCTGAATGCCGGCGCCCTGACCACCACCTATACCGCTTCCCAGGGGCTGCTGCTCATGATCCCCAACATGTACAAAATCGCCGGTGAGCTTCTGCCCGCCGTGTTCCATGTGTCCGCCCGTACGGTGGCGTCCCACGCGCTTAACATCTTCGGCGACCATTCCGACATCTACGCCTGCCGTCAGACCGGCTTCGGCATGCTGGCCGAGACCAACACCCAGGAGGTCATGGACTTGGGCGCGGTGGCCCATCTGGCCACCATCGAAAGCCGCGTGCCCTTTATCAACTTCTTTGACGGTTTCCGTACCTCCCATGAGATCCAGAAGATCGAGATCTGGGACAACGAAGACCTGGCTGAGATGTGCGATATGGACGCTGTCGCCGCTTTCCGCGCCCGCGCGCTGAACCCGGAGCGTCC
>Ga0079305_1003123_pt1 | contig 11958 bp, 23 predicted proteins | sample LMS_cellobiose_e_FD_79183 | JGI IMG/M metagenome (GOLD analysis project Ga0079305, IMG submission 79183) | Rumen-fistulated moose microbial communities from Alaska, USA - LMS_cellobiose_enrichment | ecosystem: Host-associated > Mammals > Digestive system > Stomach > Rumen fluid ... | reverse complement strand
GGAGAGGATTCATCGCGGCGGGTATCCAGCGCTGCAGGACCCTGAGGTGGAATGGGGAATGTTTTTCTCCAGCTATGTGAAAACCTATCTGGAGCGGGATGTGCGCAAGCTGACAGCTGTCCAGGATCTGAATGACTTCCGACGCTTCATGGTCGCTGTTGCCGCGCGAACTGGGCAGATGGTCAATTATAGCAATATCGCAGATGAAATCGGCAAAGATCAATCTACAGTAAAAGCATGGATGTCCATTCTGGAAGCGTCTGGAATCGTGTATCTGCTGGAAGCCTACACCCCCAGCGTGCTGAACCGTGCGATCAAGACGCCGAAGGTTTATTTCCGCGATACCGGTCTTGCCGCATACCTTACCCGCTGGCTTACGCCGGATACGCTGGCCAATGGCGCGATGAGCGGCGCTTTCTTTGAAACCTTCGTCATCTCGGAAATCCTGAAATCCTATTCAAACAGAGGGATTGATTATCGCTATTGCGTGTCCTATTACAGGGGCCGCGACAGGAAGAAGGTCAAAAAGAACGGCGAAACCGTCGAAGTTGAAAGTGAGATTGATCTGATCATTGAAGAAAACGGAATTCTCTACCCGATTGAGATCAAACAAGGAACAAGCGTCAGCGCCGATGAAGCATCCGCTTTCCCGATTCTTGATAAAGTGAGCGAAAAGAAACGCGGTACCGGAGCCATCATATGTACTTGTCCTGCTCCCGGGATGCTCAGAGACAATCTGTTCCAGATCCCGGTGTGGTATATCTGATCTCCTGTTTTTCTTTGCAGTGTCATTCACCATGAAAACCACATAAATCGAAAAAGGAGCGAGCGATTCGCTTCTTTTTTTATTGGATAAACAACGCGCAAGCAGCAATTTGGTGAACTTGTTTTTCCGATAGAGCTGCATGATGCTTTTCCCAGAAGAAATGATTATTTCGGAAATCTTTTTGCTCAAGGCAGAATGCAAGCAGGCTTTTTGTCATGTTTTTGGCCGACCCATCCGTTACAATAATCATGATCCTGCAGAGTTCTTAAAGAACATCGCAGAAATGAAAGGAGTAATCATCATGAAGAAGATCATCAGTGTCATCCTGACCGCCGCGCTGCTTGTCAGCCTGGTCACCGCCGCGTATGCCGAGAGTGCCCTGGGCTACACTCCTACGGATATCATGGAATGGTATCTCACAGATCCGGATGACGTGGACGTGACCGAGCAGTCCGCGAATGTCGCCGCACGCCTGGTGGAAAATCTTGTTTATGTGGCAGGCCTGAACGCCAATGACGAACAGCTTGAAAGGCTGACTGGCATCCTGGACGCCCTGACCGAGGTTAGGGCGAACGAGGAGATCACCGCCGAGCAGAAGCTGGGTGTGAACTGCGTCTATATCGTGCAGGCGCTGACCGTGCTGGCCCGGGAATCGGATCCAACGGGCGTTTATGGGGAGCAGCTCCAAGGGATCATTGATCACTACAATGAGGTGGACGCCACCGTGGACAGCCCCGACGTGCAGGCCGTGAACGCCTTATACACAGCCGACAAGCTGGCCGCCCTCGTGGTGGAGGAATGCTGCGCTTCCCAGGACCAGATTGACCAGATCGAAGCCGGCCTGAGCGAGCTGAATGCAGAGAGCGAGGCTGCCACGATTGCGTTCGATCATATGATTATCGGCACCAAGTGGCTGCGCAAGCTGCTGGGCGCATTCGCGAAGCTGAACAACCCGAACTGCATCGACGCCATCAATCAGGAGATGGAGGCCCGCGAGGGCATCATCGCCGAAATGACCGATCCGATGGAAATCGTCAACCAGTACCTGATCAGCTCGATGTTCGCCCTGGGCCTCTTTACCGGCGATTACAGCCTTTGATGATCTTATTGTGAGAGAAAAGGCGCTATCACGTATACGGCAGAAACAAAAAAGGGACTGGAACAGCCCATAATAAAGAAGGAGGATTTCATCATGGAAGACAAAAACGTGAAGAAGAATGAAACGAAGGAAACCCTGGACGACCGGGAACTGAGCCCGAAGGAAATGGACAAGGCATCAGGCGGCGTAATGGGTCCCAAACCCGTGAAGATCCCCGTGCCGCCGAAGTATCCCCAGCCCGGCCAGGAGGAAGGCCGGGACGGCGAATAAACGCAGAAGAAGGAGGATTTCATCATGGCAATCGAGAACGCGAAGAAGTTTGTGGAGAAGGTGCAGGCCGACGCGGCGCTTGCGGAGCGCGTGAAGGGCATGACGCCCCAGGAGGGTCTGGCCCTGGCGAAGGAAATGGGCCTGGAGTTCACCGAGGATGAATTGAAGGACGCCCTGAACAACCGGGAGCTGGACCCGGAGGAGCTGGACGAAGCCGCTGGCGGCGTGCGTAATGATCAGGCAACCACGCTCAAAATGAAGAAGGAAATGCATTGCCACGGCGACATTCATGGCCCCGAGCATCAGTGGGTCAAGACCGGCCACATCGAAGAACCCCATACCTTCCTGCTTTGGGATTACACAAAGGGATATGACATCGAGAAGTGTTCCCTGTGCGGGGAGGAAAGAAGGACGAGAACCTGATACCGGAAAAGGCTGCTTAAAACAAAAAGGAGGTTTTTACTATGGAAGACAAGGAGCGGGAGCTGAATGTGGATGAGCTGGAGCATGGCGCTGGCGGGGTGAATGTGAGAAACACCAAGCAATTTAAGGATGCGGTGTGGACGCTGAAGAAACTGAAGGACGCCGGAAAGACCCGGGAGGAAGCCATCAAAATTGCGCAGTGTGAATACTTCGACAACTTTATGGCGGGCGTCGCGTATAAGTGCTGGGATGAAATCTGACCCGAACCGAACCAACAATAATAGGGAGGATGACACCATGGAAGACAAGAACCGCGAACTGAATGTGGACGAGCTGGAGCAGGGCGTGGGCGGCGCTAAAAGCGCAGACGATGGGTATTCAAAACGTGTTGTATATTTGAAACAGATGATGAAAAGATCCAAGGGCGCCGGTTTTTCGAAAGAGGAGTTTTTCGCATACACTAAGTATGGTATTACCAAGGAAGAGGAGGAAAAGCTAAGCCCGCTATGGGACAAATACTGACCCGACCCGAACGAACCCATCAACAATAACAAGGAGGATCATACCATGGAAGACAAGAACCGCGAACTGAATGTGGACGAGCTGGAGCAGGGCGTCGGCGGTACTGAAGGGGTAAGACTGAGAGACCACCCCCAATTCAAGCAGGCCATGAGCGATTTGAAGAGGTTGAAGGAAAAAGGAAAAACCAGGGATCAGGTTATGACTATCGCCGAGATGAGCGGTCAAAAATGGCTTAAGGCTGTTGCGTCTAAATACTGGGACGAAGTCTAAATCGAACCGAACCAACAATAATAAGGAGGATAACACCATGGAAGACAAGAACCGCGAACTGAATGTGGAAGAGCTGGAGCAGGGCGTCGGCGGCCTGACTGGCAGGGAGATAATTGAAAAGGAGAAAGCGTTAATGCGCATGTGGAAAAAAGGAGGGAAGACGAAGGAGGAATTCATCCGTGACCATCCCGGACAGGAACGGCTCAGGATGTCGGCAGATCGCTACTGGGATTCCCTGTGAGCCAAACGGACCGATTGATAAGGAGGCGGCAGCATGAACAGCCTGGACGAACTGAAACGCTTTGAGCGTGATCTGAAAACCAACGAGGACCTGCGGAAACGGCTGGATGAAGCCATCAAGCGGATCGCCGCCGACGGCCAGGCCCAGAGCGACGGCGAAGTGATGGCGGCAGCCGCCGGGGAGCTGGGCTATGGCATCAGCGTCACGGCGCTGGAGCAGGCGGAGGCCGAGGGCGAAATCGTGGACCCCGGGGAGCTGGAGCTGGCCGCGGGCGGCTTTGGAGACAAAGTGGACGGGGACAATCATGACGCATGGTGCCTGACGCTGTGGCACTGCTTCGCGACGACGCTGCATACCACGTCCTCCAAGGATAACGAAAAAGCGACATGCTGGTCAGATTACCGCTGCATGATGTTCAATAATCGCTGATCGCCCGGCAGTCAAGAAGGAAGAAAGAAGGATGCGGAAATGAAAACTTTACAGGAGCTTTACAACGAGATCATCGCCAACGACGGCCTGAAAAATGCTTTTGTCGAAGCGGCGAAGGACAACAAGGTAGTTGAGTTTGCCAAGGAGCACGGCGTTGAGACGACCCTGGACGAAATCAAGGCGTTTCTTGAAGCGCCGAAGCCTCAGGAAAAGGAGCTGGCCCCGGAGGAAATGGAAAACGCCGCAGGCGGTGCCTGCAATTCCAGAACCAAGGGCGAAGCGATTATGTCGGGAGTAAGCCTGGGCGTTCTCTGTGCCATATACGCGGGCGTCAGCGTTGTCACTGGCCGTGCGGGTCAGAAATATAGTTATGAAGGGCGTCTCTGCAATAACGGCGATTCCTAAACAATTTCAAAACACAAGGCGGCATGGGACACAGTCAAGAATAAAGAAAGAAGGATACGGAAATGAAAACCTTGCAGGAGCTTTACAACGAGATCATTGCCAACGACGAGCTGAAAAAGGCTTTTGTGGAAGCGGCGAAGGATAACAAGATAGTTGAGTTTGCCAAGGAACACGGCGTTGAGACGAGCCTGGACGAGATCAAGGCTTTCCTGGAAGCGTCGAAGCCTCAGGAAAAGGAGCTGGCCCCGGAGGAAATGGAAAACGCCGCGGGCGGCACCTGCAACGACGAAACCAAGGAGGAGACCTTATGGTCTCAGGTCACTTTAGGGTTCTACTGCCTGGGATACGCCATATACAGCGCTACCACAGGCAGAGTGGGCCAGAAATATGACGATGAGGGCAGACTGTGCAACGGGGGCAAATAATTACGCCATCCCGGGATGAAGCCTGACCCGAACCCAACGAACCAAAAAACAATATCAAAACAGTGCGCGAATGACCCTTTTGTCATGTTTTTGGCCGGGCCGCCTGCTATAATGGCCCTGGATCGCAGGTTTTCGGAAGAAAAAAGCGGTCAAAACGGATCAAACGAAGGGCATGAATACCGGGACAACAGGAAAAAAGGAGGATGACACCATGGAAGACAAGAATTTTGAACTGACCCCTAACGAGATGGAAGAAGCGAGCGGCGGAAATTTTGACTGGATTCCTCCGGGAGACAAGGAAAAAATCCGCAAGGTCATCATACGCGCAAAGCAAGACGGCGCTACGCTGGAGGATTTCCTCAGAGCGCACAGGAAAGCTAAGGGCCGCGACCTTTATGAGTATTACAAGGCAGTATGGGACATCGTTAAGGCTGATTAATCTGACCCGGACTGAACGAACCAGGCAACCATGATTTAAGGAGAGTTTCGTCGTAGAAGACAAGAACTATGAACTGAACCCGGGTGAGATGGAAGCAGCGAACGGCGGAGAAAGGTTTGATTCGTTGCCTTCTGACTATAAGGAAGCCATCCGCAAGCGCATGATATGCGCAAAGCGAGACGGTGCTATGTTGGAGGAATATCTCACTGGTTTCTGCAAGGGTACACTCATTTACGATTATGTCAAGGAAGCGTGGGACAGTGTCAAGGTCAAGGTTGATGAATGAAGGAGAAAGAAATGAAAACTTTGCAGGAGCTTTATAACGAGATCATGGCCGATGAAGGCCTGAAAAAGGCTTTTGTCGAAGCGGTGAAGGACAACAAGGCAATCGAGTTTGCCAAAGAACACGGCGTTGAGACGACACTGGACGAGATTAAGGCTTTTCTTGAAGAATCAAGGGCCCAGGAAGGGGAGCTGGCTCCGGAGGAAATGGAAAACGCCGCGGGCGGCGCATGCAGCGATAAAACGCTTACAGAGACTGCTTATTCTGTATGCAGCTTCGGGGTCGCCTGCGCGATAGAGGCTATTTTCAGCGCTGCTAATGGCAGGGTAGGTAAAGAAAAACAGCGTGATGGGAGATTGTGCAACGACTCCAAATAACGCTATTCCGGGATGAAACCTGAATAAACGGAACGAAAGAACAGCAATGAAAGGAGGATGCAGAAATGAAAACGTTACAGGAGCTTTATGACGAGATCACGGCCAATGACGAACTGAAAAAAGGTTTTGCGGCCGCGGCCCAGAGCAAGGATGCGCTCGTCGCCTTCGCCAGGGAACACGGCGTTGAGACGACCCCGGACGAGATCAAGGCTTTTCTTGAAGCGTCGAAGCCGCAGGAAAAGGAACTGGCTCCGGAGGAAATGGAAAACGCCGCGGGCGGCGCATGCAACGATAAAACGCTTATAGAGACTGTGACTTCAACGATTAGCGCCGGGATCGCCTGCGTGGTAGAGGTTTGTCTCAGTGCTGCCTATGGCAGGGTGGGCAAGGAAAAAAAGAATGATGCAAGACTGTGCAACGACTTTTAAAAATTGCGCGATATTGCCCCAAACCGAACGAAAGAACAGCAATGAAAGGAGGATGCAGAAATGAAAACGTTACAGGAGCTTTACAGCGAGATCACAGCAAACGACGAGCTGAAAAAGGCTTTCGTTGAAGCGGCAAAGGACAACAAAATAGTCGAGTTTGCGAAAGAACACGGAGTTGAAACAACAGTGGACGAGATCAAGGCTTTTCTGGAAGCGTCGAAGCCTCAGGAAGGGGAGCTGGCCCCGGAGGAAATGGAAAACGCCGCGGGCGGCGCCTGCAATGATAAAACAAGCGACGAGGTTCCGGTGTCTATAATCTCCTTGGGAACGCTATGCGCGATGAAAGCCATTATAAGTGCCGCCAAAGGCAAAGTGGGTCAGGACGAAGACGACGAGGGCAGATTGTGCAACGAGAAGAAACTGAAATAACACGATAGAAACATTCGTCAGGCGGATGCGCGCTGACGGGAATCTTAAAAAAAAGAAACAGGAGGAAAAAATGATTGTAGAACGGAAAAAACCGGACGATAATGAACGGAACGAAGAAGAACTGAAAAAAGAAGAACTGAACGTTGAAGAACTGGAGGACGCCAACGGCGGATTGATCGTGGACCGTGGATTCTGGTCCCGGTACTGGATCGTGAGCGACCACGATGGAAAGCTGTTGGATACCGCGTTTTTCAAATACGACGCCGAGGGTGTTTGCCGCAGAAGGACATCCAGCGATACCGTGATCTCCGAAGAGCAGTATAACGACTGGATCGATAGGAAAAACAAGGGTCTGCCCGGCCCCTTTACCCATTTGGACTGAAGGCACGGGATAACGAAGACGGAAGGACGGCCTTCTGTCTCTGTATAAAACAATCAACAATAAAAAGGAGGACATCATCATGGCAATCGAGAACGCGAAAAAATTTGTGGAAAAGGTAGCGTCCGACGCGGCGCTGGCGGAACGCCTGAAGAAGGAAGGGCTGGCCCTGGCGAAGGAAATGGGCCTGGAATTCACCGAGGAAGAATTGAAGGAAGTTCTGAACAACCGGGAGCTGGCCCCGGAGGAGCTGGCGCAGGGCGCGGGCGGAGGCATCTTTGATGATCTGTGGGAGACGGTGACAGACACGATCAAGAAAGTCCTGAAGACGGAGCCCGACCCCGTCATTGCTCCGCTGCCTTTCCCGCAGGACCGCCGCTGAAAGGCAGGCTGTGAGATCAGGGGGCCGTCCCCTGATCTCACATATTTTGGCCTTATTCTTATGAATCAATCAACAGTCATAAGGAGAATTTCACCATGGAAGACAAGAATCGTGAGCTGAACGCGGAAGAACTGGAGCAGGGCGTCGGCGGCGCTGACGGCGACATTGAACTTCCAGAAATGTGGCAGCGTGCAGTCGAAAGCGCGAGGGCCTTCAAGCAGGCGGGAGGCACATTTACAGGCTGGAAGAGCAAACATCGACCCTGGTCTATCCGCCTCTGCAAATATGTGGAGAAGAAATGGGATGAACTCTGACCCGAACCGAACGAACAACAAGAATAATCAGGAGGATACCACCATGGAAGACAAGAATCGTGAGCTGAACGCGGAAGAGCTGGAGCAGGGCGTCGGCGGCGCCCGCGGCGACGGCGGATACTATGGCGATGGGAAGCTGCGCGCCATTCCTATGGAATCACTCATGCGCGAGGTGCAGTACGCCAAGCGAGACGGCAAGGACATGGAATCGACAATAGAGCAGCTGCTGGCGCCCTACGACACTAACAAGTTCATCGATTTCTATACCCAGCAGCTGAGAAACTACTGGCTGAGCGACGAATCAAGCAGGATCTTGAGCCGCATGTGATACGGGCCGCCCCCGCATACTTAACCTTGCGTTATGTATGTACAGAACGCCTGAATTCGGGCGTAAGGAGGAGAAATAAGCATGTTTTCTGAAGAAATGAAACGGTTTGACGCCGACATGAACAGCAAGGAAGAATTGGTTGCCAAATTCGGGGAAATCTGCGACCGGCTTTCCAAGGAAATGCAGGGAAGCGGGGCTTCCGAATTTGAACTGATGGCCAAGGCCGCAAATGAGCTGGGCTATCAGATCACGGCGGAAGAGATGGAACGGAACACCGTCGAAAAGGAAACGGTGGACCCGGAGGAATTAGCCTCCGCTGTGGGCGGAATTGATTGGCCCAAAAAGCTCGGCGGAGAGGATGAAAAAGGCCACGACGCCTGGTGCCTGACGCTGTGGCACTGCAACGTCATCACCCTGCATACCGAGCACGAAACCAACAGAAGGGTCTCCTGCTGGTCCGATCATCAATGCGTTATCAATTATTACAGTGGCTGCTACAATGATTGGAAGGTGGACGAGAAGCCCCTCCCGGATAAATAATAGTTTTCTTCACAGCGCAAAAAAGCCGGACGGAAGGATGTTTCCTTCCCCATCCGGCTTTTTTCTGTAAAATATTAACCTTGCGCGGTATGGCTTACTGATTGACCGGGTTTTCCGTTTTCAATCCCGCCGCCCGGATGGCCGCGTCCGCCGCGTCGCGGACGGCCTGTTCCCCAATATGCTTGTGGAAGTAGCAGCAGCGCTCGTCCGGCACCAGGTAATCCCCCGCGTCGGTTATGCTCTCCACCATGCATCCGCCGCAGCATTTGGGAAGATGCTCGCAGAAATCGCATTTCGGGTTCCTGGCCAGCAAATCCGAAATCTTTGTTTCCACCACTTCATGATAATAGCCGCTGAGGGTCAAAGGCCCCAGCCCCTCTTCCAGAAGGTTCGGAAACTTCTTTGCCAGGGCGGTATCGCCAAAGCCCATGCAGGGAATCAACCGCCCATCGGGGCCGATGTACAGGTTGTAACGCATGCTTTCGCAATAGGGCAAACGGCTCCAGTTGGAATCCTCCCGGGCATGATGCACATAGGGAATGGTGTAGTTGACTGTCCCCTTTTTGCAGGAAAAAAAGCCGTCCATTTCAATGCCCAGGGGCATGCCGTCCGCAAAGTAATCGCGGATATACCGCCGATATACGTCCCAGGTTTCATCCATGGACAGGGCGTATTCCTTGCCATACTGCTTCCATTCGCCCAGCGCCTGCGGCGCGTTTACCCGCAGGGAATGCACACCCAGGGATGCCAGATAATTGGCCGTGTCCCGCAGGGTGTCCCGGTTGCCCCGGTGGATGCACATGGCGGCCATCACAGGAATTTCATGCTTCTGCAGCAGGCGGAACGCAGCGTCCGCCTGAGCCTCCGCGCCGGGAACGCCCCGCAGCCAGTCATGATGCCCCAACCCATCAAAGCTCAGCTGAAAGGACGGATGCTGGCCGCTGGCGTTTAGCAGCTCCAAGGTTTGCTCCGTCAGCAGAGAAGCGTTGGTGAAGATCAGGGATATGTCGATATCCCAGGCCGTAAGCTCCCGCACGATCTCCCCGAAATCCGCCCGCACAAAGGGTTCTCCCCCGGTGATATCCACCCGTCGGATGCCGCAGGCCGCCATTTCCCGGATGATCCGTTTACAGTCCTCCAGGGGAAGCTGCGGATGGCGCGCTTCCGGGGCCGAAACCAGGCAATGGCGGCAGCGGAAATTGCATTTCCCGGTAATGCTCCAGTGCGCCGATTCGATATAGCGGGCGGGAAACAGATGGTAGCGCTGCCAGGACGCCAGGGCGGGAAGGGGCTCCGCCGACTGCTCCAAATAGCCCTCCGTCAGCAATTCATTGATGGTCTTTCGCCCTTCCAAAGAGCAATCCTCAAGATTCAGCGATTTCTGGCCATCGCAGCGTAAAAGATCCAAGAAGGGCGCCTTTTGCAGGAACAGCGGCCTTGTATGCTTGTTTTCCCCGTACTGCGCCTGAATGGCGTAGGGCAGCTTCTTCCATCCCCGGAAAGCCCAGGGTTCCTTTAAACGGTAGTACATTGTAAAAATCCTCCCGTTTTCATTCGATTGCTTTACGCAATATTTACTGCTGTCTTTTGAAACGGTTCGCAGGCGTCGTCTTCGGCCCTCGTGACTGCCTGCCTCATGATGAATTCCTCCTTAAAAAAAATCATATCATGACGCAAAACAATTGTCAAATCGATGAAAATTGTTATGATCCGGGCAAAATTGTTATGATCCGGGCAAACTCAGTCTTCAGAAACACTTTGCACGATCTTTATATACAGAGCTGTCCTCGCGCATGATCATTTTTCCGGAGAAGCGAGAAATTCGCTTCTTTTTTTCAGATTTTCCCGCAACCCCCTCCGTTTTGTCATGTTTTTGGCCGGACTGTTCGTTATAATAAGCTGTAATTCATTTATTTTCGGAGGAAAACCACGGACGGAATGAATGAAACGAGCGGCGCGATGGCCGAAACCACAGGATAAGCAGGGAGGATTGGCAAGATGGAAAACGAGAATCGGGAACTGAACCCAGAGGAGCTGGCCCAGGGCGTCGGCGGCGAAGGCGAACAGAGAAGCAGGCTGACCCAACAAGAGAAGGATAGGTGCAGGAACATGGCAAGAACCTACAAGAATGCGGGGGTCAACCTTCAGCGTACCATCAGGGAGATTAGCCTCAATGTGCGCCGCGTGGAATTTGACTCCGAAGTGTACCAGTGCATTCTTCAGGAATGGTCCAAATGACAGCGAGGAACGCAGCGGCACACAGCATTCCGTTTCCGCTCCTTCGGGCATAGCTTGAGGGTTGGGACAAATATCGAAGGAGGGTCCACTGTGGAAAACAGAAATCGCGAGCTGAGCGCGAACGAGCTGGCGCAGGGTGTCGGCGGCATCTATGGAAGGAGGATGACTGACATAGAAATAGAAGAGAGGGCGAAGAAGGAACTGCGCACATGGAAAAAGGCGGGAAAGATGAAGGAGGATTACCTCGCCGAGTACAGCTGGGACGCATTCAGGACGAGGATGGCCAATCTCTTATGGGATTCCGTGTGAGTCCATTGAACCGAACGACGTCGGAGATAAGGGTGAAAATATATGGAAAAAGGATTATTTAGGAAAAAGAGCCTGGACCGCATCGCCTCCCCGGAGCAGATGCACGATTATATGCGCGTCACCAGCCCCCGCCTGTGGATGCTGCTGAGCGCCATCGCCGTATTGCTGGTGGGCTTTATTGTGATTGCCGCCGCCACCAGAATCGAAAACACCGTGCCCATTACGGTGCATGTGGAGCAATACGACTTTTCCTCTGATGCGGCTTATGAAGGCGGGCAGTCCCTCTTCACCTCCATGTTTGCCCAACTGCCGGGGGCCATGAAGGATCAGGTGGACCGGGGCATGGTGGTGCGGATTAGTGGCCGGGAGGGTACGGTTTCCTCCACCGGCGTCAGCGAGGAAGGAACGCTCACCCTCATCATCGACGTGGAGGGGAGATACATCCCCCTGCCCGAAGGCGAATACGATGCGGAGCTGGTGCTGGAATCCACGACGCCCATCAGCTTCCTGTGGAAGTGACGGGAGGCGCGCATGGCAGATAAGAAGCTGAAGCAGCCCGTTAAAAGCGGGGTGGCCAAGGTGCCGGTGGTGATGCAGCTGGAGGCGCTGGAGTGCGGCGCAGCCAGCCTGACCATGGTGCTGGCCTATTACGGAAAGTGGGT
>Ga0079305_1003121_pt1 | contig 11967 bp, 10 predicted proteins | sample LMS_cellobiose_e_FD_79183 | JGI IMG/M metagenome (GOLD analysis project Ga0079305, IMG submission 79183) | Rumen-fistulated moose microbial communities from Alaska, USA - LMS_cellobiose_enrichment | ecosystem: Host-associated > Mammals > Digestive system > Stomach > Rumen fluid ... | reverse complement strand
CGTTTTTCAACGACTTCCTGTTTTTGCACGTTTTTTCACGTTTTTGCGCGGCTATTCGACGGTGTTTTTCCGGGTTTATACGATACGATAGGCTGTCGCATGATACTCACCGGTTTGCGGCGGCGTCTTACTATTTCCGGTCAAAGAGCGCCTGCGCGGTCGGAGATATTTTTCTGGAAGTTGAGCAGATAATGCTCGTATTCGGTGTTCATTAGTTCAGAGCGGATGATGAAATCCGCCGTGGCGCGATTATTGGCTATCGGAATATCGTAGACCTGGGCGATGCGGAGCAGCGCCTTGACGTCGGGATCATGCGGCTGCGCGGTCAGCGGATCGGAGAAAAAGATCATCATATCGATCTTCCCCTCAACGATACGCGCGCCGATCTGCTGGTCGCCGCCGAGCGGTCCGCTGTTGAATCCGCGGATGGGGAGTCCCGTCTTGTCGGCTATCATACGCGCGGTCGTACCGGTGCCGTAAAGAAAGTGGTGCGAAAGCACGTCGATGTTTTTGAGGCACCATTCTATCATCTCGCCTTTTTTAGCGTCGTGGGCGATGAGAGCTATGTTTTTCTGCTTTTCGATTATGCAGGGAACGTATTCGTTTTCAAACATAAATATCCTCCGGCTGTCGTCTGAAACGATGAAAAATGATTGGGGGACCGCTGATATTATACCAGTTAACGCCGTTTATGTCAAGAAACAACGGCGCCGCAAGGCGCCGTTCGGTATTCGGATCAATCGTCTTCGTCCTCGTCGTCTTCATCCTCGTCGTCTTCTTCGTCATCCTCGTTTGCCGCAACGGCGACCACTATTTCAATGACGTGCCTGTTGTCGCATTTGGTGACGGTGACGTGGAGATTGCGGTAATCGAAAACGTCGCCCTCTTCGGGCAGGTGCTTGAGCTCTTCAATGACCCATCCGCTGACGGTGGGGATATCGAGCTCGTCGTCGATGCCGAGCATCTCGAAAAGATCGTCGAGCGCGGCGCTGCATTTGACGCGGTACTCGTTTTCGGAGATCTGCTCGAATTCCTCGATGATCTCGTCGTGCTCGTCCCAGATCTCGCCCACGAGCTCCTCTATGACGTCCTCCATGGTGACAATACCGGCAATGCCGCCGTATTCGTCGACGACCGCCGCCATGTGCGCCTTGCCCTTCTGCAGATGGATAAGCAGCTCTGAGATCTTCATGGTGGGAACGACGTAATCTATCGGCTTGGTGATCGCCTTAAGACTCTTCTTGCCGGACATATAAAAGTCCTTCTGATTGACAACGCCGTAGATATCGTCTATCGTTTCGGTGTAGACGGGGAGGCGGGTGTATCCGGTCTTGCGGAATACGGAGTCTATCTCGTCCCACGGAGTGTCGGAGGCGATCGCCTCCACGTTGACGCGCGGCTGGAGTATGTCGATGACCTCGATATCGTTGAACTCGATGGCGTTGCGTATGAGCTCGACCTCGTTGGACTGCATATCGCCTTCGTTTTCCGCCTCTTCAACTATGGTGAGAAGCTCGTCTTCGGTGACGCCGTGTTCCTCCTTCGGCTTGACGAAGAGGGAGATCAGCTTGCGCCAGCCCATAAAGAGGAGGTTGAGCGGATAGAAAAGATAGACGAAAAAGGTGAGCGTGGGTGCGGAGAACATGGCGAACCTCTCCGGCGACTCTTTCGCGAGCGTTTTGGGAGTGACCTCGCCGAAGACCAGCACCGCGACGGTGATGACCACGGTGGCAAGGGTAGTGCCGAGCGCCATATCGCCTTTGAACGCACTGATGAAAAGCGAAGTCGCGATCGCGGTCATCGCAACGTTGACAAGGTTGTTGCCGATAAGAACGGTGGAAAGCAGCCTGTCGAAGTTTTCGGAAAGGCGCAGGACCCGCGCGGCGCGCTTATTGCCGTCGGAGGCGAGATTCTTTACCCTTATGCGGTTCATTGAAGAAAAGGCGGTCTCGGTAGCCGAAAAATAGGCCGAAAGAACGATCAGGACTATTAGCGCCAAGACCTGCCATATACTGCCATCATCCATGGTGGTGAAACAAATAAAACTCTCTTTCCCTGATATTTCGCGTCCCGCGATTACTGTGACATATTATCGATTTTCTGAAAAACCATAAAATGATTAAAGTATATTCTACCATATTATTCTCCGGTTGTCAACATCGGTGAAGGGACGGAACGGCTTTTTGCTCAAACGGCTTTACAAAAATACGATGGTATGATATAATAATAAAAATGCGCTTGACCGCCCATCTTCGCGGTGATAGCGTATTTTGAATCTATGGAGAAAAGACTATCCGGCGCAATCGAAAGGACCTGCTTTTGCGGGAAATGATAATATGGAATTCGATCTCAAAAAAATCGGTGAGTTTTTTGCGATCCCTGGCGAATATCGTTCATGCGAGATCATAAAAAGCGGAAACATCAACAAGACCTTTCTGGTCAAATATCTTCGCGAAGGCGAGGAAAAACCGTACATAATTCAGAAGATAAACACCTACGTTTTCAAAAACCCCGAGCAGGTGATGCAGAATATCGAGGCGGTTACGGAGCATATCCGCGCCAAGATAAAGGCGACGGGAGCGTCCGCGGGACGTTCGGTGCTGCACTTTCTGCACACTCCCTCCGGAGAGAATTTTGCCTACGACGAAGAGGGCGGGTTCTGGCGCGGATACCGGTATATCGATAACTCCGTGACATATAACCTCACCGACGATCTATTCATCCTGGAGGAGGGCGGACGCGGTTTCGGCGAATTCCAGAAAAACCTCGCCGATTTCGACGCGTCGTCGCTTTACGAAAGCATACCCGACTTCCACAATACGAAAAAGCGCTTCGACCGGCTCTTCGAGACGGCGGAGAAGGATCCGCTCAACCGCGTGAAGGACGTCCGCGACGAGCTCCGCTATCTGCGCGAAAGATACGACGAATCCTGCGTATTCTGCAAGATGCTCGAAGCCGGAGAGATCCCGCTTCGCGTCACGCACAACGACACTAAGTGCAACAACGTCGTATTCGACCGCGATACAAATAAGGCGCTTGCGGTCATCGACCTCGATACCGTTATGCCCGGGCTCTGCGCCTACGATTTCGGCGACCTCATCCGCTTCGGAGCCAACAATACCGACGAGGACGATCCCGACCTCTCGAAGATATTCCTCGATCTCGACAAATACGAGGCATTCGTTCGCGGATTCGTCGGCACCCTCCGGGACTGCCTGACGCCAGTCGAGCTTGAGACCATGTATCTCGGCGCGTACGTGATGACCACCGAGCTCGTCGCGCGCTTTATGCTCGATTATATTGAAGGCGACGTTTACTTCAAGCTCAACTATCCGGAGCACAATCTCGTCCGCACCAGGGCGCAGGCTGCGCTTGCCCGCGATATGGAGAAGAAATTCCCGGAGATGCGGCGTATAATCAAAAAATATTGCTGAAACGAATAACTAAAACGGTACGGAGCCGCGATAGGCTTTGTACCGTTTTGTTCGGAAAGGAAATTCGATGAAAATAGCTCTTGTAACGGGAGCCTCCTCCGGAATGGGGGCGGAATTCGTTCGCCTTCTCGACCGCGAGGGGCTGGACGAGCTGTGGACGGTCGCCCGCAGACGCGATAAACTTGAAAAACTTGCGTCGGAGTGCGCGACAAAGACGCGCGTGATCGCTCTCGACCTCCTGGAAGAGGGCGCCGTCGACAGGCTGTGCGGCGAGATCGAAGAGGCGGACGCGCGGATCTGCTGGCTCGTGAATTCTGCGGGATTCGGGGAATTCGGCGAGGCGGGGAAGCAGCCGCTCGAGACGCAGATGCGGATGATCGACCTCAACGTCAAGGTCACGGTCGCCTGCTGCGATAGGTTGATCAAGTATATGGACCGTGGCTCGCACGTGATCAACCTCGGTTCCGGATCGGTCTTCAACCCGCTCCCGTATTTCAATATCTATTCGTCTACGAAAGCGTTCGTTTTGCAGTATTCGCGCGGCCTGCATTACGAATTGAAACCGCGCGGCATCGCCGTCAGCGTATTCTGCCCGGGGTGGGTGCGCACCGAGTTTTTCGATCACACCCGAGACGGCGACGCGAACGTCCGGTCGCCGAGATCGTATAAGCCGATGACCGAGCCGGAGAACGTTGTGAGATACTGCATGAAAAAAGCCAAAAAGGGAAAAGAGGTCATAGTCCACGGCTGGTACACCAAGACCCAGCACCTTATATCAAAGATCCTTCCGCGGCGGGTGCTTATCAAAGCGTGGCTCGGGATGCTCACCGGTCCCGAGGAGTCCGGGAAATAAGGAAAATATTGAAAATACGCTCCGCTCTGCGCGGGGCGTATTCTTTTTTTGCTTTTTCTACATATACTTAAGTTAGCAAAACGTGGAGGAAAGAACGTGAGGATAATAGTTGTCGGAGCGGACGGAGTGATGGGCGGCTGTCTCGCCGGTATGATCTCGCGGCGCGGGGATCTTTCGCTCGCCGCGGCTGTCGATCCGCGCGGAAGGGACATGTACGGAAGCGTGAACGAATACGGCGGGCCCGCGGACTGTCTGATAGATTTTTCGTGTCACACGTCGACGCAGGAGGTCTGCGATTACGTTTCAAAAAGGCGGATCCCCGCCGTTATAGCGTGTACCGGTCACACCGCGGCGGAGCGCGCGGAGATAGTGTCAGCTTCAGAGTTCGCGCCGATCTTCTTTTCGTCGAATCTCTCGCGCGGAGCGTGTCTTGTCGAGCGGCTGACGCGAGAAGTTTCGGAGTTCTTCCCGGACGCGGACGTGGAGATAGTTGAAACGCACCGACCGGGCAAGCTCGATACTCCGAGCGGCACTGCGATCTCGCTCTCGGCGGCGGTGGCTGACGCGCGTGGAAAGGAAGTGCGCGGTATCCGGTCGCTCAGGGTGAACGGCACCGTCGGAAGGCACGAAGTCGTCTTCTCTTCGCGCGGCGAGACGCTGACCGTCTGCCACGAGGTACACGACAGGACGCTTTTCGCCGAGGGAGCTATCGCGGCGGCGAGATTCATAATCGGACGCAAAGCGGGATTATATACGATGAGGGATCTGGTCTATGAAGATTGAATTCACAAAGATGCAGGGAGCGGGCAACGACTACGTTTACGTCGATCTGCGGGGCAAAGAGATACCGTTTTCGCCGGAGAAGCTCGCACGCGCGGTCTCGCCGCGCGGGTTTTCCGTCGGATCGGACGGACTTGTGCTGATCCTCGACGGCGATTCGGCAGACGCGCGTATGCGTATGTTCAACGCCGACGGGAGCGAGGGGATGATGTGCGGAAACGCGCTGCGGTGCGTGGCGAAATATCTGTATACCCGCGACCGGCCGAAAAAGTCGGAATTCACCGTCGAGACAATGTCGGGGATAAAACGCGCGTCGGTAAACGGCGACGGCACGGTCAGCGCGTACGTCGGGCGCGCTTCATTCCGCGGAAAGGTTTACGTGAACGAATCGGGATTCGAAGCCGAATTCATACGCGCAGACGTCGGGAATCCCCACGCGGTGTGTTTTACAAACGGAGCCGACGGGCTCGATCTTACGCTGCTCGGTCCCAAGCTTGAAAATCACATGGCGTTCGGGCAGAGGGTCAATCTGGAATTTGCCGAGAGGCGCGGCGACGGATTTTTCGTTAGGGTATGGGAGCGCGGCAGCGGGGAAACGCTCTCCTGCGGGACGGGCGCCTGCGCCGTGGCGGCGGCGGCTGTAAAATCGGGGCTCGCAGAGCCCTTGCGGGAAACGGAGATCTGCCTGCGCGGCGGGAAACTAACGGTCGCCTGCGGACCGGAATTCGAACTTACTCTTACCGGAGACGCAGAAACGGTTTACGACGGAGTGTATCAATATGTTGAAGATTAAGACAAACGAAAACTTTGCTTCTCTTTCCGGGAGCTATCTTTTCACCGAAACACAGCGGAGGATCAGGCTATTTGAAGCGGAAAACCCCGAAAAAAAGGTGATAAAGCTCGGGATAGGGGACGTCACCCGTCCGCTTGCGCCGACCGTTGTCGAGGCGATGCTGCGCGCCGCGGAGGAGATGGGGAGGGCCGACGGCTTTCACGGATACGCCCCGGAGGCGGGGTACGGGTTTCTCCGCACGGCGATTGCGGAGAACTACGCGTCGCGCGGAGTCGACGTGCGTCCGGAGGAGGTGTACGTTTCGGACGGCTCGAAAAGCGACGCGTCCGGAATATTCGACCTTTTCGGCGACCTTCCGGTCGTTATCCCCGATCCCGTCTATCCGGTTTACGCCGACTCCTGCGTGATGTCCGGAAAAAAGGTTGTTTACCTCCCCGCGACGAGGGAAAACGGTTTTCTGCCGACGCCGGACCTTGCTCCGGATCGCGCGTCGGCGATCTTTATCTGCTCGCCCAACAATCCCACGGGGGCGGCGTACGGAACGGCCGGGCTCGCAGAATGGGTGGCGTACGCGAAGCGGACGGGATCGCTGATCGTCTGCGACGCCGCGTACAGCGCGTTTATTTCGTCGGATTGCCCGAACAGCATTTACCGGATCCCGGGAGCAAAGTCCTGTGCAGTGGAGCTGAATTCGCTTTCGAAAAGCGCCGGATTCACGGGTACGCGCTGCGCGTGGGCGGTATTTCCGCGCGAGCTTGGCGAGCTTGCCGGGATGTGGCTCCGCAGACAGTCCGCCAAATTCAACGGCGTGGCGTACGTCGTACAGCGCGCGGCGGAGGCGGCTCTTTCGAAGCAAGGAATGCGCGAATCAGAAGAGAATATCGCATACTATCGGCGCAACGCGCAAAAGATATGTTCCGTGCTCTCTGAAAAGGGGATATATCACACGGGAGGGATCGACTCTCCATACATCTGGCTCAAATGCCCGGGTACCGACGATTCGTGGGGCTTTTTCGACCGCATGCTCCACAGACTTCGCATAGCGGGAACTCCCGGCGCCGGATTCGGAAAAAACGGCGAGGGATACTTCCGTCTGACTGCGTTCTGCTCAGATGAAGACGCGGACGAAGCGGCGGAGCGGATGAGAAAACTGCTGTAAAAAAGGTCCTGCGATCATCGCAGGACCTTTGAGTCACGCCGCCTTTGGCGGCTTTATTTTTTTGACCTTGGATTTTTTGTTCATCCACATCGAGGGCGAGAAGAGGATCAGAATGGGGAAGATCTCAAGACGCCCGAGAAGCATATCGAACGTGAAAAGTATCTTCGACGCTATCGAAAAGCCGGCGAAATTGGATTGCCCGCCGATTATCGGCCCGATGTTGTTCAGGCAGGAAAGCGTGGACGAAAACGCGGTAGTGAAGTCGCCCGAGACGGGGTCTATCCCTATCAGCAGCACGGAGACGATCAGCACGCATGAGTAGATGACGAAGTAGACGTAGGTGCCGTGGACCGTTTTCTCCTCGACCGTCTTCCCGTCTATCTTGAGCGGGATGACGGCGTTCGGATGGATCAGCCGCTTCAGTTCGTTCTTTGCCGATTTGCAGAGGATCAGTATGCGGTAGAGCTTGAAGCCGCCGCCCGTCGATCCCGCCATGGCTCCGAGAAACATAAGGAAGATGACGACCACCTGCGAGAAGCTGGGCCACGTATTGAGATCCACCGTTCCGTAACCCGTAGTCGTTATGATCGACGAGACCTGGAATACCGACTGACGCAGCGCCTCTCCGAAGTTGTTGACCGTGTGAAGGATATTGACGGCGATCGCGCCGGTCGCGAGCGCGACTATGCCGAAGTAGAGCTTGAGCTCCTCGTTCTTGAACGCCGCCTTGAACTGACGCAGCAGCATGAAATAGAACAGGTTGAAGTTGACTCCGAACAGCAGCATGAAGGCAGAGATGACCATCTCAAAATAGAGCGCGTGCGGATGCCCGACCAACGCGTAATGCCCGATGCTGGCGTCCCAGACGCTGAATCCTCCGGTGCCGGCGGTGCCGAACGAATGGATGAGCGCTTCGTAGAGCGGCATACCGCCCGCCCACAGCAAAACGGCTTCGATCACGGTGAGGGCGAGATAGATGCCGTAGAGGATCTTCGCAGTGTTGGAGATCTTGGATACCAGCTTGCCCACCTCGGGACCGGGGACCTCTGCGCGCATTATGTGCATATTGCGGTTACCGGACATCGGGAGTATGGCCATGACGAATACCAGAACGCCCATACCGCCGATCCAGTGGGTAAAGCTGCGCCAGAAGAGTACGCCCTTAAATCCCCCGAGGAAGAATTTTTCTATCTCCGGCATTATCGTAGTTCCCGAAGTGGTAAACCCGGAAACGGTCTCAAAGAGGGCGTCGATATAATTCGGTATCATGCCGGATATGACGAGCGGAAGCGCGCCGAACATGGACATGAGGAACCAGGAAAGCGAAACGATGGCAAGTCCGTCGCGCGCGTAGATCTCGGGATCGCGCGGCGCCTTAAGACCGCCGAGCAGACCGAGCAGCGCGAGCGCCGCTATCGGTATGATAAAGGCGAGCGCGGACTTTTCGTGGTAAATCAGCGTCACGCACAGCGGGATCATCATAAGCGCCGCTTCCGCGAGCAGGATCCTGCTCAGGACGTAACGAATCGAGTTGAATTTCACTTCTTTGCACCCCCGCGGCGTACGATGTCGGAGAGCTTGGAAATATCGTTGCGCGCGGTGACGATGATAACGCTGTCGCCGTGCTCGAGAACGTCATGACCTCCGGGTATGACGATCTTGCCGCTCGGCTTTGCGATTGCGGCGATCAGCAGGTCGTCGCGGATACCGAGGTCCATGATCGGACGGTCGGTCAGCCCGGAATCGGAGGTGACGTTGAATTCCACCGCCTCGACTCTGCCGCCCACTATGCGGTGGAGCGTCTGGATGCCGTCGTCGCCGGAGTTGCGCATGGTACGGACGTATTGCAGGATCCTCTCGGCGGTGATTCCGCTGGTGAAGACGATGGTGTCTTTCATCGCTCCGTGAGAGACCAGATCGAAGAACGCGCGTCGGTTGATCTTTGCGACGACCTTGCCGACTCCCATGCTCATTGCGTACATCGAAAGGATGATGTTCGATTCGTCGAGGCCCGTAAGCGCGACGAAGGCGTCCGTGGTGGAGATGCCCTCTTCGCCGAGGATCTCGCGGTCGGTCGCGTCTCCGCGGATGACCAGCGCTTTTGGAAGCTTTTCGCTTATCTGCGAGCACCGCTTTTCGTCGTTGTCGATGATGGTCACGGCGATGCCGCTTTCTTCAAGTTCCTTTGCAAGATAATAGCAAATGCTGCTTGCGCCGACTATCATCGCGCTCTTGACTCCGGCGCGGAGCGCGCCGAGATGTCCGAAGAAGTTGCGGAGCTCCGCGGGGGACGCCGTGATATAGATCGTATCTCCGCTGTTGAGCACGAAATCGCCGGACGGGATAACGACCTGTCCCGCGCGCTCGACCGCGCAGATAAGCACCTTTGCCTTGACGTTTTTGAAGAGATCGGAGAGCTTAATGTCCTTGAGCGGCGAATTGTCGTTGATCATGTATTCAAGCAGCTCCACGCGTCCCTTTGCGAAGGTCTCGAGCTTGAGGGCGGTGGGGAAGCGCAGCACGCGGGAGATCTCGCGCGCCGTGGTCTTTTCGGGGTTGATTATCAACGAGAGACCGAGATCGTCTCTCATGAAATGGAGCTGTTTTTCGTATTCCGGACTCCGGACTCTTGCGATGGTGTGCTCAGCGCCCAGTTTTTTTGCCACCATGCAGGCGAGGATGTTGATTTCGTCGGCGGGGGTGCAGGCGATCACGAGGTCGGCGTTTTTGGAGCCCGCCTCGACCTGAACGTCGTACTGCGCGCCGTTGCCGCAGACGCCCATCACGTCGCATACGTTGACCAGATCCTCCAGATTGTTTTTCTTGGTGTCTATAACAGTGATATCGTGGTTCTCAGCGGAAAGATTCTCCGCAAGAGTGCGTCCGATTTTTCCCGCTCCGATAATGATAATCTTCATAGATCGGCGATTTTCCTCCGTTTGTGCGGGCGGAGACGTGACTCTCCCGCGCCGGTAATTGTCGTATTCACATATACTAATTAAACATTATATCACCAACGCCGCGGAAATTCAACATCAAAATCAAAAATACGTGCCGGGCGCGTTTCCCGATTGTTCATAATTGGTCCATTGACTTTGAGTGCGGGGTGTATTATAATTGAAATAGCCGATAATACCCGAAAGGAATGACGATAAATGAAAAAGATTTTCAAACGGACTGCGGCTCTGCTTCTTTGTGCGGCGATGCTCGTCTGCATGGCGGCATGCGGCAAGGATAAGGAAAAGGATAAGGAGCCCGACGAGACCGGCGGTGCAGAGATCGCGATAGAGCCGGGCAGCGGAGTCGCCATACGCAGCGAGCATTACGACGTGACGCTCGATATGTTCGCCTACTATTTTTACAAGGATTACTATGATGCCGTCAGTCTTTACTACGATACCTACTACGGACCGATGGGACTGGATCCCAATAAGGACCTGAAGGAGCAGCAGTATTCGGACGGCGGATCGAGCTGGTTCGATTTCTTCGTGACCATCTGTTTCCAGAACACCGCGAATTATCTTTTCTTCGCCGAGGCGGCGCTCGACGCCGGCGACACGGTGACCGACGAAATAAAGGCGCGCGTAGATGCGGAGTACGCTCAGCTTGAGTCTGCCGCCGCCGAAAGCGGCGAGAGCGTCGAGGATTTCATCGAATTCCGGTTCGGCAAGAACGTGACGGAGGAGATCATCCGCCGCAGCCTCGAGCTCTATTATTTCGCAACGGATAAGTACGACAGGGATCTTGCAAAATTTGAGTATACGGACGAGGATCTTGAAAAATACTGCGAAGAGAACCTCAATTCCTTTCTCTATATCGATTACCGCATAGTCGAGGTGCGCGCCGATCAGACGAAGTACGAATCCGACGAGGCGCGCGAAAAGGGATTCGCCGCGGCAAAAGAAAAGGCGGAGTACATCGCTTCCGCCGAGAATATCGACGAATATGTTGAGCGCGGAGTGGAATATCTCACCTCTATCAACGGCGCTGCGGAAACTCCGCTGACCGACGAGGAGATATTCAGAAAGGTCACCAACATTGTGGTGCAGTATGCGTACAACGACCGCACTCAGCTCGGAAAGTGGGCGTTTGCGGACGGACGTCAGCCGGGAGACATAACTCTTCTCGACAACGGAGCGGGTATATACAGCGTGATCTATCTCGTCAGCGCTCCTTACAGACTTGAGTATACAACCGTGAATTACCGCAGCATGAACTTTACCGACAAGGCGGCGGCGGAAGAGGCGTTCGCCGCGTGGGAATCCGGTGAAAAGACCGCGGAGAGCTTTGCGGACACAGCTCTCGAATACGCGGGAGTTTCCGGCGTTCTTCACGAAAACGTAGAGCTCGGCTCCACGAATCCTACGGTCGAGGGATGGATCTTCGCCGACGGGCGCAAGCCGGGAGACTGCGAGATCGTCGAAGGCGAGGGTATATGGTATATCCTCTATTTCGAGGGCGAAGGCGAGATCGCGTGGAAGGCGGCGGCGCTTGACAAGCTAAAGACTTCTTATATCAACGTCCTTTATACCGGTTATCAGGATAAATACAAGGTGGTTTACGATCTCAACACAATGAACGAGCTCTCGGGAGAAACGGCTTACACGCGGGCGCTCGTTTCCGATTGATAATAAAACGAAAAGCCCTCGCGCTCGTAGCGTGAGGGCTTTTTTACGCGTCCTCGCCGAGGGCGGATTCGATCGCGCTCCTCAGGGTGACCGCCGAGCGGCGGAGCGCCTCGAGTTCGGCGTCCGAGAGACGGATGGGCACTCCGGTCTCGACTCCGTTCCTGCCGACGATCGACGGCATGCTGAGCGCGACTCCCTCGATGCCCATATCCCCATGAAGTACGGTGGAGACCGGGAGGATCGACTTTTCATCGCGCATGATCGCCTCGCAGATGCGGCGGACCGAAGTGGCGATACCGTAGTAGGTAGCTTTTTTCTTT
>Ga0079305_1003119_pt1 | contig 11975 bp, 6 predicted proteins | sample LMS_cellobiose_e_FD_79183 | JGI IMG/M metagenome (GOLD analysis project Ga0079305, IMG submission 79183) | Rumen-fistulated moose microbial communities from Alaska, USA - LMS_cellobiose_enrichment | ecosystem: Host-associated > Mammals > Digestive system > Stomach > Rumen fluid ... | reverse complement strand
TTGCCGCTTTTTTTTCTATTTTCATCCCGGAGATGATGCTTTCAATCATCTTTCCAGTTAGATAACAGGTGTGTGTTGACATACGGCTCGCAAAACGCAATGGAAAAACACTTATGCCAGCCACCTGGACCAAAATTCCCCTGACAGCCGGCATCCAGACAGTTCTGCTTGCTCTGTTTCCATCATGCCTCGATTGCAATGCAAAAACGTTGCCCGCCTTTCGGGAGCCTGCCTTGCTGCCACGCACAGAACAGCTGTTTCTGTCCGAACGCAGCGACGCAATCCGACAAGCAACATTCCGCGACAGCAGCGGCATTTCCTCAGAACAAGGGGAAAAAGCGGGGGAGGTCTTCCCGTATACCCTGCGGAACAACCTCCTGTCAGAAGAACGCTCCATGGTTGAATCAATAAAGATTTCTTTCGCTCCGCCAAAGGACAACACGTCCAGCACCTCGCCCGCGCAAACAAACGCACGCTATGTCGAGGGACTCTCCCCCTTTTTTTCCCCGGCTTCTGCGCAAGGCATCTCCACAGCCTCAGACCGCCTCGCCTTCACCGCTATCAGTCTCTCGCAAAATCATATGAGCATGGCGCACTGCTGGCATTTCAGCCTGTGGATGGAGCCTGCCCAAAAGGTTTTTCTGGTTTCAGCGCATTTTTTCACTTCCGGGGGGCAGCGGGTTTCTCTGGAAAATATGCGGGCTCCGGCGGCGCTGGCGGCTGAAGTGGGAAAAATCCTGGCCCGATACTCCGCCCGCACATGGAAGACTAGAAAAATCTTCAAACCCTTTTTTGTCCATGACGAGACGACGGGTTCGTTTTTCCTGACGTTCACCGATGGCAAAAAAATTGAATGCGGCAGCAATGCCCGCCTTGAAGGCGAAAAGACAGACGAAGCCCGCGAAGCCCTGGAGGAGTGTTTCCGCAGACATCTGTCGCCAAAGTGATCCGCTTTCAACGTGCGTCAAGGGCAAAGGATGAGCCATGACGCGGACATTTTTTTCCGCCGCGCATGACGGAAGCCCCGCCACTTGCCAGCTTTGTGAATTTTGATAACCTCTCGGAAGAGGAAACGTCACGAAAATCGTGGCTGCCTTGTTTACAGCCTGCGAGCCCGCAACGGACCGCTCGCCTGCTGGGTGTTATGTTCCAAACGCGTGGATGCCTCGCCGGCAGAAGCCGTTTTTTGCCATTGCCGGCCACAATACAGTTGTTTTTTTCAGGAGAAACTATTCCCCTTTACCAGGAGTAAGATGATGAAAAAGAAACTGATTTACGCCATGCTGCTCCCCTTCCTCCTCGTGGTTCTGGCCGTATTCCCGGCAGAGGCCGCCACACAGAGCGCTCCCGCCTTCCTCAACCCCCAGGTCGGCCAGCGCTATCCCTGGACAGACGGCATGTATATCTATTTGAATATAGATGAAAAATTATGCCGTGAAAACTACGGGGCAAAATGGAGGACTGCCTGCGGCACGCATCTCGGCGAAATCGGCGAAGAGGTAAAGGGGGTCACTATCAGCCCGAACGTGCCGGGGACCTGGACCTGGAGCGGGGGCACAGAAATGCATTTCACGCCGAAAGAGCCCTTCAAGCCCGGCGCGGATTACACAGTGTCACTGGAAGGGGTGCGCCTGCCTTCATCGGTGCGCATCAGCGCCACCAAAAGGAACTTCCGCATTATCCCGCTTTCGGCCATGCTCAAAAGCAGCCGGTTGTGGATAGATCCCTCGGCCAAGGCGGCGCATGTGCTGGCCGCTTCTGTCCACTATACATCCAAGATCGCGGAGGGGACGCATCTGCCCGTATTCAAAGTGCCAGCCCAAAGCGGCCTTCAGCTGGGCGAACCTGAATACGCCTGGAACGAATCCCGCGACAAGCTGACCATTTCCGCTCCGGTCAAGGCACTGCCGGCGAACAACACCTCCGTTGAGCTTGTTGTCCCGGATATCCGCAAGTTTTACATCGACAAAGACGGCATTTTGCAGGTGCTGGAGCCCAACAGTGCCAACACCGCGGCTTTTGACATCAGCGTAAACGGGCAGAACGGCCTGTTCGAAGTGAAGAATCTGAGCATCGTCCCGGCCGCTGATGAGAATCTCAATCAGGGCTATGAACTGCGTCTGAATACATCGCTTTACGCCCGGCCTGACGACGTACTGAAAAAACTCGTCGTGGTGGAACTTCCCAAAACCCTGGACGAGAAGGCAACGCGCCCCTATAACTGGCAGCAGGCTCCGGCCCTGCCGTCATCGGCGCTCAACCGCGGCAGAACGATCAAGCCCGTCTCCCTGCAGCCGGACAACGCGCCTGTTTCACGCATGGCCTTCCGCGTTGACGTGAAGCCCAAAAGCTACGTGCTTGTCTTCCTGCCTGTCGATATCACCAGCGCCACCGGGCTGCCCCTGAAAAAACAGTGGCGTGAAATCCTGTACGCCGCGCCGCAGAGCGGCGCCCTTGAGTTTCTTCAGCCCGGCAACATTCTGCCGCTGGACGGCAAGCGCACGCTGGATCTCTATTCCACCGATCTCACGGAAATACGCTGGGAAGTAGGCCGGATACGCGATCCCTTCCTGGCTCTTGCCGCGGGTTTTTCTGATACGCCTTTAAATGATGCCGATACCTACAATGAATCCTTCCTGGATAAAACCGCGCTCATCCATCGCGGTGTTTTGCCCGTTGCCGCGACAAGCCAGGGGAAAGCCCAGTTCTCCACTCTGGATCTTTCTCCCTTCCTGAGCCAGAAGGATGACGGCACAGGCCTTATGATGATCTCTCTGCAAGGCTACAAGGACAAAGAGTGGCAGTCTTCCATCCGCCGCATGATCCTGGTCACCGATCTTGGGATCATTGCCAAGCGTTCCGCCACAGGAGGCCATGACATCTTTGTTACCTCGCTGCAGAAAGGAACCCCTGTGGCGAACGCCGCCGTCAATATTCTGGGGGTCAACGGCCGGCCTGTGGCCAGCGCCAAGACCGATTCCCGCGGCCACGCGAAACTGCCTGCCCTGCACGGACTGGAAAGGGAACAGCATCCTATCGCCGTAACCGCGCAGCAGGGTTCCGACCTGGCCTGGCTTCCCCTGGAAGACCGCAGTCTGCATGCGGATTACAGCGCTTATCCTGTCAGCGGCCGCTCGCTTTCATCCGAAGGCATAAGCTCTTTTGTCTTTGCGCAGCGCGGCGTGTTCCGCCCCGGCGAAACCATGCATTTTGGCGTGCTGACACGCCGGGCCGACTGGAAAGCCCTGCCCGACGATCTGCCGCTTACGGCAAAACTCTACTCACCTTCCGGCACGGAAATCCAGAAACAGACCCTTAAAGCCTCCGGCAACGGGCTGGCTGATTTCTCCTACGCCACCAGCCACGATGCCATCACCGGCCGCTATCGCCTGGATATCGAACTGGACGGCGGCCAGATACTGGGCAGCGGCGTGGCGCGGCTGGAAGAATTCCAGCCGGATACTATGGCGCTGAAGGTCCGCATGGCTGGTGAAACGCCCAAAGGCTGGATCAAGACAGGCGCCGGCGTCGCCCCGCAGGTGGAAGCCCAGCTTGACACACTGAGCGGCATCAAAGCCGCCGGACACAATGTGCGCGCCGAACTCCGTGTGGCTCCGGCCGCGCTTTCCTTCAAGGGCTATGAAGAGTATGTCTTCCACGATGCGGCCCCCTTCAAAGGCAATGTGGCAGAACGCCGTCTGGGGCCTGTGAAGACGGATGCTTCGGGCAAGGCTATGCTGCCTCTGCCTGCGGATATGGTCGGCGGCAGCACCGTGCAGTGTGATCTTCTGGTCGAAGGCTTTGAAGCCGCCGGCGGGCGCGCGGTCAGCATGCCGCTTACAGCCCTGCTTTCGCCGCTGGACTATATGTTGGGCTGGAAAACCGCGGGCGCGGCTACCAACCCGCAGTTCCTGCTCCAGGGCAGCGAAGCCGCCATGGACTTCATGGCCGTGGATCCCAACCTCAAACGCATCGGCACCGGCCCTCTGACCTTCACTGTGTACGCCCGCCGGTATGTGACGTCTCTGGTGACGGACGGACGCGGCGAATACCGCTATGACGAACTGCCTCTGGATGCGGAGCTGTCGTCCTCTGTCCATAACCTTGACGCCGCAAATGACCTGCGCTGGACCATTCCGACACAAAAAGCCGGCGAATACCTGCTGTGCGTGCGGGATGACAAGCACACGCTGGCGCTCATTCCCTTCACTGTGGCCGGGGAACGTCTGGCCCTCGCCGACGGCGGGCTCGCTTCCGGCGTGCTGCGGGTCAAGGCCGACAAAAACACCTACGCGGCCGGTGAAGAAATCAGCCTGTTCATGCAGCTGCCTTATGACGGCACCGGCCTCATTACCGTGGAACGGGAAGGGGTTGAGGCCGCCGCGTGGTTCACGGCCAAGGCCGGGGAAACCATGCAGAAAATCACTGTACCCAACGGCTTTGAAGGGCGTGGTTTTGTCAACGTCACCTTTGTGCGCTCCTCCGGCTCGCCGGATGTGTACCGCGAACCCAGCACATCGGCCATTGTCCCGTTCACAGCCAGCATCAAGCAAAGAGATCTGGCCATCAAGCTCACCGCTCCGGAAACGCTCAAACCGGCAGACGTCCTGCGCGCGCATGTAACCGCCCGCGAAAAAGGCAGGATCGCCGTCTTTGCCGTAGATGAAGGCGTATTGCAGCTCACCCGCTTCGCGACGCCCTCGCCCCTGCGCTACCTCTTGGAAGACAGGGCGCTTGATGTGGCTACCATACACGCCCTTAACCGCCTGATGCCTGACCACGCCCGCATGCAGGGACGCATCCCCGCCTTCGGCGGCGGCATGGAAACGCTCGGCGGGCGCTTCCACAATCCTTTCCGCCGCCGCGACGAAGCGCCGGTAGCGACATGGACACTGGTCGATGTCGGTCCTGACGACACTGTGGTGGAAATCCCCATCCCCGGTTATTACACCGGCAAACTCCGCGTCATGGCGGTGGGCGGATCAGCCCAGGCTGTCGGATCGGCTTCGGCTTCAACCGTCGTTTCGGCGCCGCTTATGCTCATGCCGCGCCTGCCGCTCACAGTCACTCCCGGCGACAGCTTCATCGGCACACTTGTGGCTTCCAACAGCACAGACAAGGACATGACCATCACCCTGACTGCTGACGCGGGCAATGCCCTCGCCCTTACGGCCGAACCGCAGAAAAACATCGTCGTCAAGGCCGGAGGCGAAACAGTGGTGCCTCTCGCCTTCACCGTCAAGGGCGAACCCGGCGCGGCGGAAGTGTCTTTCGCCGCCACGGTCAGCGATGGAACAAAAGCTGTCCGCAGCACCAGCGTTTCCATCCGTCCGCCTTCCCACAGCCTAGTGACACAGCAGGCCGGCCGCACTGCAGAAACGCTACTGATCAACGCCGAGCGCGACATCTTTGCCCATGACGCGCAGCGCGTCCTGACGGTTTCCGCCCTGCCGCTGGCAACCATGCAGTCCCTGAACCGCTACCTTGAGCTCTATCCGTATGGATGCCTCGAGCAGCTTGTCAGCAGGGCCTTTGGCGTGGCCCTTCTCCAGAAACGACCGGAACTGCTTCCCTCTCCCAAGAGCCGCGACGCCATGGTGGAAGCGGCCCTGAGCGGTATCCGCAGAAACCTGCGCTATGACGGCCTGTCCCTGTGGCAGGGCGGCGAAAATTCGCTTCTGCTCACGGCATACGCGGCCGATCTGCTGCTGACCATGCGCGAACAGGGCATGGGCATTCCCGAACCGCTGCTCGCCAGCCTGTGCGACAAGGTTGAACAGAACCTGGACGGCATACGGCCTGTGCTTGATGACGCGCGCGCCGCGGCTTACGGCATCTGGGTGCTGACCCGCGAAGGCAGAGTGACCACCCAGCTGCTGGAACGCCTGAAGAAGACGCTGGATGAAAGCAAGGCTGTATGGAATAACGACATCACCGCCTCGCTGTTTGCGGCTTCGCAGCGCATCATGCATATGCGCGATCGCAGTCTGGTGCGTTTCGATACGCCGCGCGCAGGCGGCACGGACCATCCGTGGTTCGACGAGCTGGCTGTGCAGGGCTTGTATGCCGCGATCATTGCCCGCCATTTCCCCGAAAAGGTCACGCCTGAACTTATCGAGGATATGACCGACAACACCATGGGAGCCGTGCGCTCCGGCCAGTACGCCACCTTCTCCGCAGCACAGGCCCTGCGCGCCCTGACGGCTCTGCACACAGCGACAGCTCCCGCCCTCAAGGGCGTCAGCCTTTCCTGCGCACAGCGTACTGACGGCGGCAAGTCCATGTCCATGGAAAGCCTTGCGGGCGGAAGCATCCTGCGGCTGGATGATGCCATGTGCACCAGCTTCAAGGTGGAGATGCCCATGGACAGTCAGCCTCTCTACTGGCAGCTCTTCACTTCCGGCTTTGACCGCAGCACCCCCACTCAGGCCGTATCGGAAGGCCTGCAGGTGGAGCGCGTCTACCGCAATGCCGCGGGCAAAGTTGTGACGTCCGCGGCCCAGGGCGACGAGCTTACCGTCACCATCACGGCCAGAGCCAACGGCAAGAACGTGAACAGCTGCATCATCCTCGATCTGCTGCCCGGCGGGATGGAGATGATTCTGCCCCGCGAGGATGAACAGAATGAAACGCCGCAGTCCGTCCAGATGGACCGGCGTGATGACCGCATGATTCTGTTTACGGATCTCACCTCCGAGCCTTTCACCTTCAGCTACAAAGTGCGTGCCGCAAACAAGGGCACTTTCACAGTGCCTGCCATTCAGGCGGAGGCCATGTATGACCGTGCCATACATGCCAATGCCGCAGGCGCACGCTTTGAGATCAAATGACCTGTAAAAAAGCTGCCGCTGGCTTCACGGTGGGGGGGATACTCCTCATAGCCGCCCTTTGGGCGGCTGTGGGGGTGGCCTCCCCGCCGCCGCTTCTGGATGGCGTCCCCACAGCCCACGTTGTGCTGGACAGGGAAGGCAGCCTGCTGCGCATGGGGTTGAGCGAGGATGAAAAATACCGCATCCATATTCCCCTTGAAGCCGTATCCCCTAAAGCCATAGACGCCGTCCTGCTGTATGAGGACAGGTATTTTTACTCCCATTGCGGCATCAACCCGGTCGCTATGCTGCGGGCGGCGCTGACATGGTTCACAGGCGGGCGCCGCTCCGGGGCTTCGACCCTGACCATGCAGGTAGCCAGACTGCGTTTTGGCCTGTCCACCGGTTCCTGGTCTGGCAAACTGCGCCAGATCTGGCTGGCCCTGCGGCTGGAGCGGCATTACTCAAAACACGAAATACTGGAAGCGTATTTCAATCTGGCGCCTTATGGCGGCAACATTGAAGGCATTGAAGCGGCCGCGCGCATCTATTTCCATAAACCCGCCTTCCGCCTCACCACCCAGGAGGTTCTGGCCCTTACGGTCGTCCCTCAGAACCCTTCACGGCGCAACCCGCTCACGGGAAAGGGATTTGAAAAAGCCCGCGCACTGCTTGCCGGCATCTGGCAGCAAACCTACGACGAAGCGGATCTGGACGCCACGGTTTACCCCCTGCGCATTTTCACCCCCGCGGATATTCCCTTTGAGGCGCCTCACGCCACATCCGAGCTGCTGGCCACACAAAAAGAAAGCCGCATTACCAGTTCCCTCTCCCTTAAAGAACAAAAACTGATCGAAGATCACCTGCGGTTGTTCGCCGCCCGCGGAAAAACCTATGGCCTCACCAATGCCGCAGCCATACTGGTGCACGCGCCCACACGGGAAATCCGCGCGCTGGCCGGCTCGGCCGATTTTTTCAGCGCGGCCATCCAGGGGCAGGTGGATGGCACCAAGGCAAAACGTTCGCCAGGCTCCACGCTGAAGCCTTTTATCTACGCGCTCGCTCTGGATCAGGGACTCATTCATCCCATGAGTCTGCTCATCGACTCGCCGCGCTCTTTTGGCGGTTATGATCCTGAAAATTTTGACAAAGGCTTCCGAGGCCCGCTTTCCGCGAAGGAAGCCCTCAGAACCAGCCGCAACCTGCCCGCTATTTCCCTGGCTCAGCAGTTAAAGGATCCTGATTTATATGATTTTTTGCAAAGAACCGGCGTTGTTCTGCCTCAAACGAGGGAACATTATGGGCTCAGTCTTGTCCTGGGCGGGGCCGAGGTCAGCATGCGCGAGCTGGCAGCCCTCTATGCGGTTCTGGTCAACGAGGGCTTGTACGCTCCCCTGCGCCTGACGCGCGAAAACAGAGAAAACAACTCCGCCGCGGTCATGACCAGCGATGATCAGCGCCGGGTATTTTCCCGCGAAGCGTGCTTCATCACCCTGGATATGCTCAAGAGGCAGGACGTCCAGATAAAAAGCAAGGGGCAAAGCCTGCCCCTCTGCCTTAAAACCGGCACATCCAACGGATTCCGCGACGCCTGGACGGCCGGCGTCATGGGCGACTACGTGCTGATTGTATGGGTGGGCAACTTCGACAATACGGCCAACCCGCTTTTCGTCGGGGCGGAAGCGGCCCAGCCGCTTTTCACAGATATCGCCGAAGCCCTCGCGGGAAAGCTTGCCCTGCAGAAGAAAATCCCGTCACAGGACCTGAATCTTGTGCGGATACCGGTATGTGCAGCCACAGGTGATACGGATACAAGCCTTTGTCCGGACACGGCGGAAACCTGGTTTATTCCCGGCGTTTCCCCCGTACGCAATACCGGCATATATCGCGAGGTTTTGATCGACAAGGCCACAGGGTTGCGGGCATGCGTGCCCCACTCGGAAAAAACCAGATTTGAGGTGAGCGAATTCTGGCCCGGCAATCTGCGCCGTATTTTCGCCCAGGCAGGACTCGAAAAGCAGGCTCCTCCGGACTGGCTCCCCGAATGCCGCCCCGCCGATCCGGATACCGCGGGGACACCGCCCGTCATCCTTTCGCCAAAGCCCGGCGTTGTGTACCATGTGCAGCTTTCCGCGCCGGGAAAAAGCCAGATCCCCCTCTCCGCCGGCGTGGCTCCCGGCGGCACGCGCCTGTTCTGGTTTGCCGGTGATCGGCTTCTCGGGGAATCAGGGCCGGACGAAACCCTGCTGTGGACGCCTGATCCCGGCCGCTATGAACTGCGCTGCACGGACAATCTGGGCCGCACCACCCGCCGCACGCTGGACATACGCGCCGCGCGCTGATGCCCCGTTCCGGCGCAGACAGGCAACATCTCCAATCTCCGTTTGTTTTCCTTTCTTGTTGAAGCCCTGTGTTGCCGCATAAGCAAAGCCCCCCCGCGCGGGCCAGGCCGCGTGAGGGGCTTTATTTACGCAACCAGAGAAGGCTGTTGCGGCTTTTCGAGCGCGTCCTGCTTCAGGCGCTGAACGTGAAGCCCGCGCTGATCGCTTCAACGTTCTTGGGAATCAGATGGGCATAATGGCTGGAAATGACGTGGGACAACGCGTGTTCCACCGCCGCGATGGACAGACAGCCGGAAGCCTTCAGGTATGCCCCCAGCGCGACCATATTGGCCAGTTTTGGAGCGCCAAGGTCGTTGGCGATCTCGTTGGCCGGAATGAACACCGTTTTTCTGGACGGATCCAGACGGTCTTGCTCAATAAGGGAAGCGTTGACAACCTGCACGCCGTCCGGATGAAGCCGCGGCTGGAACTTGTCCAGTGAAGGCAGGTTCATGATGATGGTGCCAAGCGGACGCTTGACAATGGGCGAGCCCACGGGATCGCTGGAAATGACGACGGTGCAGTTGGCCGTTCCACCGCGCATTTCCGCCCCGTACACGGGGATGTATGTGACATGGAGCCCTTGCTCCATGCCTGCCTGGGCGAGAAGGTTCCCGATAAACATGACCCCCTGCCCGCCAAAACCGGCCATGATGACGTTCGTGTACATTATGCGCCTGCCTTTTCGGAGATATCGCGGTATACGCCGAGCGGGAAATAGGGAATCATTTCCTCGCCGACGCGGCGGTTCGCGTCCAGAGGAGTCATATGCCAGTTGGTGGGACAGCTGGACAAAAGCTCTACAAAGCCAAAACCGAGGCGGTCAAACTGAACCTGAAAGGCCTTTCTGACAGCCTTCCTGGCGGCATTGATGTGCGCGACGGAATCCAGGGCGCAGCGTGCCGAATAGGCCACGCCGGGCAGCATGCCCATGAGTTCGGCCATCTTGAGAGGCAGCCCTTCATTCTGAGGATTGCGGCCGCGCGGAGAAGTAGTGGTTACCTGCCCCTCCAGAGAGGTAGGCGCCATTTGGCCGCCGGTCATTCCATAGATTGTGTTGTTCACAAAAATGACGGTGATCTTTTCGCCGCGGTTGGCGGCCTGCATGGACTCGTTGAAACCTATGGCAGCAAGGTCGCCGTCCCCCTGATAGGTATAGACGATACGGTCGGGACGGGCGCGCTTGACGCCGGTCGCAGTGGCACAGGCTCGGCCATGGGCGGCTTCCAGCCAGTCGCCGTCAATGTAGTTGTAGGCAAACACCGAGCAGCCCACCGAAGCGACGCCTATACTTTCTTTGATGCACCCGAATTCGGCGAGCACCTCGGCCACCAGCCGGATACCAATGCCGTGATGGCAGCCGGGGCAGAAATGGGTCAGGCGCGGCGTAAGCGTCGCCGGTGCGGCAAAAACCAGCTTTTCGGCAGGCTGTGTCATTTCACACCTCCGAGACAATTCAGGATGGGAGTAAGCAGCTCTTCCGCGTCCACAAAAATCCCCGGCATGACGCCATAAAAATCAGCGTCGCCATGATGCCTGATGGCCAGGCGCACATCATCAACCATCTGGCCGGCATTCTGTTCAATGACAAGGAAGCGCTTTCCCTGCGCCGCCAGAGAATCCAGCAGATCCGACGGGAACGGGAACAGCGTCTGCGGACGCACCAGGCCGACTTTATGCCCTGCCGCGCGGGCCATCTGGACGGCGCTTCTGGCAATGCGGCCCATGGAGCCGAAGGCCACAACCACAAGTTCCGCGTCGTCCACATCCACACATTCCGAACGGACATCGGCGCGCATGGCCTTGTATTTAGCTTCCAGCATCTCGTTGCGGGCGGCGAGAGCCCCATCGTCAAGATATACGGATTTCAGCAGCCGCGGAGCGCGTTCTCCCATACCCTCGAGGCACCAGGCCGACGCCTTGTCGTCAGGCTGCCTGACAGGCGGGTGGCGCAGCACAGGCTCCTTGATCTGGCCGACGATGGCGTCGCCCAGCACCAGCACGGGGGTACGGTACTTGAACGCCAGATCAAAGGCTTCCTGCACCATATCGTAGCATTCCTGGCAGGTGGAGGGAGCCAGCACGAACGTGCGCCCCGCCCCGTGCGAACCGCCGCGCGTAGCCTGAAAATAATCGCCCTGCGAGGCGTCAATGCTGCCAAGTCCCGGGCCTCCGCGGCTCATATTGACGATAACGGCCGGGATTTCGCTGCCCACCATATATGAGATGCCTTCCTGCATCAGGTCGATGCCGGGACCGGAAGTGGACGTCATGGCGCGCACGCCGCACGCCCCCGCGCCAAGCAGCATATTGGCCGACCCTACTTCGCTTTCCGCCTGGACAAACTGCCCGCCGTTTTCAGGCAGCAGTCTGGAAAGAAGCTCCGGGATTTCGTTCTGGGGCGTGATGGGATACCCGAAAAAACACTTGCATCCAGCGGATACAGCCGCATAGGCCACCGCCTCGTTGCCCTTGATCAAAATACGTTCGTCAGCACTCATGCCGCGCCTCCCTTTACCGTCCGGAAAACGCGGATGGCGACATCCGGACACGTGATCGCACACGAGGCACAGCCGGTACACCCGCCCCGGCTTTCCACAAATTCCGCCACAAGATACCCGTGCCGGTTAAACCTCTCCGAACGCCGCAAGAGCCCGCGAGGACAGGCGGCCGTACAAAGCAGGCAGCCTTTGCACCGTTCTTCATCAATTTCAATACGAGACATACCTTCCCTCTTGTCATGGCAAAGAGCTGTCGCCATCCTGGCTGGCAAAACTCCCTATGG
>Ga0079305_1003117_pt1 | contig 11984 bp, 4 predicted proteins | sample LMS_cellobiose_e_FD_79183 | JGI IMG/M metagenome (GOLD analysis project Ga0079305, IMG submission 79183) | Rumen-fistulated moose microbial communities from Alaska, USA - LMS_cellobiose_enrichment | ecosystem: Host-associated > Mammals > Digestive system > Stomach > Rumen fluid ... | reverse complement strand
CGCCGGTTATACTGAAGGCGAAAGCAGCGGCTACGGGCCGCTCATGCGTGCGCTTGACAGCAGGGATAACGTCGTCATGGACGGTATGCGCTACACTGTTACCCGCACCGCGAGCGGCTATTACGGCCGCATCGACCACGTAAATGGTTCTGAAGGATATATCACAGACGCTCGCTCGAACGCTTACCGCTCCGGTCCGTTTGAGAGCCGCGAGAACGCAGTAGAAGATCTGCTGGCCGTGGCGAGATCGAGCTTCTATCAGGAGAATAGCGTAAAGGAGAATGGCAATGAGCATACCGGTACTGCGCGAAACGTGGGAGAAGAACAGACCGTGGCGGAGGTTCCTCACGGAGAAAGAAATGAAGAGCCTGCATCCAATGGCCGTCGTGATGGCGGACTACTGGACGAAGTGGCTGCCGAAGACCTGCAAGAGCCTTCAGAGCGAGGGAACGAATCTGAAGGAGTTCTTCGACCGGAAGGGCGAGGAATTTCTGGAGATGGAAGTCGATCTGATGCAGCAGGGACTGGCAGAAGATCAGGCGTGGGAGATCGTGAAGGAGGAAATCTTTCTTCCGCCGGAGAGTTAACCGGTTCTGAAAAGCAGGCCGACGCACAGGAAGCCTCTGAAAAAGTAACAGTCGAAGAAGAAACCGCGCAGGAGATCAGCGTCAAGGATGATCTTGGCAATCAGGAAGAGCCGCGCGGCAACAATTTCGTTATCCCCGCAAAGGGGCTCTCGCTCCCCTCTGGAGACAAGGCCCGGTTCAAAGCGAATGTAAACGCAATCAAAACCCTGCGTACACTCATGGCGGAGGGGCGTTTTGCTACGCCTTCTGAACAGGAAATCCTGTCTAAATACGTCGGCTGGGGCGGCCTCGCAAACGCTTTTGACGAGCGCAAGGAAGACTGGGCGCGGGAGTACAAGCAGCTCAAAGGCCTTATGACCGAGGAAGAATACAAGGCAGCCAGAGGCAGCACGCTGAACGCGCACTATACCGACGTGGGCGTTATTCGCGGCATCTATGCAGGCCTTGAAAAGCTCGGTTTTAAGGGCGGCAGGCTCCTTGAACCGTCCGCAGGCGTGGGACACTTCGCAGGCGCTATGCCTGAAAACCTGCTTCCGGGTGTGAAGAGCTGGACTATGGTAGAGCTCGACACGATCACCGGCAATATCGCAAAGTACCTGTACCCGAACGCCGATGTGCGCGTACAGGGCTTTGAGGCGGCGAAGATACCGGACAATTACATGGATATGGCAATATCCAATGTGCCGTTCGGCAATTACGCTATCGTGGACAAGACCTATCCGAAGGAAGTCACGAGGGCTATTCACAACTACTTCTTCGCAAAGTCTCTCGATAAGGTGCGTCCGGGCGGCCTTGTGACCTTCATCACGAGCCGCTACACGATGGACGCGCAGGACAGCTCAGTTCGTCAGTACATCATGCAGCGCGCCGACCTTCTGGGCGCTATCCGCCTCCCGGACAGCGCGTTCAAGGGCAATGCCGGCACGGAAGTCGTCACGGATATCCTTGTGCTGAAGAAGCGCGAACCCGGAACTAAGTACGGTGGCGAAGCCTTTGAGAACACCGGCTATTATCACCGCGATCTGCAAATCTGGGACCAGACCAACGAATACTTCCAGAAGCATCCTGAAATGGTCCTCGGAGAAGCCAGCAAGAACGGCAGCATGTATCGCGGCGACAGCCTGACCTATAAGGCGAAGGATACAAAGCTCTCGCTCCAGAAGCAGATCGAGAAGGCTTTCGGGAAGATCAAGGGCACGATGGACTATCCTGTTCGCCAGACCGCAGAAGAAGTCAGACGCGAGATCAAGCAGGCCGAAGGGAAAGGCAAAGAAGGCAGCATCGTCAAGAAGGACGGGAAGCTCTACAAGATATCCGACGGTATGCTTACCGAGGCAGAGATCGCAGCGCGGGATACCGCGAAGATGGAAGCCGTTATCGGTATGCGTGACGCCGGGCGCAGCCTGCTCGACGCGCAGATCAACGGACAGAGCGAAGAAGAGATCGCGAAGCTGCGCAAGGAGCTAAACAAGCTTTATGATGACTTCGTGAAGAAGAACGGCCCGCTGAATAAGACGGGAAATATGCGCCTCATCAGAAATGATGTGGACGCACCGTTCATCCTTGCTCTCGAAAACTACGACAAGAAGACCGGCAAGGCCGAAAAAGCCGCGATATTCTCTCGGAACACCGTAGCGAAGACCGAGACCGTCACTCATGCAGATACGGTCGAGGAAGGCCTTACCGTCGCGCTCAACGAGACCGGCGAGGTGGATATCCGGCGTATTGCGGAGCTGACCGGCGAAAGCGAACAGGCCGTCACTGATCACCTTCTCGAATCCGGCCTTGTTTTCCTCGACAGAGACGGCAACCCTGTTACCGCAGAGGTATATCTTTCCGGCAACGTGAAAGCGAAGCTGCGCGACGCGGAAGCTCTCGCGGAAGGAAACCCGGAGTACCAGAGGAACGTCGAAGCGCTGAAGAAGGTTATTCCTGCAGATATCGCGCCGGAAGATATCAGCGTGCGGCTCGGCGTTACGTGGGTGCCGGACACGATCTACTCTGACTTTGCGGCGGAGATGCTCGGCAGCAGCAATCACGGATACACGAAGGCTGTTACCGTGCAGTACACGAAGCAGACCGGCGAGTTTTCCGTCACGCTTGGGCAGCAGTGGCTTAAGACCAGACCGGAGAACCTTTTTACATGGGGAACCCCGGACAGGCCCTTCCACAAGATACTGGAAGCAACGCTGAACAACCGCAATGTGACCGTCTGGAGAAAGACCGAGGACGGCGGGCGCGTGCTGGATAAGCAGGCGACGGCGGCAGCGCAGGAAAAGCAGGAAAAGATCCTTGCGGAGTTCCAGAAGTGGATCTGGGCAGACGAAACGAGAAAGACAGAGCTTGCCACGCTCTACAACGACGTCTTCAACAATACCGTTACGCCGAAGTACGACGGCAGCAATCTGACCGTCAACGGCTACAATGTGAAGAAGCCGCTGCGCGAGCACCAGAAAAACGCTGTTCAGAGAATTATTAACAGCGGCGGTAATACCCTTCTCGCTCACCGCGTAGGCGCAGGCAAGACCTACGAAATGGCTGCGGCTGCTATGAAGCTGCGCCAGCTCGGCATCGTAAAGAAGCCGATGTTCGTCGTGCCGAAGTCTCTCGTTTCCCAGTGGGGCAATGAGTTCCTCGACTTCTTCCCTGCCGCGAAGGTGCTCGTCGCAGGAGACAACAGCTTCAATGCTGCAAACCGGAAGCAGTTTATCAACCAGATCGCGACCGGCGATTATGACGCGGTAGTGCTCTCGTATGAGCAGTTCAAGGCTGTTCCTATGAGCGTGGAGCATCAGAACGAGTTCTACCAGCAGCAGATAGACGAGCTGGAAGAGGCTATCCGGCTGTCCGCGCAGAAGAACGGCAGACGCGACCCGTCCATAAAGCAGCTGGAAAAGAGCAAGAAGGCTCTCGAAACGAAACTGCGCAAAAAGGGCGACATGAAGAAGGATGTGGACAACACCGACTTTGAAGCGCTCGGCGTAGACGCGCTGTTTGTGGACGAGGCACACAACTTCAAGAACCTGTTCTATACGACGAACATGAACAACGTCTCCGGGCTTGGCAGCAAGAACGGAACAGAGCGTGCGTTTGACCTCTACATGAAGGTTCGCTACCTGCAAAAGCTCAATGGCGGGCGCGGCATCGTCTTTGCGACGGCTACGCCGGTTATGAACAGCATGAGCGAAATGTATATCATGCAGAAGTACCTCCAGAGCGATCTGCTCGACGCAAAAGGCCTCACGAGCTTTGACGCGTGGGCTAACCAGTTCGGAGAGGTGCGCACAGTTCTTGAAATGAACCCCAGCGGCAAAGGTTACCGCCAGAAGCAGAGCTTCTCCCGGTTCAAGAACCTTGCGGAGCTTCAGCAGATGTTCCGCTCCTTCGCGGATGTACTCACGGATATTCCGGGGCTGAAGATACCGGAGATGAAGACCGGCAAGCGCATCATCGTGGAGTGCGAGCCGAGCGACTTCCAGCTTGATTATATCGACAAGCTTGCGGACCGTGCCGACGCGATCAAGGGCAGGCGTGTTGACCCGAAGGTTGACAACATGCTGAAGATTACGAGCGAAGGCCGCAAGCTCAGTTATACGCAGCGCATGATCGACCCGGCTCTCCCCTACGAGGACGACAACAAGGTTACAAAGTGCGCCCAGAACGTCTATGATATCTGGAAGGAGAGCAAGGCGGGCAAAGGCACGCAGCTCGTATTCTGCGATTTGAGCACGCCGAAGGGCGGCGCGGTTACGGAGACGAGCGGCGCAGAGATTGACACCTCTGCCGTTGAGGCAGACGATATCTCGATCTACGACGACCTCAAGAACATGCTCGTCGGACAAGGTATTCCGGCAAACGAGATCGCCTTCATCCACGATGCAGATACAGCCGATAAGAAGGCAAAGCTCTTCGAGGACGTGAACGACGGGCGTGTGCGCATCCTGATCGGCAGCACCGGCAAAATGGGCGTGGGCATGAACGCGCAGAAGCGCATGGTTGCGCTGCACCATCTCGACGCGCCGTGGAGACCGGGCGACATCGAGCAGCGCGAAGGCCGCGCTCTCCGTCAGGGCAACGTCAATGATGAGGTAGGCATCTACGTCTATATCACAAAGCAGACCTTCGACAGCCGCATGTGGGATAACCTCCAGCGCAAGGCGAGCTTTATTCATCAGGTTATGGCCGGAGATCTTACCGCACGCGAAAGCGAAGGAGACGGCGACTTTGCCCTCTCCGCTGCGGAGATCAAGGCTATCGCCTCCGGCAATCCGCTCATTATGGAGCAGTTCGAGGTTGCTGCGGAGCTTGCAAAGCTGGAATCTCTCGAAAGAGCTCACAACAAGGAAGTGTCTGACGCGAGATCGCGCCTGAATAAGACGCAGGCACAGCTTATCGCTGACGCGGAATCTGTGAGAAAGCTGGAGACTGACCTTGCCGCAAGGAAGGACACTTCCGGGGACAAGTTCACGATCTCCATCGGCGGGCAGACGTTCACGGAGCGCAAGGCTGCGGGCGAAGCCCTCATTGAGCAGGCAAAGAAGCACCTGAAATTGAGCGCCGACACCGAACAGCTGCACAAGATCGGAAAGTTCGCAGGCTTTGAACTTCTCGTCAACAACAAGGGCGATGTACTTCTGAAGGGAGCTGCGCAGTACCGGGCGACCGTAAACATGCAGAGCGCCGTCGGGACCGTGCAGAGCCTTGAAGCTCTCCCAAAGCGGATCGACAACCAGCTCGCTGCTGTTCAGAAGCGCATTGAGGAAGGCGAAGCTGCCGTTACGAAGCTCGAACAGATCATTGCTTCGCCGTTCGACCGTGCTGCGGACCTCTCCAAAACGAGACAGCGCAACGCCGAGATCATGGCGGAGCTGAACCCCAGCGAAGATACTGCCGCCGATATGGGCGAAGACGAAGACGACGCGCAGAACCTCGTAGATTACGATCAGAGCACGGCCCCTGTCGGACAAGAGATCAGCAGCGCAAAGACCAGCATCAAGCAGATACCGGCACTGTTCAGAGACCCGAACGTTGCTTTCGGGAAGGTTAATATCGACATTGGCGGCGGGAAGTTCGACCTTGCGACGGAGTACCTCCGGGAGCGCGGCACGCTGAACCTCGTCTTTGACCCATATAACCGCTCCGAAGACGTGAACAGCGATACCCTCAACTATCTGCGCGGAGGATACAAGGCGGATACCGCGACCTGCGCGAACGTGCTCAACGTCATTGCTGAACAGGAAGCGCGAGACAACGTTATCCTTGAAATGGCAAAGGCTATCAAGGAGGACGGCAAAGCCTACTTCATGGTTTATGAAGGCGACGGCAGCGGCATTGGCAAGCAGACCACCGCAGGCTGGCAGAACAACCGGAAGACCCGCACCTACATGGACGAGATACGCAAGTATTTCCGCTCTGTCTCCCGCAAGGGCAAACTGATCATCGCGGCGGAGCCTAAAAACAATCTGCCGAAAGCATCGTGGGAAGTGAGACCGGGGAAGGCTGTACAGTATAGCAAAGATTCCGGCGCTTCAAGCGAGCGCGTTGTTCATGGCGCTGTCATAGACACAATACGCGAGCACATGGCTGAACTGGAGGGAATGGACGCTGTTTCAAGTCTCACCGGCGATGAGTTCCCGCCGGACGGTGCTCCGCTTTCAGAAAAGGTCCTGTCCTTCTTTGACAGTGTAGGAGGCTATGTAGAGCGCAAAGGATTTGGCAGAATTGCTCTTAACAAAGCGGGCGTTCACGACAGCATATCTCATGGCATTGGCCGTCTAAAGGCGATTACATTCGGGGCTGTCCCGGACGTTCTCCGTAACGGCAAAGAGATCATGTATAACGCGAACTTCGAGAACCGAGGGTACGAAACCTTCATGTTTGCGGCTCCGGTCAATATCGGAGCTGGCAGATATTACGTAGGGGCATTGGTCATACGGGATAGCAAAACAAGCAGGTACAAGCTCCACGAAGTTCTGGCCATAAAAAAAGATGGGACCCCGTTGTTCAAGACGGAGGCCGGCAATGCCGAAAATCTCCGCAACGGTGTACCATCTACCGGCAATATATCACAAATTATTGGTTCTGGCAATACCCAAAGCCAGAGCCGCGACGGCGGCATTACCGCCCACCCTGAACAGTGGACAGCAGAACGTATTAAGGACGGCAAGGCTGAAAGCGCGAGACCTCTTTCGGAGATCATAGCGCAGATGCAGCACGATCTTGGCATCAACATCACCTATGGCCACGTGCGCGGTAAAGGCGTGCGCGGACAGTTCAGCCCGGACAACAAAGGCGTAAGGACCCGCATTGAACAGGACATGCCGACGATCTCCCACGAGATCGGACACTGGCTCGATGATCACTTCGGACTGCTGGAAGACCGGCTCCCGAACGGAGTGGGCGCAGAGCTTGAAAAGGCCCTCGGTCCTCTCGCAGAGCTGTATTCAAAGAAGCAGGTAAAGAGCGAAGGCCTTGCAGAATATGTGCGCAAGTTCCTTCAGAACCGCGACACCGCAGCTATCGACTACCCGGAGACGACAAAATACGTGCTCGGCAGTCTTGACGCGAAGAGCCTTGCGCTCTTTAACCAGTTCTCGGATGAGATCAACGCCTACTATGCGCTTGACGCAGACACGGCGACAAGCTCTATCCACTTCCGAGAGGAAGGCGGCCCGGACTTCAGGACGACCGGCGAGAAGATCGCCGACATGGGTGACAGCTTCTATCAGGCATGGATTGACAGCAACCACGCTATCAGAAGGCTTGATAAGGAGACCGGCGGCGACGCGTACATCTATGCCACCAACGCCGCGTACAGCGACGCTGTGGCGTCTCGCATCATCACTGGTGATCTGACCGACCGCAACGGTAAATACGTCGCACCGGGGCTGAAAACGGCCTTGCAAGGCGTGAATACGCGCAACAAGAAGGAATGGCGAGACTTCGGAGAATACCTTGTCGTAAGACACGGACCGGAGCGCCTCGATGCCGGAAAGCGCGTGTTCGCTGACGACAGGAAGAACAATGCAGCGTGGATGAATCGCAGGCTCATGGAGCTTGAAGAACAGTATCCTGCGTTCAAGGACGCGGGAACGCGGCTTGTTGAGTTCGAAAAGGCGCTGACGCAGACATGGGGCGTGAATACCGGCCTGATCAGTCAGGAGCTTTTCGACAGCTGGAATGAGAAGTACGAGAACCATGTACCCCTCAACCGTGCTATCCCGAAGGAGCGCGGCAGGTTTACCGGTGCAAAGCGCGGCTACGCCAACCAGAGCAGCACCTTCCACCGGGCAAAAGGCAGCGGCCTCGATATCATCCATCCGGCAGAAAACATCATCAGTGAGATCGTGACGCTCGTCAATGCCGGCACGCGGAACAATGTCATGCTGAAGATCGCGGATACCGCCAACAAGTACGGCGCAGATGCAACCTTCATGGAGAAGGTTCCTGTTCCGGTCGTGCGCAAGTCGTTCGATATGACCGACGTGAAAGCCGGACTGAGTGAACGCATGGCGGAAGGTGTAGCAGCTGGAGCAATCAGCGCAGACAGCCTTGCGGGTGTGGACACTGTTATCGAAAGCCTGAACGACGTGCTCTATCAGTACGAGCGCGGCAAGGCGAGCGGTGACGTGGTAACCGTGCTGCGTGACGGCAAACCGGAGTTCTGGAAGATAAACGACAAGGAGCTTCTGGAGAGCGTGACGCACCTCTCCACGCCGAAACTGAACGGCGTGCTGGAGGCATACGCAAAGACGACGCGGTTTATGACGGCGAACATCACCGGCAATAACCCGATCTGGAGTATCTTCTCCAATGCGCCGCGAGACCTCGGCACCTTCGCAGTATATTCAAAGCAAAAGAACCCGATCAAGGCCATTAAGGCTATTGGCAGCGCGTATGTGAGCGCCTTCAATCAGGCGTACCGGGACGGCGCGAATATCGACCCGCTCTTTGCGGAGTACCTCGCAATGGGCGGCGGGCATACGAGCGCTTATTCTGCGGACGCTGACCTTGCAAAGAAGGCTCGCAATTCCTTCACGCAGTCGAAGATGCAGCGCGTGCTGAACAGCGTGAACCCGATCAACTGGGTATCCTTCATCAGCGACACCATTGAAATGGGCCCGCGCTTTGCGACGTACAAGCTCATGCGCACCGGCGGTATGAGCCCGCAGGAAGCGTTCTATGAGGCTATGGACGTGACGGTAAACTTCCGCAAGGCCGGTTTCCAGTCTCGTCAGGTGAACAAGGTGGTTCCGTTCTTCAATGCGTCCGTGCAGGGTGTGGATAAGTTCGGGCGCTACTTCTCCGCGGAAGACGCGAAGGCAGACCGGGCAAAGACTGCCGGAAAGAGGATTGCGGCATTCACAACCGTGAGCGCCGTGCTGGCCACGCTGCTTTATCTGCTGAACAACAGCGACGACGAAAAGAAGAAGGATTATCAGCAGCTCTCGAACTACACAAAGAACAGCTACTGGTGCATCCCGATGGACGATGGCAGATACTTCTGTATCCCGAAGCCGCGCGAGCTGGCAGTTATTACGTCTCTCTTCGAGACGAGTCTTGAACGCTGGGAGGGCGGCAACGAGCACGCCTTTGACGAGTTCTACAGCTACGCCGTGGACAACTTCCTGCCGAGCGTAGTGTCTGACCTCGCGGAGCTGCCGTCGAATATCGCAAAAGACGGCGCGAACGAAGGCGTGAAAGAAACGCTGGCGGGAGCAGCCGGAAGCATGGGTATTCTGGGCGTGGGCTTCTACATCGGAGCAAACCGCGACTTCCTCGGTAAGCCTATCGAGAGCCAGAGTATGCAGAACCTTGAGCCGAAAGACCGGTTTAACCAGAATACGAGCAAGATCGCGTACTGGACCGGGCGGGCATTCAACATGAGCCCGATCATGATCGACTACTTTGGCAATCAGGTCCTCGGCTACGTGTGGAAGGTCCCGCGTGCGCTCTTCCCGGTTGGCGACGAGAGCCGCGACTGGACGCTGGGCGTTAAGAGTACGTACCTGAAGGATAACCTCTATTCTCAGGACCTTGTAAACTGGCTGTACGATCAAAAGGACGCGAGCACCCTTGCGAAGAACAGCGACAAGAGCAACATGGATAAGGCTATCGCTTCCAAGAATGACGACAGCATGACGAGCTTCTATTCCCGGTTCAATTCCCTGAATAAGGGTAATGAAGAGACGACAAGACAGCGTGCAGCGCGTCAGACGGTACTGGACATGATCTATGAGTACCAGAAGAGCAGCGACGCCGGATCTGTCACGAAGTCGCAGGAGCTTGTGTACAGTGTTATCCGCAAGGCAGGAGAAACCGATCTTATGCCGAGCGTAATGAACACCTACGTCAAGGATAGCAACGACAAGAGGTACAATCTTTCGGATTCACAGTACGTAGAGTATCAGACCCTGTATAACGGCTACTATTGGAACCTCGCGGAAACGGCGCTGTCCGGCAATCACACCGACAAGGAGAATCTTGCGCTGCTGCGTCAGGCAAAGGCCCTCGCAAAGCAGAAGGCCGACGAGAAGATGCTGGGCCGCGTAGGAGCGCCGGTAGACAGCTACACCGAGAACTATCCCGGTATCAGTGATAAGAGCTACATGAACTTCAAGGCTCAAATTGATCTGGCGGACGATGATGGAAGTCTGAAGCAGGACGAAGTTATCGAGATACTGAAGATCATGGTCGATCAGGGATTGAGCAGCGAGGATGCGTACACGCTCTTCCATACTAAGTACGACAGCGACAAAAACAACCCGTGGCGGTACTGGATGTACGAATAGTCGAGGCAAAAAGAGACCGGCAGGCTCATCGCCTGCCGGTTTTCTCATTTCTCGCCATCCGTAAAGCCGTCATTATACCCTCTTGTATATCCCTCGCTATAGCCTGCGTCGTATCCCTCTTCGTAGTAGCTCTCATAAACATCTATTGAACCCTGCTCATAACCTCTTTGATATGTTCTCCATTCATTGTCAGAATGAGCCTTTAGAAGTACCCCCCCCCGGTAATAATTACCAGCAGAAGTATTATGTATTTCCACTGCACATCTTCAGAGCGAAGATAGCTTACCCAGAGAAACAACCCTATCCCAATTACACCTACCGTCAATAGAATTGCCATTTGTTATTCCTCCTGAAAATAATCCCATTCGTTGAGCGAAAACGGATATCGTCTTTGCTTATTATAGCATTATGAACCATGAAAGGAGGTAGGAAAACATGAAAGAAGGTATTTGCACGATCATAGGCGTAATAGGAGGAGCCATTGCGTCGCTTTTCGGCGGGTGGGATGCGGCATTGATAACACTTGTAATTTTCATGGGAATTGATTACATCACAGGTCTTGTCGTTGCCGGAGTATTTCACAACAGCAGGAAGACGGAGAGCGGGGCGCTGGAAAGCCGCGCCGGTTTCAAAGGGCTTTGCAGAAAAGGCGTTACCCTTCTGATTGTCCTTGTTGCGTGCAGGCTCGACATGCTCATCAACTCAAACTTCGTGCGCGACGCGGTAGTGATTGCGTTCTGCGCGAATGAGGCAATTTCCATTATCGAAAACGCCGGTCTGATGGGCGTACCTATACCGTCTGTGCTCGTCAAGGCCATTGAAGTATTGCGGCGCAAAGGAGAAGAGCCAGACGGCGAGGAGAAGAAAGAAGACCATGAATAACGTAGTGCAGCGATTTCTCACGAAGAACCCGTGCTACACCTACAATGCGAACCCGGAGAAGCTCGCAGGCAGCACAAGAAAGAAGTATACCGAGTTTCAGAAGAACGGCCCTAAAGGAATTATGCTGCACTCCGTTGGATGCAGCCAGCCTTCTGCTATGGCGTTCATCAACAACTGGAACAATGCCTCGTTTGAGAGAGCCTGCGTTCACGGCTTTATCGATGCGAACACCGGCGTTGTATATCAGACGCTGCCGTGGAACTTCCGGGGATGGCACGGCGGCGGGAGCAGCAACAACACCCACGTAGGCGTGGAGATGTGCGAACCAGCCTGCATCAAGTATACCGGCGGCAGCACCTTCACGTGCAGCGACTACAAAACCGCCGTCGCAGCAGCAGAAAGAACGACAAAAGCTGCCGTGGAGCTGTTCGCGCAGCTGTGTATCCTCTACAACCTCGACCCGCTCAAAAGCGGCGTGATCATTTCCCACGCGGAAGGATACAAGCTCGGCGTGGCCAGCAACCACGGAGACCCAGAGCACCTGTGGCGCGGCCTGAAGATCAATTACAGCATGGATAAGTTCCGGGCGGATGTGGCAGCCACCATTAAGGAGCTGACCGCTCCCCCGGCAGAAGAGGAGGAAGAAGTGAGATACAAGTTTATCGACGACGTTCCCTCCGAAGAGTTCAGGAACGTGCTGAACACGCTCGTTGAGGCGGATATT
>Ga0079305_1003114_pt1 | contig 11990 bp, 6 predicted proteins | sample LMS_cellobiose_e_FD_79183 | JGI IMG/M metagenome (GOLD analysis project Ga0079305, IMG submission 79183) | Rumen-fistulated moose microbial communities from Alaska, USA - LMS_cellobiose_enrichment | ecosystem: Host-associated > Mammals > Digestive system > Stomach > Rumen fluid ... | reverse complement strand
GCCAGCGTGACCGTGTTTCCGACCGTGATGGTGTCGGAAACACCCGTCGTGGTAGAGATGGTGACGGTCTGGTCGAAGCCCGCCGCGCCGTCGGCGAGGCTGTACGTGCCGTAAGCCTGATCGGAGGAAACGGTGATCGCGTAAGAAGCATACCGGATCGACGCGAGATCGTCGATGATCGCCGCATCGGCGGCGCTCCGCTGCTCCACGGCGAAGGTGATGGTCGTATCGGTGGCATCCACTTCGCCGCCGACCGTCACCTGGCCGCCGTAGATCTGGCTGCCGCGGAGGCGCACCATGCGGGCATCGGCGTCGCCCCATCTCTCCTCATTCCACAATTCCTCCAGTTCGCCGTAGGGGATCGAATCGATGTAAAATGCGCCGCCGCTGCAGACGGAGAGATCGCGGACGTAAAGATGGTTTGCACGATCGCCGTCGACATGCATGGTGCCGCCCGAGCTCACCACGGTGCGGACCGCCTCGGCGCCTTCACGCGCTTCGCCGTCGGCGAGCCGCATATAGCCGCCGGCAAGGATGGTGGTATCCGCCGCGACGGCGTAGTCGAGCAGGATCATCCGGCCGCCGTCGACGGTGGTCGAATTCGCCTCGGCGAACTGGTCGAGCTCCATGTGTCCGCCGCTGCAGACAGTGGTCGAATTCGCCGTTCCGGCGTTGCCGACCTGCAGATCGCCGCCGAAATTGACGACCGTCGAATTCACTTCGCCGCCGTCGACGGTGATATAACCGGGGATCACAAAGTATCCGGCCCTTTCGCCGTTCACCACGGTCCGGTTCGCCACGCCGCCCGCGGAGACGCAAAGCCCGCAAGCCGCATTGACGGCAGTGTCTTCGGCGATGCCGCCCGAGGAGACCTCCATGGAATCTTCCACGCCGCCCTCGATCAGCGTCTTGCCGGTCATCACGGCAGCCGAAGAGACCAACGCCGTCCCGCTGTAGGTCTTGACCGCGTCGTCGAGACTCGGCGTCGGCGGAACGACCGTGCCGACGGTCAGCGTGAGCAGGGAGTCGGCGAGGCCGAGGGTGTAGTCCTGCCCGGCGAGGGTGACGGTCGAGCCGACGGTGAGGGTGTCGCCGAACTCCGTACCGATGATGCTGAGGGTGACGGATCTGTCGAAGCCGGTCGCGCCATCGGCGAGACTGTAGACGCCTTCGGCCTGATCGCCGGAAACGGTGATCGAGAACGACCGGGCGTTGAAGAAACTTGCCAGATTGTCCACGATCCGGACGTCGGCGAGCCGGCGCTGATCCGCCGCAAAGACGATATCGGCTGCGGAGGCGTCGACGGCCTCGCTCACGCCCTGCCAGTCGGTCGTGATCACTTCGCCGCCGAAAAGCTGCGTGCCGGAGAGAATGCCGCCCTCGGTGAGCATCGTGGCCGCGGAACTCAATACGAGATCGTTGAGAACGCCGCCCTCCTCGACGTAAATCCCGCCGTTGGGATTGACGACGGTCAGATTGGCGATGCCGCCGGAAAGGACATTCAGCTGTCCGCCGTTGATGATGGTGGAATTGACCGTGCCGCCGCTGGAGACGAAAACGAGCGATTCTTCGATGGTCGTCCGGTTGGCCGCCCCGCCGTTGGAGACATACACATACCCGCCGTCGACGGTGGTCCGATCGGCGGTGCCGAGGAGCTTCATCGCGCCGGTGCGGCCCTGAATGTTGGTGTCGTTGGCGACCGCGCCGCCTTTGACCAGAATCCAGTAATTCACGTCGGCGTGATTGACGGTGCCGCCCGAGGAGACATCCAGATATCCCTGGGATCGCACGACGACGGAATTCGCCGTGCCGCCGCTGGAGACATACATGGAGCAGTAACTGCCGACGGTGGTCGAAGCGGCGATGCCGCCGCCCGAGACATACATCTGAGCGGGGGAGGCGAGGGTCGTCCGTTCGGCGACGCCGCCGCTCATGACATCCACCCGGCCGGAACTCACGGTGTAGTCGGCGAGCCGCGCATTCTTCATCTCGAATGCCGAACCGGCCTTGCTTCCCTGAATATAAGTTGCGGGCGCGACGGTGATCCTCAGCCAGCCGCCGTCTGCTTCAGTGGAGATACCCGTTGCCGACGCGCCGCTCAAGACGACCATATGGCCGCCGCTCGATACGGTGGTCGAAGTCGCGGTGCCGCCGGTGTAGATCCAAAGCGAACCGTAAGAGTTGACGACGGTCGAATTCACCAAGCCGCCGCCGGAGACGTACATTATGCCGCCGGAGTTGACGGTGGTCGAATTCGCGACGCCGCCGCGATAAATCTCCAATTTTCCCTGTTCTCCGACGGTGATTCGGTTCGCCGTGGTTCCGGAGTGAGCGGTAGCCGATTGACTGCCGGCGAGCGTCAGATCGCTGAAGCTGTTGGCAACAAAGGTCGCATTCGCATTCGACGAGACGATCACATAACCGCCGTCTTCCCGGATCAGCAGGCCGCTGGCGTCGTTGGCCACCGTCACCCGGGCGCCGGGGGCGGCGGTGATCCCGGTCGCCGAGCCGCCGCCCCAGATCTCCATGCTGCCGCCGGAGCCGACCGTGGTTTCGCCCGCCGTCCCGCTGTTGGTCACCCGCAGACTGCCGCCGGAGTTGACAGTGGTGCCGCTCATCGTGCCGCGGCTGAAAAGGATCGCGAGACCGCCGGCATCGATCGTGGTCGAATTCGCCGTGCCGCCGTTGGAGACATACAGATAACCGCCGGAGTTGACCGTGGTGCCGCTCATCGTACCGCGGCTGAGAAGGATCGCGAGACCGTCGGCATCGATCGTGGTCGAATTCGCCGTGCCGCCGCTGGAGACATACAAATTACCGCCGGAACTGACGGTGGTGCGGTCGGCCGTGCCGCCGCTGGAAATATACATGAGGTCCTCGACGCCGCCGCCGACAAGCGTTTTGCCGGTCATGACGCCCGCGGAGGAGACGGGCACCGATCCGCTGTAGGTCTTGACCTGATCTCCGGACACGGGAGGCTCGGGAGGCGTCTTGTCGATGTTGGCAACGGTGTAACTCGCCACCGCCGAATAATCGCCCGCCGCGTTGATGCCGCGGAAGTACACCACGCCGTTGGCGCTCATCACCACGCCGTCGGCGGGATAGGTCCGCCAGTTCACGCCGTCCAGACTGTACTGGCGGGTGACGGTCCAGCGGTCGAAAACCGCCGAAACGGTGACGTCGGAATTGGTCAAAGAGGTAACGTCGGCCTCGACCGAAACGACGTGGGGAAGGTGCGACGCCGGGATCTCCTTGACCCGGAGTTTGAGGGCGGAATCCTCGTAGAGCAGATCGGCGTATTGACTGGTCGAAGTCCCGTTGTACGACAGGGAGTAATCCCCTCCGGCGGTCCCGGTGACGGTGATGACCGTCTGCGCGAGGTAACTGGAATAGCTCGCGCCGGGAGCCGCCGCGATGAGGGTGTAGGTGCCGAGATCGGCATCGGAGACGTCGACGGTGACGACCGCTTTGGAGTAGAAGTTGTAGCAGTTCGTTTCGGCCGTCCAGATCGCCCGGTCGGCGACCGGCGCGGAGTCGAGCACGATGGTAAGCGCGGTGCTTCCTCCGAAGAGACATCCGGTGATCGCGCTGGTGCTGTCGACGGTGATCGCGTTGGCGCCGCTGTCCAGCGAAAGATCGCCCTCAAGCAGGGATCCGTTGGTGACTGTGATGATATCGGCGCCGGAACCGCCGGTCACCTGCCCGTAAAGCCGGGAACCGCCGTCGAGGCTCAAAGTGTTGTCGCCGTTGCGCAGGTAACACCCTCCGACGGTTACGGTACGGTCGGCAAAGCGGACGACGTCATCGTTGGCCGTGCCGTAAACCGCATAGGACGCGGCGGAGACCAGCGCCGGATCGACGGCGGAACCGTTCTCCTGAGCGCTCGTCAGCGCGTCCAGAACCGCCGACGCGCCCAGAGAATAATCGCCGTTCACGGCATAGGAACCCGCGAAAATGACGTCGTTGGCATTGTCCAGAAAAAAGGAGTCCGCGGATTAGAAGTAAAAGCCCCTGTTGCCGGAGTTGCCGCTGTCTACGACCAGCGCACCGTTGAAGTTCTCGAAGGCGGCGGACACGCCCGTACTCCCGTAAAAACCGTACCCCCAGCCGTCCGTAACGGCGAGCGACATATTGAAGTCGCGCACCGTGGTTTCGTCCCGGAGCGTGATGTAGTCGGGAAGCTCCAGCGCCGCCCCGGAAACCGCCGCGTCGAAGACCACGGTATTGGCTCCCGTGTCGGCCGCGGCCTGCTCGAAGGCGCGGAGCATGGTGCCGGTGCCGTAGAGACGGCTGTCGCTCACCGTCAGGGTCGGGATCGGTGCCGGCAGAAGGTCGTAGACGAATTCGTGATACTCCTGCTCCAGCATTTCGTCGCGGGAGTACCAGCGGGTGCTGACGGAGTTGCCCCAGCCGAAGTTGATGTGAAAGAGATCGTTGTCGGCGTCGTAACCGTCGATCACCAGCGCGTGACCGGGATAACAGGTTCCCACCGGACGGCCGGCCAGCAGATTTTCGATGATGACCTCGAAGCCGCCGTCGGAGATCCGGAACTTCCCGTCGGCGCCCGTGTCGCCCCAGTAATAATAGCGGCTGTTCCCGCTCCAGGCATCGATGACGCAATGAAAGCCCGTGCGGTAGAATAAATCACTCTTCCATGCGGTGCTGGTCGCAGTGGCCGAGTAGCCCGCTTTCTGCACCACGCCGCAGGCGTAGAGCAAGGCGGCGGCGTGCTCGGCGGAATCCAGTTCGTAATCTTCCAGACAGGCGTTGACGGCGGCAAAGGAGATCGTGCCGGGAGTGGAGCCGTCGGCCTTGACGTTCACGGTGCTGCCGTTGTAGGAACTGGTGAATTCATCATCCACCGTCAGCACGAGTTCGGGATCCAGCCCGAAATTTTCGACGAAGTAATAGATGATCTGAGCGGCGGCGGTGTTGGTGCACCCCGTCAGCGAATGGGTCCCCGTATTGGAGTCGAACGGCGTGTATTCGTTGCAGGTGATGGTCTTGTTCGTGCCGATCTTGAGCACTCCCGACTGACTCCACAGCGTCGAGAGCAGAACGCCGGTCGAACCGCTCACAGAGGTTTCGTATACCGGCAACGGAAGTTCGCCTGTCACTCCAAGCTCATCGGAAAACACAGTCGGATCTTTCATACTGCAACGTCCCTCCCCGAACTCGGCAAAAAAACGCCATAACTTGTTGAAAAAACAAATGGAGACGAAAGTTAACTTAGCACCTCAAAACCAAATTTCAAGACGTAAAAAATAAAATTTTCGTTTTTTTTGCGGAAGTCGAAAAACGATCCGGAGGCGGATGAAAAAGGCGCATTTACGCGTTGCAATGAAAATCTCCCCGTGGTATATTATGCACCGGACGCGCCGGAATGCGCCGTCCGTGCGGCAAACGAAACCGGATCGATCGAAAGGATACAGCCATGGAAAGACTTCGCAAAATCGACTATTTTTGCTCGTTCGACAACTCGAAACAGAAGGCGATCTGCTTTTTCGCGGAGGGAGACGCGCCCCGGCCCCTCCTCACAGCTCTTCACACGTGGAGCTACACTTACGAACAGGACTGCTCCCGATACGCGCAATACTGCATCAGAAACAACTGGAACTTCATCTTCCCCGATTTCCGCGGTCCCAACTGGACACCTCAGGCCTGCGGTTCCGACGCCGTCGTTTCGGATGTCGCCGACGCCGTGGCCTACATGAAACGCGCTGCCCTCGTCGACAACGACAGAGTCTACCTCATGGGCGGTTCGGGCGGCGGACACTGTTCTCTTCTCATGGCTTCCAGACGCCCGGACCTGTGGACCGCCGTCTCCGCATGGTGCGCCATTTCGGACGTCGCCGCGTGGCACGACCAGTGCGTCGCCCGCGAACGCGGCTATGCCGAACACATCCGCAAAGCCTGCGGCGGCGATCCCTCGAAGGACGCATCCGCCAGGGCCGAAGCCGCCCGACGCTCCCCCATGACCTACATGGCGGCCGCCTCGCGGGTCGTGCTCGACATCAGCACTGGCATCCACGACGGACACAATTTCAACGGCCGGAACGGCAGCGTGCCCGTTTCGCAGAGTTTCCGGGCCTTCAATGCGCTGGCCAAACCCGCCGACAGGATCCCGGAAGACGACATCGACTTCATCACGGCCGAACAGAAGATCCCCGAAAAATTCGGCGTCCCCGAAGCGGATCCGGCTTTCGCGAAAAATCCGATCCACTTCCGCCGCCAGTCGAATCTCGCCCGCATCACGATCTTCGAGGGCGGGCACGACTGCATCCACGAAGCGGGGCTGGACTGGCTCGCCCGTCAGAACCGCAAGTCCGCACCGGACTGGACCCCCGGCAAGGCCGTCGAAACCGGAAATTCGGAACTGGGCAAGTGAGGCGGCGGAATGAAATATCCGTTCGTTTATCCGATGCTCCTGCCCCTGCTCGCGGCGGGAATTTCGTGCGCGGAACAGACCGGGAACGGCGCGGCGTCCCCTCCCCCGCCCGCGGCGGAAAAAAAGGAAACAAGACAGGCCGCGCGGAAAAAGGCCGATCAGGCCGCCATGGCGCAGCTTGAAACCGTCGATTATCCCTGTTCCTTCGACAAGTCCCTGCAGAAGGCCCGCTGTTATTTCGCCAAAGGCGATTCTCCCCGTCCGCTTCTCGTGGGGCTCCACACATGGGGCGGCTTGTACAAACAGGACTGCTCGCGCTGCGCCCGGTACTGCATCGACAACAACTGGAATTTCATCTTCCCGAACTTCCGCGGCCCCAACCGGAATCCCGCGTCCTGCGGCTCCGATGCCGTCGTTGCCGACATCGCCGACGCCGTATCCTACATGAAGCGCGCCGCGAAAATCGACGATTCGAGAGTTTACCTCATCGGCGGCTCCGGCGGCGGACACGCGTCTCTGCTCATGGCCGCCCGGCGGCCGGACCTCTGGACCGCCGTCTCCGCCTGGTGCGCCATTTCGGACGTGGCGGCGTGGTACGATCAGGGCGTCGAACGGGGACGCCGCGACTATCCCGGGCACATCGTCAAAATCTGCGGCGGCGATCCCTCGAAAGATGCTTCCGCCCGGGCCGACGCGCTCAAACGCTCGCCCCTCACGTACATGAACGGCGCGTCGCGGGTCATCCTCGACATCAGCACGGGCATCCACGACGGACACCGTTTCAAAGCCAGAACGGGCAGCGTGCCGGTCTCGCAGTCCTTCAATGCCTTCAATGCGCTGGCAAAACCCGCCGACAGGATCTCTCCCGAAGACGTGGCGTTCATCACGAAGGAACAGAAGATCCCCGAAAAATTCGGCGTTCCCGAACCTGATCCCGCTTTCGGAAAAAATCCGGTCCTCTTCCGGCGGCAGTCCGGTCTGGCCCGGATCACGATTTTCGAGGGCGGGCACGACATCCTGTTCGACACCGGCATGGAGTGGCTCGCACGCCAGAAACGCGGAACAGCCCCCGACTGGTCCGGCGGAAAAGTCCTCAAAAAGGGAGCCGTGGAACTCGCCAAGTAACCCGCGGTCCCGCCGCGGACACGGTCCGTCACGATGAAAAAAACCGGTTCCTGGAAAAAGAATCTCATCCTCCTCTGGCTGTCGCAGCTGGCGGTCATGTCCGGCTTCTCGGCCATGATCCCCTTCATCCCCCTGTTCATCAAAACCAGATTCGGCGTCACCGAAGAGGGAGACATCGCCTTTTACGTCTCGTACTTCAACTTCTTCGGGACCATGGCCTATGCCGTCTTCTGCCCCATCTGGGGCGTTCTCTCGGACCGCTTCGGCGTCAAGCCCATGCTCCTGCGCGGCACCTTCGTCACCAGCTGGATGTTTCCCCTCATGGCCTACGTGCCGGGTCCGGGATGGCTCATTTTCCTGCGCTTTCTCACCGCCGCCTGCGCCGGGACAACCGCCGCATCGCAGGTGATGATCGCCCGCAACACCCCCGACGACAAACAGGGCTTCGCCCTCGGCGTCCTGACCACCGCCATCTGGGGCGGCGCCATGCTCGGCAACGTCATCGGCGGCTTCATCATCTATTACTTCAACTACACCTGCGCCTTCTGGCTGTGCGGCATCCTGTACGTCCTCGCCGGGATCGCCGTCCTCTTCACCTACGACGACTTCAAAGGCCGCCCGGCCGGAGCCCGGCAGACGAAAGTCGTCCATGTGAAGCAGTTCATCCCCTTCATCCCCGCCTTCACCCGCGCCGTGTGGATCCTGCTCTTTCTCTTCCTCCTCATGGGATGCATCCGAAACATCGAGTCCCCCTACGTGGCCCTGAAGATCGAAAACATCACCGACGCCAGAAGCGCCACCTACTGGACCGGGATCGTCAGCGCCGCCGCCTGCATCGGAGCCATCCTTTCGGGCGCCGTGAACGGATACCTCGCCGACCGCTTTTCGGCCGTGAAACTGCTGACGCCCCTCCTGATCCTCTCTGCCTGCGCCCTCTTCATGCAGGGGGTCGCCGGCGGCCTCATCGTCTTCACCTCGGGCCGCGCCCTTCTCTTCATCGCCGCCGGAGGCCTTCAGCCCATCCTCCAGAAACAGCTCTCTTCCGCCACCCCCCAGCGCAAACGCGGCTCCGTCTTCGGATTCTCCTCGATGTTCTCATGCGCCGGAGGCATGATCGCCGCCCTCGCCGGCGGCTGGAGCGTCATGCTCTTCAGAGTCAACGGCGCCTTCTACACCGCTTCCGCCCTGTTCCTCGTCAGCATCTTCCTCTTCCGCTCCGGCCTCGCCCGCGCCGCAAAGGCAAGGAAGGGATGAAGGGGACCCGGGAGAGGGAAAAAACTTTTTTTTTGCGAACAAAAAAGTTTTTTCCCTCTCCCGACCCCTCTCCCTTTTTCAAAAAAATGGGGCTTTTTCGCGGGGGGCGCTTGCGGCGCGCCCCCCACACCCCCTGCCGGCGGGTAGCACCCGCTGGCGGGTAACTGCGCGCTGCCCGTTGGGGGCGCGCAGGGGCGAAACACCGGCGTCGGGATGTCGCGGCGTTCGCGACTTGCCTTGGCCGAAAGGGCTCCCGCGGGGCGTAAAAATTTCCCCTTTTCACGTTTTCCCGCTTGACAAAATCAGGATATCGCTATAGATTATGACGATCGTGGTCAAAACACGTAAACAGTGCCCATGAGGTCTGACGTCAGAGACAAGTCGGGGTGTTCGGCAGGGTCGGCCGAAAACGTGCTTTCCATGAAAATGACCGGACAGGATTCCGTTGCCAACCGCAATGTCACATAAGAAAAAGGAGGATCGGAAATGGATCGGAAACGCAGCATGAAATCAACGGCAGGATTTTTCACACTCATAGAGCTCCTCGTCGTCATCGCCATCATCGCCATTCTGGCGGCGATGCTGATGCCCGCGCTGCAGAAGGCGCGCAAAAGGGCAAGCAGCATGTCCTGCCTGTCCAACATGAGTACCATCGGCAAGGCGCAGGCAATGTATTCCGATGCGAACGAAGACTGGATCGTTGCGACCAAAACCACCGGCTCGACGGCCAGTTTCACCGATGCGACCCATCCGGCGCTGCGTGCATGGTTCGTCAAACTCATGCCCTACGGCGTCATCGTCGAAAAGGAGACCAAGGCCGGATACACCAGCTTCCTGAAGACGCGCGGCACGGTGGCCTGCCCCAACGAATCCGGCAAATTTTACGGCGACAGCGGCATAACCTCCGGCAAGTACTACACCTTCTGCCACTATCTCACCAACGGCTACATCGTCGGCGCCAACTGCCCCGCCATCGCGATCAACTTCAAGATGCACAAGATCAGGGCGGCGAAACTGCCGTCGAAGGCGTATTTCGCGGGAGATTCCAAACAGCGCGCGTATCCGGCCTACCGGACGAATGTTTCTCTCGGATTCCGTGACAACGGCGTCGACGACCGTCTGGACGCCGGTTCCGAATATCCCATGGCCGGCGGCGGCGACTGCAATATGGCCTTCATGGACGGGCACGCGGGAACTCTGAAACTCGACGAGGCCCGCGCCATGGGCGGCGCCTCCGGTCCCCACGTCGGACAGAGGGGCGTCGACACCAACGACATCGGCGTCGATTTCTGAGTATCGTAAAAGCAGTTCATACCGATCATTCAAGCAAAAATGTCCGGCTCGAGAATGAAAATCAGGACCGCTGCGGCGCTGTTGATGCTGTGTATCGCCAGTGTCTGTTGCGGTGAAAACTTCGAAAAACTCGCTCCCTGGAAGGAAAACGCCAGAAACTCACTGACGAAGGCCGGCTGGACCGTCAGCGGAAAATACGGTCTGCCCTACGGCTGGTACATCGGCAAGTTCGGAGCCCGGAATCCGGAATACCGCGTCGTCGAATCCGATGATCCCAAACAGGGAAAGTACATTTTCATCCGCGGCGGCTTCACCGTGGACGCCACGCTGGTCAAGCAGCAGCCGGATCACGAATACGTGGTCATGGAGTTCTCCGCCAAAGCGGAAAGCAAAAATTCCTACGTCGTTCTTTTTGCCTATCTGATGGACAAGAAGGGCAAGAATCTCGGGCAGAGCGGTTACAGCAAAGCCGTCGGGACCGAGTGGGGAAGACACAAATTGAAATTGAAAATGCCCAAGCGTCCGCCGGGCGTGGAGACCCGGATCACTCCGGGGTTCTACTCGCAGCAGGGCATATATCTGGATGATGTGACATTCCATTCGGCGTCGGAGAAAGAGTTTTCGATCCCTCCGGTGCCGCAAAAAAAAAATGCACTGATGGATTTTGAGTTTTCCGGGGTCGGCGGCAAGCGGGAATTTGCCGACCGGACCGGAAATTTCACCGTCTATTCGGACTGCGGCAAATTCGTATCTCAGCACAACGCGCTCCGGGTCGCCCAGGGGGCGCGTTTCCGTATTCCGTGCAAAGACGGCGCGTTCGGCGAAACGTTCACCATCAGCTGCTGGATCAGCAAAGCTTCTCTCGGCGGGCTTTTTCACACACCGATTCTTTCCCGCGGCTGGCAGAAACCGGGGTCCTATCTGAATCCCGTCGGCGGGGAGTTCGATTTTGCGTTTTATGTGGATATTCAGCTGCCCGGATTTGCCGCGGGGGTCCACGACGCCCTGCAGACCAAGGGGCACTATTACAACATGAACATCAGTTATCTTTCGCCCCGTTATCTGCTGACCGACTCCAACAGACCGCTCGAACTCAACCGCTGGCAGCAGGTGACCGTTGTTTACGACCGCGGCGCCGTCAGAATGTATCTCAACGGCAGACTCATCGGCGAAAACAATAAGAAAACCGCAAAAAAACTGATGACGTCGGGACTTGACATGTATCTGGGCAGTTTCCGCTGCAAAAACGAGCGTGACAACAAAGTTTCCGCCGAAATGCTGATAAAGTCCCTGCGCGTCGAAGGACGCGCGCTTTCCGCGCAGGAGGTCGCCGCCGATTTCGAAAACGAGAAAAAGATCCTGCCTTTCGACGATATTTATCCGGATCTGGCCGGCATCAAGGATTATTTCCCCGAAGACATGATGGAGCTGGACCAGCCCATGAAAAACCGTCTTCGCCGGACGGCCGAATACAAAAAGAAACTGCCGGACGATCCGTACAGGGGAAAAAAGAACATCGCCACCCGTCTCGACGCCTCTCCCGAGCGCGTCAGTCTGGTGATCGACGGCAAAGTCACCGCAAAAGTCAACGGACACGGACACGTTCAGGACAACGATCACCGTCTGGCGGAATTCGTTTCGGACTTTGCCGCCGCGGGGATCGATCTGGCCGGTTCCGGCGTGGGAGCCGTCTGGCAGGGGCTCGGCAAATACAACTGGGACCTGATCGACCGCCGGCTGGAGCTCTACATCAGAAACAATCCCCGCTGTCTGATCGACGTCACCATCGGCACGTCGCCGCCGCAGTGGTACAGAAAGCAGTTCCCCGAAGAGCACGAAGTCTATCTTTATAAAGGCAAGAACGGCTGGGAACGGCGGCGCTGGACCGGGCACGGCGGTTTTCTCGGGTCGGACCGTTATCTGCGCGACT
>Ga0079305_1003113_pt1 | contig 11998 bp, 13 predicted proteins | sample LMS_cellobiose_e_FD_79183 | JGI IMG/M metagenome (GOLD analysis project Ga0079305, IMG submission 79183) | Rumen-fistulated moose microbial communities from Alaska, USA - LMS_cellobiose_enrichment | ecosystem: Host-associated > Mammals > Digestive system > Stomach > Rumen fluid ... | reverse complement strand
TGCTTGAGGAAGATATTCTGCGTGATGTAATCCGCCACATAACCGGGGTCGTTTTTCACCGCCAGCGCTATCAGCGTCTCCGGCACAGAGGTGCCGGAGAGCGTCAGATAATTCTCGTAAAGACCGATCACCTGGCGAAGAAGCGCTTCGGTCTTCGCATTGATCTCGTCCGGTCTTCTCTCCGCTATCTCAACTGTTTCCGAGGTGAAATAATCGCGGAATCCGCAGAAATCCAGCATTTTTGCCCGCGATAATCCCTCCACCATGATGCGCATGCCTCCGTTCGGCGTGCGCAGCATCTGGCGGATTATGCAGATCGTGCCTATTTTATAAAGATCGTCGGCGGACGGCATCTCCTTGAGCACATCCTTCTGTGTCACAAGGAAAATCCTTTTGTCGCTCGATGACGCCGCATTGGCGGCCGCGAGCGACGCCGGCCGTTCGACGTCAAAACTCATAACCATAGATGGAAAAACGGTCAGTCCGCGCAGCGCCAGGGCCGGAAGCTGCTCAGTAACCGTTGCAGACTGTTCAAAATCGCTCATAGTTTCGCTCCTTGCTTCAGTTCGCAAAAAGCCGCACCTTGGCGTGCGGCTTTTTGTACGGGCCGCTCGCAGCTAAGCGCGCGGTCCGTTACGATGCGTTTACAACATCGGGATCAATGCTCGCTTTGCGTCTGTGGTGAATAACAGGCGCCTTACCGTTTCGGACATAGTCGGCCGTAATGACGACCTTATCGATCGTATCGTCAGACGGGATCTCATACATGATGTCCGTCATGAGTTTTTCCATCACAGAACGCAGGCCTCTCGCTCCGATCGAAAGGTCGACGGCCTTGTCAGCTATGGCCTCCAGAGCTTCGTCGTCGAAATCGAGCTCGACCTTATCGAAGCTCATGAGCGCCTTATACTGGCGCGTCAAAGCGTTTTTAGGCTGCGTCAGTATGCGGATAAGATCCTCACGCCGCAGGCTCTGCAGCGGCGTGATCACAGGCAGACGGCCGATCAGCTCCGGAATGATGCCGAATTTGAGCAGGTCGTGGGCTTCGATGTTTTTCAGGATCGCTCCGACGTCGCGGTCCTTTTTCCGCTGAATGTCCGCCTCAAAGCCAATACTCTTCTTATCGAGCCTGTTCTCAATGATCTTGTCTATTCCGTCAAAGGCTCCTCCGCAGATGAAGAGGATATTCGAAGTATCGATGCTGATAAATTCCTGATGCGGATGCTTTCTGCCGCCCTGCGGCGGCACATTGGCAACCGTACCCTCAAGGATCTTCAGCAAGGCCTGCTGAACGCCCTCGCCCGAAACATCACGCGTGATGGAGGTGTTCTCGCTCTTGCGCGCAATCTTATCCAGCTCATCAATATAGATGATGCCGTGCTCCGCCGCCTGCACATCAAAGTCCGCGGCCTGCAAAAGCCGAAGCAGGATGTTCTCGACATCCTCGCCGACGTAACCCGCCTCGGTGAGCGTCGTAGCGTCTGCAATGGCAAACGGAACCTCCAGCATACGTGCAAGCGTCTGCGCAAAGAGTGTTTTCCCGCTGCCGGTCGGGCCGATCAGCAGAATATTGCTCTTCTGCAGCTCCGTATCTCCGGTGTCATAGATGATACGCTTATAATGGTTGTATACCGCCACGGAGAGCGCCACCTTGGCGTCCTCCTGTCCGACAATATAATCGTCAAGCACAGCACGGATCTCCGCAGGCTTGGGGAGATGTCCGTCAAATGCACGCCGGGGGGCGTCCTGCCCCTCCTCCTCGGGAATATAGTTCTCCGACAGAATGCTGTTGCACAGTTCAATACACTCGTTGCAGATATAGGAGTTCTGACCGGCTATGATCCGCTCGACCTGATCCTGCCTCTTCCCGCAGAAGCTGCATCTTATATTTCTGTTTGTCTCGTCATTTTTTGCCATGGCTGCCCTTTCAGTACCGGAAATAAACTAACGCTTATAAATCACCTTGTCTATCAGGCCGAAATTCTTCGCCTCTTCCGCAGACATAAAATTGTCGCGTTCACTGGCGGCCCTGATCTCTTCTTCGCTTTTTCCCGTGTTCTCCGCCAGAATACGGTTGAGGTTCGATTTGATGCGCAGTATATTTTCCGCGTGAATCTGTATGTCGGTCGCCTGCCCCTGAAAGCCGCCCGAGGGCTGGTGGATCATGATTTCCGAATTCGGCAGCGCGATCCGCTTGCCCTTCGCGCCGGATGAGAGCAGAAACGCCCCCATACTCGCGGCCAGTCCGACGCATATGGTGGAGACGTCCGCTTTGATATACTGCATGGTATCATAGATGGCGAGACCGGCGGAAACGGAGCCGCCCGGGCTGTTTATATAGAATTGTATGTCCTTGTCAGGATCCTGCGCCTCCAGATATAAAAGCTGCGCTATGACAAGACTCGCCGTCGTATCGTTGACTTCCTCGCCGAGAAATACGATGCGATCGTTCAGAAGTCTTGAGAATATGTCATAGGAACGCTCGCCGCGCGAGGTCTGTTCCACTACATACGGTACCAAACTCATGGTTTTCTCTCCTTTCACACTCATACCATATTGGCCAAAGAGAGCCCGAACTATTCATCCCGCGGCATTTATTCGGCTTCTCCAGCCGTGTTCTCCGCAGGATCTGCCGACGGCTTTTCCGTCTTGGACGCTTTCTTCTTTTCGGGAACAGCTGTGGAAATGATGAGCTCTCTCGCTTTTTCCACACCGATCTGCTGACGGAGCGCATCCTCGCCGATCGCTTTCTTGACGGAGTCGAGCTCCATCTTGTACATATCGGCAAAGGACTGGTACTTCTCTTCGAGCTCCGCATCGGTGATCTCGAACTTCTCCTCCCTTGCCACCTGCTCCAGAACGAGATCGTTCTTGATCTGGTGCTCTGCGGAGGGGCGCAGCGTAGCCTTGAAATCATCCAGCTTCATACCCATCATCTGGAGATAACCGTCCATCGTCATCCCCTGAGCCTGGAGATTATAAGTATAGTTCTGAAGCGTCTGCTCCACGCGCTCATCCACCATGGCGTCGGGAATCTCGCACTGCATATCGGTGATGACCTTGGCCATGACCGCTTCCTCAAAGGCGCGCTCTGCAAAGTTTTTCCTGCGCTCGGTAAGCATTTCTTTAACGCTCGCCCTGTACTCCTCAAGCGTATCGTACTCGGAAACATCCTTGGCAAACTCATCGTCTACCGCGGGGAGTATGCTCTCCTTGACCTCGTTGACCTTGACCTTGAAAACGACCGGCTTGCTGGCGAGCTCAGGCGTATAATTGCCGGGGAAAGTCACATGGATATCCTTCGATTCCCCCGCCTTCATCCCGACGACCTGCTCCTCGAAGCCCTGCACAAAAGAACCGGAGCCGAGCACGAGATCGAAGCCCTCGTCCTTACCGCCTGCAAACGGCTTGCCGTCAAGGAATCCCTCAAAATCGATATTGGCAGTATCGCCGTCCTTCGCGGCGCGATCCACCGTCTGAATGCGGGCGTTGCGCTTTCTGACGTTCTCTATCTCGTCGTCAATATCCTTCTTCAGCACACGCACGGTATCCTTGGGCGCCGAAACGCCCTTATACGCGCCGAGCGTGACCTCGGGATAAAGCGCCACCAAATAAACGATCGTCACATTTTTATCTTCACCGAACTTGACGTCAAGAAGAGTGGGCATTCCCACCGTCTCAAGCTTTTCGGAATCAACGGCAAACCGAAGCGCGTCGGGATATATGATCTCAAGAGCATCTTCGTAAAAGACCTGCTGGCCGTATATATTTTCAATGATCTTGCGAGGAGCCTTGCCCTTTCTGAAACCCGGCACAGAAATGGAATTTCTGTTTTTTCTGTAAGCCTGATTGACGGCGGTTTCAAACTCTTCCGCCGCGATCTCCACCGAAATTTCCGCTGTGTTTTTCTCTTTCTTTTCCACACTCTTTACGTTCACGTCAGTCGTCCTCCTACTGATTCCATTTTTGCGCGATTTCATGGACATACGCATTGGATTATAGCAGATAATAACTGCAAATGCAAATTCTTTTTACAGGATTGCTTTCGGCCGGAAACCCAGGTAATCAGCGGAAACCATATTGTACTCAATACCGTCTATCAGTCCTGTTTTGGCAAGTCTGAATCCGTATCCGTGGATATGCCCGTAATAGACCCGCCTGACGCCGTACGCCTTCAAAAGCGCAATGATGTCGCGGCACATATAGGATCCGTAAAGCGGCGGATAGTGCAGGAAACATATCTTCTCCTCCGCGTCCCCTGCAGCCTTCAGCGACAGCTCGAGACGGATGAGCTCACGCGCCATGATCTTTTTATCGTGGGCGTCGCCGTGCGTTTCCTCCTCATAGAACCATCCGCGCGTACCGCACAGCGCCTTTTCGCCATAGAAGAAGCAGTTATTCTGCAGCACGTCGATCGTCGTTATACCCTGTTGCTCGAACATCTCATGCATTTTTCTGGCTGTGGACCACCAATAGTCGTGATTTCCCTTGAGAATGTATTTCCTGCCGGGCAGTGAATCGACAAACCTGAAATCCTCCGCTGCGGACTCGAGCGACATCCCCCAGGAAAGGTCGCCGCAGAGGACTGTGACGTCATCCGGCTTCAGCAGGGAAAACCCCTCGCGTATGCGTTCGACATAATTTTCCCACGCCGGTCCGAACACATCCATAGGTTTATCCGTTCCAAACGACAAGTGAAGATCCCCTATCGCGTATAGCATATTTTTTCCTCCGTGAATACGTCGCCGACGCGCGTCAATAATAGGGACAGAACGGGGCTTTCCGTTCTTGAAAATCAGCAAAGGAGCTTTTATATGTCAGATAAACAAAATACCGGCGGTCTCTGCCGCGTCGGATGCCACGCGGCAAACTGCATCTATCACGGCGCCGGCGACTGCTGCAAAGCCGACGCGATCCATGTCGGCTCTGCTTCCGCGGTCAGAAAGGGCGAGACCTACTGCGAAACTTTCCGGGCCGGCACGACGGCAGAGTTCTGATCCGGGTAAAAGGCGCAAAAGCGGTCAATCCTATTGACCGCTTTTGCGCATAACAGCTTTCCCGCATCCGTATCGGGACGCTAACTCAAAAAAGCGTCCACAACGCCCTGCATATCGGTCTTTCCCACGCTTTCCGTAAAGCGTATCCGCTTTGTTTTGAGCGTTTTAAGCGGGAGGGGGGCCTCGGCTCCGGCGACCTCTTCGAGTTTTTCAATGAGCTGAGTACCGGGGGCGTCAGTATCCCTGCCGAGTGCGGAAAGCACGCTGTCGCAGAACTTGAAGGGGCTTGCTGTCGATACCACGACGCACGGCGTCTTATTTCCTGCGGTCTTGCGGAAATCCTCAAGCACTCTGAGTGCAACCGCCGTATGCGTGTCTATCAGATAGTGATTATTTTCAAACATCCCGGCGATCGCCGCTTTTGTTTCCTCATCGGAGCAGGATCCGCATTCAAAGGTCTCACGCAGCGCGGCCTTCATATCGTCCGACACTTCATATCTTCCGGTACGTGAAAGGCTGTCCATATAGCCGCGCACCGCTTCGTCGTCCCGCCCGGAGAGCTCGAAAAGCAGTCTTTCGAGATTGCTTGAGACCAGAATGTCCATCGACGGGGAGATCGTCGCATAAAAGCGGCGATTTTTGTCATATATGCCCGTACGGATAAATTCCGTCAACACGTCGTTGCTGTTCGACGCGCATATCAGCTTGCGGACCGGCAACCCCATTCTGAGGGCATAATAACCGGCCAGAATATCTCCGAAGTTGCCGGTGGGCACACAGAAATCGATCTTGTCACCGATCTGGATCTCCTTTTTGGCGACGAGATCACAATAAGCGGAGATATAGTAAACGATCTGCGGCAAAAGCCTTCCCCAGTTGATCGAATTGGCAGAGGAGAGAAAATACCCGCGTTCGGCGATCTTATCGCGGAATGCCGGATCCGAAAAAATCTTCTTGACGCCGGTTTGAGCGTCGTCGAAATTGCCCTCCACCGCGCATACGCTCACATTGTCTCCGCTCTGCGACATCATCTGCAGCTTCTGTACGTCGGAGATGCCGTCCTTGGGATAAAAAACCATGATCTTAGTCCGCGGCACATCGCAGAATCCTTCAAGCGCCGCCTTGCCGGTATCGCCCGAGGTGGCGACCAGAATACAGACGGTCCTCTCCTCCCCCGTTTTGGTCATGGAGGCGGTCATGAAATACGGCAGTATCTGAAGGGCCATGTCCTTGAACGCACAGGTGGGGCCGTGCCACAGCTCGAGGAAAAACGTTCCGTCGTCAGTCTTTCTGACCGGAGCTATGCTCGGCGTATTAAAGCTCTTGGGGCTGTAAGCCCGGGACACATAATCCGTCAGTTCGGCCAGCGGGAAGTCGGAAAGATACATATTCATGATATAAACCGCTCTCTGCTGGTAGTTCATCGAGCACATCTCCTGCAGCGCTCCCGCCGGAAGCTTCGGGAAGCTGACAGGCACAAACAGCCCCCCGTCTCTGGACAGTCCCCGCGCAATAGCCTCCGACGCGCTGAGAAGCACGTTTTTATCTCTTGTGCTTTGGTATTTCACAAAACTCCGTCCTTTCGATCGATAAGATTCAGATTCCGCATAAAATTGCCGAAAAAAATATCATTCGCCGTATTTTCTGCCACACCCTCCGCCAGTAAAGCGCCATAGAGGGTCCGCATGTCCTGAACGCCGCGCATACCCGACGGCAGTCTGTCACACCCATCAAAATCGGCGCCGATACCGATACTGCGCTCACCGCCGAGCTCAAGAAAGTGGAGAATATGCGCACAGACCGTTTTCACATCCGCACCGTCGCCCAGAAAAGCCGCATACAGATTGATCCCGGCCACACCCCCGCGCTCTGTCAAAGCCCGGAACATGTCGTCGGTCAGGTTCCTCACATGCCCGCACAGCGCCCTGGCGTTCGAATGGCTCGCGATCACGTTGACGCCTGGAATATCCATCACATCCCAGAAGCCCGGATCGGACATATGCGAAACATCCACCGTCATGCCGAGCTCGCCGCAGCGTCTTACAAACGCTTTCCCCTCAGCGGACAGCCCTCTGTTCTCTCCCTCGGCACAGGAACCGCAGAGCCGGTTTTCATAATTCCAGACCGGATTGACAAAGCGCACTCCGTCATGCCACGCCCGCTCCAGTCCGTTCAGAGAACAGCCGATCATCTCAGCCCCTTCTACAGACAGGAAGGCGGCCTGTCTGCCGGAGCTGAAAGCGCTGTGCGCCTCTCCTGCCGACCGGCAGCTCACGACAAGCTCCGGACAAAGCTCCATCTCCCTGTTGAAAAAAGAGAGCTGGCGGCCGTATGCCTCCTCCCTGTCGCCCGACATCTCCCAGATCGCGAATACCTGCGCCCGCGGGGCGTAAGACGCGCCTCTCACAAGGTCGACGTGGCCTCCGCCTTCGCGAAGGCTCTCCCCGCATCGCACAGCGCGCCACAATGCGTCGCAGTGCGCATCAAAAAGCGGTATCGGCATTCAGTGCCTCACCAGGGAAAAAGCGTTGGGAATGTGGTTGATCCGGGGAGAAACCGTGGCGATCCCCTGGGGGGCATATACCTCAATGATGTCAAAACGAGGCTGCTGTTCCGGTTCATTCTGTGTGATCCACATCCCGGCGGCGGTAATGATCTTCGTCTGTTTTTCCTCGGTGACGTACTCTGCGGCGGATGCGAATCCGGCATTTTTCCGCAGCTTCACCTCCACGAAAACGACGACATGGGCGTTTCTCGCAATGATATCTATCTCGCCGAAGCGTGTGCCGTAATTCATGCCCACGATCTCATATCCTTTGCTCTTCAGATACTCTGCCGCACGCATCTCGCCCCATCTTCCCAACAGCTTCGTATTCATTCTTTCCTCCTTGACCGTTTCAGTGCATTTTTTTCAGAAATGTGATCCTGTGCACCGGAGAAGGTCCGAATTCGCGCAGTCTCTCATAATGCATTTTCGTACCGTAACCCTTGTGGCGGGCAAAACCGTATTGAGGGAAACGTCTGTCAAGCTCCTCCATATATCGGTCTCTTGTGACCTTCGCCAGCACCGACGCGGCGGCTATAGACGCCGATTTCCCGTCTCCTCCGACTATGCACCGGCATGGGAACGTCAGTCCCAGACTCCGGTTTCCGTCAACGAGCGCATAATCAGGCTTGGGATCGAGCTGTTCAAAGGCGCGGTTCATAGCCAGAAGCGCCGCATTGAGGATGTTGATCTCATCTATTTCACGCTCGTCGGCCATCGCAATACCGTATGCCTCAGCCTCCCGCAGTATGACGCCGTACAGCTCTTCCCGTTTTTTTGCCGAGAGCTTTTTGGAATCGTCCAGACCGGGTATTTCCAGCCCACGGGGCAACACGACCGCCGCCGCGCAGACAGGCCCCGCGAGCGGCCCCCTGCCGGCCTCGTCTATGCCGCAGACGCGCTCATACCCGTCCGCAAAGCACTCGTTCTCATAGAGCCACGGTTTGTCCATCACGATCCCTCCGGCGGCGATTCCAGCGTTATGCGGCCAAGCTTTCCGCCGCGGAATTCGTCCAGCAGCACCGCCGCCATCCGCTCCAGATCATACTCGCCGCCGCGCAGGAGAAAACCGCGTTTTGCAGCCGCCTGCTCCAGCAGCTCAAACCCGTCCGCCTCAGCGGAGGGCGTGAACTTATAGCGGGAGCATATCCTGTCCGGATATTCATCCCTCAGCCTCAGCATAAGGTTGGCGCCCAGCGTGACACGGTCAAGGATTTCATCCTTGACCGCTCCGGTAAACGCAAGATTCTCCCCGACCGTCTGACTCTCAAACTTCGGCCAGAGGATGCCGGGCGTATCCAGCAGATCTATGCCCGCATCCACAGCCACCCACTGTTTGGACTTCGTCACGCCGGGTCTGTCGGAAACCTCGGCCGCTCTGTGTCCGGCGATTTTATTGATAAAGGTGGATTTCCCCACGTTCGGGATGCCCACCACCATGACGCGCAGTCTGCGGCCTGTCTGTCCTTTTGCCCTATATTCCTCGATCTTATGGCTCAGCAGTTCGCGGACTGCCGCCGGAAACCGCTCGGTCCCCCGTCCCGATCGCGCGTCCACCTTCAGCGTCACGGCGTGCTGTTTTCTGAAAAAGGTCTCCCACGCGGCTGTGACGTTCGGGTCTGCCTGATCGGTGCGATTCATAATGATCAACCGCGGCCGGCCGCCCGTCAGACTGTCGAGGTCCGGATTGCGGCTTGAGGCAGGGATCCGGGCGTCGACGATCTCACAAACGCCGTCCACCTGTTTCACCATATCCTCTATCATCCGGCGGGCCTTGGTCATGTGGCCGGGGAACCACTGGATATTCATCTCCTCACGCATCAGTCCACACCGCCGATCCTGCTCCAGCTGCGGTGGTGGGAACTGTCCGCTCCGGGTATGACGATCAGCAGTACACGTCCGATGATACAGCGCTCATCGACAAAGCCGACGGAATTCGAACGACTGTCTGTGGAGGCGTTCCGGTTATCGCCCATGACGAACACACATCCGTCCGGTACCGTGACCTCGCCGGAGAAATCCTCCTTCTGATGCGTCAGATCATTGATATAGTCCTCTTCAAGCTGAACGCCGTCCACATATACGGCGCCCGTTGAAAAATCTATATCCACCGTCTGCCCGCCCATAGCGATGATGCGTTTGACGATCGGTTCCTCTCCGAAGGTATCCGTCTGCAGCACAATGACGTCGCCCTGCTTCGGCTTATAGAAAAGATTGGAGGTTATCACCTTGTCTCCGCTCCAAAGCGTAGGGTACATCGAGGACCCGATCACGCCTATGACGCGGGCGAGCAGCATAAAGACAAAAATCCCGCATATCAGCGCGGATACGATACACTGCACCCAGTCATATATCCCCATGGCAGCGGTCTGCTGTTCACGTTCTTCATCCGAAGTCCCGTTCCCGTCAGTCCTCTCCGATGCGGCGCTGCCTTCGCCGCCATCGTTATAAAGCGATTTTATATAATCAAGATCGAGCTTCTTGTCGTCTTCATGTCCCATGGTAAAGAGTTCCTTTCCAGATCGTGCGTACGAAAAACCATAAAAAACGCCATAATGATTATACCACTCAACGAAATAAAAAAAAGAGGCCGAAGCCTCTTTTTTTTAAATTCTTTCCTTGACTTTGGCCTTCTTGCCGACACGGTCTCTGAGATAATAAAGCTTGGCTCTTGCGACCTTACCTCTTCTGACTGTCTCAATGGAAATGATCGTGGGAGAGTGGATCGGGAATACCTTTTCGCAGCCCACGTTGTTGGAAATGCGGCGAACGGTAATCGTTTCGCTGATACCGCCGTGCTTCTTGGCGATCACTATGCCTTCGAAAGCCTGGTTTCTCTCCCTGTTGCCTTCCTTGACACGGACGGTGACCCTGACGGTGTCGCCGACGTTGATCGCCGGAATTTCAGGCTTGATATACTGCTGGTTAAGAGTCTGAATGAGATCCATCATTTGTTTCCTCCTTTCAGAGCAGATGTTCGTACCGCAACCCGGCGGCAGAGGACCATCCCGATTGGAAAACCGATCTGATTTTCACATGCCTGAATATATTAGCATGGAGAGGACAAAAAATCAAGTATTTTTTTCAGGCCGTCAGGCTCCGGCTGTGATCGCGTCGATAATATCCCAGACGTCCTCATCGAGCCCTTTTTTCATCTTGAGCGCTTCGGTGATATCCATATCCAGGTAATCTCTGCCGTCAAAACAAACGACCTTGTCCGTTTTGCCTTCGGCAAGAACATGCACGGCCGTATATCCCATGCGCGAGGCGATGACCCTGTCCCGGACAAGCGGTGTGCCGCCGCGCTGGATATGACCGAGTATCGTAACTCTCGTCTCCATCCCCGTCTCTGCATTGATGCGCTGCGCCACCTCCGAGGCGTTCGCCGCTCCCTCGGCCACGATGATCATAAAATGCTTGCGGCCGTTCAGCCGCGCATCCCGGATTTTTTTGATGACGTGTTCTTCAAATTTAATTTTCTTTTCCGGCACCAGAATCGCGGTCGCGCCGGCGGCAATACCGACATAGAGCGCCAGATGACCGGCTTTTCTGCCCATCACCTCCACTACCGAACAGCGTTCGTGCGACTGCATCGTATCGCGCAGGCGGTCTATGCAGTCGATAGCGGTGTTGCAGGCGGTGTCATATCCGATCGTGTAATCCGTACACGCGATATCGTTGTCGATAGTCGCAGGGACGCCCACCACCGAGACCCCGGTTTTGGAGAGTTCGAGAGCGCCTCGGAAGGTGCCGTCGCCGCCGACCGTGACAAGTCCCTCGATACCCATAAACCGGCAATTGTCAGCGGCCCGTTTCAGCCCCTCGGGCGTCATGAATTCCTTGCTGCGCGCGGAGTAAAGGATCGTTCCTCCGCGCCCTGTGATACCGTTGACATCCTGCGGCGTCATGGGGTTCATATCCCCGGTCACCAAACCGTGGTATCCGCGCTTGATGCCGACACATTCTATACCCATCGAGTAGGATGTCCTGACTACGGCGCGGATAACCGCGTTCATACCCGGAGCGTCCCCGCCCGAAGTGAGTACTCCAATCCTTTTAACTGCGCTTTTCATGGCACGCCTCCTCTTATTTAAACAAAGACATATCCTTATCGAAAAAAGCTTTCCTGCGAAACTTCGCAAAGTCCGGCGCGAGCTCCGGCTCCAGCTGCCGCAGCGCGCCGACCAGATGCTCAGGGTTCAGCGATGGATTCTGAGCCGCCACAACGGCGCCGATCAGCACTCTGTCCCGCTGCTCCCGTGCAAAGGACGCCGAACGGAGCATAGGCCTGATATCGGCGTCCGATATCCCGCGTTTTGTACGCCGGGACATGATGATCGTATCGCGCAGAAAGAAAGCTTCAAGTCTCTGCTCCAGTCCGTCCGGCACCCCGTTGTCATAGAAGAAGATCCCGTCGGCCCGGAGCCAGACGATATCGCGAAATTTTCTCTCCGGA
>Ga0079305_1003110_pt1 | contig 12006 bp, 11 predicted proteins | sample LMS_cellobiose_e_FD_79183 | JGI IMG/M metagenome (GOLD analysis project Ga0079305, IMG submission 79183) | Rumen-fistulated moose microbial communities from Alaska, USA - LMS_cellobiose_enrichment | ecosystem: Host-associated > Mammals > Digestive system > Stomach > Rumen fluid ... | reverse complement strand
ATATTCGAGGGGATCCACGCCCTGAACGATATGATCACGGACGTCCACCCGGAAGCGTTCAAGCTTTACATCAGCGCCCGCAGCGACGTGGTGTTCGGAGGAAAGATCGTGTTCAAACGGACATGGTTCCGCCTGGTACGGCGCATGGTGCGCGATTTCAACTTCCGGGGGAGCGATCCGCTGGACACCATGCGGATGTGGGGCAACGTCCGCCGCGGCGAGATCGCCTACATTTCGCCGTTCAAGGACAAGGCGGACTACCAGTTCGACTCCTCCTTCCCGTATGAAATGTGCGTGTTCAACAACACGGCGACGCGGCTGTTCCAATCCGTCCCCGAGGGGATCGAACGCTTCGAGGAACTGCGGAAGGTCCTCCCGGCGCTGCAGCTCTTCGGCGTTATCAGCAAGGATCTGGTTGCGAAGGACGCAATGATCCGCGAATTCATCGGCGGCGGCGTCTATGAATACTGAGCGCGCGGATGCGGTCTGAAAACAAGAAAAAGCCCTTGCGAAACAAGGAGAAGCGGCATATAATGTGTCCATATTGAGAAAAACAGGAAAATTCGGCATATGCGAGGTTTGCTATGGAACAACAGAATATGGATTGTGCTGCTGCTGGCGGCGCTGCTGCTGGCCGGCTGCGGGCAGGAGAAACCCGCCCCCACGCCGACGGCCGCCCCCGCCGAGACGCCGCAGCCGACGCCGGAACCGACCCCTGAGCCGACGCCGGAGCCGGCACGGGCGTCCGCCAGCGGGACGGACATTCCGCTCCCGCGGCCTGCCAGCGGAACGGACGTCATTGTCCCGCCGACCCCTGAGCCGACCCCTGAGCCGACGCCGGAGCCGACCCCCGTGCCGACGCGCGTGGATGACAGCTATTTTGCCGATGCGGCGTTTTTCGGCAATTCCCTGATGGAGGGGCTTCACCTCTTCGGCGGGCTGAAAGGCGGCGACTTCTATTCCGGGACCAGCGCCAGCGTGGTCAGCGTCAGCATGGTGAAGGATTTCAAGGACAGTACCGGCGCGCCCTCCACGATGCTGCATGCGCTGCTGGAGAAGCAGTACGACAAGATCTTCATTCTCTTCGGGATCAATGAGCTCGGCTTCCATATCGACGGATTCATCGACATCTATTCCGAGCTGCTCGCCCAGGTGGCGGCGGGAGAGCCGGACGCCCGGATCTACGTCTTTTCCCTGACGCCGATCACGGAGAAGCGCTCGCTGGAATCCGATCTGTTTACAAGAGAGCGGATCCAGGCGTTCAACGCGGCGGTGGCCGCCATGGCGGAAGAGAACGGTTATACATACGTGGACCTGTTCACGGCGATGGCGGATGAAAACGGCTGGCTGCCGGAGAAGGACGCGTCGGACGGCATCCACTTCACCGGCGAGAAATACATCGCGTGGGCGGAATTTCTGCGGACGTATCCATATGATTCCGGGATTCTTTCCGAAGGCTGAATGAAAAACGAAAAAACCTCCGATACTATGGATGTCGATGATATCACATGGATCGGAGGTTCGTTTCAATTGAGAAACCGTCTGCAAAAATGGGAGATCGCGCTGCTGTGCGCGGTGATCGTCGCGCTCGGGTGGTCGCTGGTCCTCGGACGCACGCCGTGCGCCGCCTGGTGGGGGACGATTTACCCGGAGCTCACGCCCGCCGACGGCAGCGCGCAGACGCTTGCGGCCGCAGGCGCGGACGGCGTGGCGCTGCGTCTGCGCCTGCTGGAGTGGCTGAGCGCCTGCCTCGCGGCCCTCGGGCTGAAATAAAACGAAAAGGGACTGCAGCGCTTTGCATTGCGCTGCAGTCCCTTTTCATACTGCGGGGGCGGCCCGCCCTGCGCGCGGATCCGCCTCGGTCATACGTTCTCGCTGACGATGATCTCGTTTTTTGTGTAATAGTACTCGCGGCTGGGCATCTCATTCATGCAAAGCCTCTGGAACAGAATGTCCAGGGGCTTCGAGCCCTGGTAATCCGGTTCCTGACAGATGGTGGCGGCGATGATGCCGCGGTTCAGCATTTCCTGCGTCGTGGGCGGGCAGTCATAGCAGATGATTTTGGGGCGGCGCTCCGGCGGCAGCATCGAGACCGCACGGCAGGCGCCGTAGACGCCGGCGGAGGCGAGAAAGAGGCCGTTGATTTCCGGCGTTTCCTTCAGCATTGTCTGCACCGCCGAGAAGGTGAGGAAATCGTCGTCCCGTGTTTCAACGCATTCCCGGATGTTGAGTCCGGGCGCCTTCTCCAGAATATAGTTCCGGAATCCGTCGATCCGGCTGCTGTGACACAGAATGTGCCAGGAGCCCAGGATGATCCCGAGCTCGGCCCGGCCGCCCGTGATCAGATCCATCAACCTGGCGGCGGTGCGGCCGGCGCTTTCATAGTGGCTCCCCACATAAGCCAGCCGCCCGGAATCGGGGATGTCCGTATTGGTTGTGACGACGGGAATCCCCGCTTCGGCCAGCTTCCGGATCTTCCGGGCGGTGGAAGGATTGTTGAACCCGCAAAGCGCGATGCCCTCCACGCCGTCTTCCACCATGCTGTCGATGACCCGATCCTGATGGGTGTCGTCCGTGAAATCGACATAGCGGATATCCACGCTGCAGCCATAGTCCTTCAGCTCGGCCGCCTTTTTGCGCAGTCCCTGCTCCACCTGTACGAAATACGGGTTGTTCTCGGGAGAAAAAAGAATATAGCCGAGCTTGATTCCGTGCTTGAGCACGCTCAGCCCCAATCCCGCTTTGCTGGGGGAATAATCGAGCGTTTCCGCAATCTCACGGATGCGGCGGGCGGTTTCGGGCCGGACGGATCCCCGGTTGTTTAGAACGCGGTCCACCGTCCCCCTGGACACACCCGCGATCTGTGCAATCTGCTTGATCGTGACCATTTCGCTTTTTCACCGATCCTTAGAGTCGATGTCGAATCGTTGTGTCTCCATATATGTAATATAACCAAAATATTAAGGCATGTCAATAGTGAACATGGTGAAATGATACAGGGCTTGAGCACGCTTCCGGCATCCGTCGGATCTTTTGCATATGAGGGCGGGAGACGCTGCCCGATGCCGGTGCGGCCCGGTTTTTGGATAATGTGCGCAAATTGGGCGGGGGATTCGCACAGTAGTAACAAAAATGCTTCCCGCATCTTGACATCCAAAACCGGAGTATTATAATATGAGTGTTAAATTATGTGCACGAGCACACAAGACAATTGCCTGCCTTTTCAGGCGGGCAGAGATCAGGGAAAGGCGGTGACCGGAGCCGGGCCATTCTTGTTGTCAGCGTATTCCACGCCGCGGACATGCCGGATCGGAATGCAGTCGCGGCGCTGGAAATACAACAGCATCAGAGATTCTATCGTCCAACAACAAAAAACCGTACAGAGAGGAGAAATCATGAAAAAGTATTTTGCAGTCATTCTTGCCGCGCTCATGCTGATGAGCATGTTCGCGGGCTGCGGCGGCAAAACCGAGCCGGCTGCCAATAATCCGTCCAACAATCCCGCCGGCAATCCGCCGGCAGGCACTTCGACGGCAGGCTCCGCGCTGCCCGCGAAAAATGCGGACGGCAAGGTCGTGATCCGGATCGGCCAGACCGAGCTCGGCCGACTGATCGAGGGCGTGACCCCGTTTGAAAACTACCCTGCCTGCACCGTCATCTATGACCAGATCTTCCGCCTGGATCCCTGGGCGAAGGCGCCGGTCTCCGATATCCTGAAGGAGTGGTACTGGGAGGATGACCACACCTTCGTGGAGGTGCTCCGGGATGATGTCGTTTTCAGCAACGGCGACAAGGCAAACGCGGAAGACCTGCTCTTCTCCTATACCAACCACGCCGAACGCGGCTCCAGCTACACCAACGACATGCTGCTTAACTTTGATAAGTCTGTCATCCGCGACGAGTACACCCTCGCCCTCTATGTGGAAGAGCCAAACCTCAAGATTTTCCGCCAGAACATCAGCCTTTACAACAAGGACTGGTGCGAGGCGCAGACCGGCTGGGACTCCGAGGCCTTCTATGATCCCGTCGGCAGCGGCCCGTACTATGTCGACGAGTTCCACTATGGCGACTATCTGGTGCTGAAGCCCCGCGACGATTACTGGAACAAGGACTTCGAAAAGCCGATCGTCGATGAGTTTTACATCAAGCAGTACTCCGACGCCTCCGCCATGCTGATGGACCTCGAGATGGGCAACATCGACCTGTGCGCGGCCGAGGCGGCGGACTACAGCAGATTCGCGAAGGATCCCAACAAGGATACTTATGCGTATTCTCTGCTGCCCTGCCCGACCGGCGCGATCGAGTATATTTCCTTCTCCTTCCGCGACTTTGACGGGTTCTGGGCCAACGAGGACCTCCGCCGAGCCATCGCCTACGGCGTCGACCTTGAGGCGCTGGGCGTCTACATCAACGGCGATCTGAACAAGCCGACGACCAGCTTTGCCATCGACACCAGCCCCTACTACTTTGACGCGGGACACTATGAGTACAATCCCGAGAAGGCGCAGGAGTATCTGAAGAAGGCGGGCGTCGATCCCAAGACCGTGACGGTCCACAGCGACATCATGGACACCGCGACCTACAAGAACTATGCGCAGGGCATGGAGTACTATCTGAAGGAGATGGGCTTCCAGGTCGACTTCAAGGTTGCCGATATCCCCGCCTCCCTGGCGTCCTGGACCAGCAAGGATACCAACAGCTTCAACCTGTTCTTCAACGCCAGCGGCAACACCGCCTATGATGTCTGCAGCTCCATGCTGAACGCCAACAAACCGGACGGCGCCGATTTCCAGTATGTCTATGACAAGGAATTCAGCGAGCGCTTTACCAAGTGCCTTGACCCGATGATCTCCGACGAGGAGCGCGTCCAGCTGAACCATGAGTTCCAGCAGTATATCTACGAGCACTGCCTGGCGATTCCCATTGCCGAGCAGACCAAGGTCTTTGCCTACAACAAGAATATCTTTACCGACAAGATCATCGACGCGATCTCCTGGTCCGGCTACTATCAGATCATCGGCTGCTGCCAGGCGTCGCAGTGGGAGAACTGACAATCAGGACAAGCTGCTGATCCCGCGCCCGACGGAGATACGGGATGAGCGGCTGAGCGAAAACATGTGGAGGCATTTGCCCAAAATGTCTCCACATGCTTTTCTAAACACCTTCGGATGCATAGATTCCTGAGGAAGGAAGGGTGCAATTTGGCGAAATATATTCTCAAACGTATTCTATGGATGATCCCGGTCATGTTCGGCGTTGTGGTCATCGTGTTCACGATCTCCTATTTCACGCCGGGCGATCCGGTGCAGAACATCGTCGGAATGTACGCAACGCCGGAGCAGTATGCCAGAAAAGCGGCGGAACTCGGGCTGGACAAGGGCTATTTCGGACAGTTGTTCTCCTATATCTGGGGGATCATCTCCCGCTTTGATTTCGGGAAATCGTTTCTCTCGAATCTCCGGATCGTCGACGAGCTGGAAAAGCGGTTTCTGATCACGGTGCGGCTCGGTCTGAGCTCCGTGGCGGTCTCGGTTCTGGTCGGGATGCCCCTCGGCATCCTCTCCGCGATCCGCCAGTACAAGCCCATCGACTTCGTCTGCACCATCTCCGCGCTGATCTTTGCGGCGATCCCCGGCTTCGTGCTGTCCCTGGTCTGCCTGCTGTTCTTCGGCGTGAAGCTGCGCTGGGTCCCGGTCGGCGGGATCAGCGGCTTTTCGAGCTGGATCCTGCCCGTCCTGACCAGCGCGCTGCCCGGCGTGGCGCTGATCCTGCGCCAGACCCGGACGAACATGCTGGAGGTCATACGGCAGGACTATATCCGCACGGCGCGGGCCAAGGGACTGACGGAACGCGTGATCCGCCGCAAGCACGCCCTGAAGAATTGCCTGATCCCCATCGTGACCGTCATCGGCGGCACGGTGGCCTTCGTGCTGGCCGGCGCGCTGATCACGGAGAATGTCTTCAATATCCGCGGGCTGGGCTCTTATCTCTACACAGGCATCCTCTCCAGAGACTATCCCATCATCAACGGCTGCGTGCTGCTGATCGCCTTCATCGTGTGCGTCTGCAATCTGCTGGTCGATATCTCCTACACGTTCATTGATCCGCGGATCCGCGCGCAGTATTCATCCGCAAAGGAAAAGACGAAAAACATCGGCCAGGCGGCCAAGCGGGAGGAGGCGGCGGGCGCATGATGAGCAAAAAGAAATCCGAGAAGCTGGCCCGGGACCTTGCCCAGGCCAACCGCAGCTCCGGTATGCTCGGCGACACGCTGAGCCGTCTGGTTCGGAACAAGGCCGGCATGATCGGCATCATCATCATTCTGCTGCTGTTCATCCTCTGTCTCGCCGCGCCGGTCTTTACACATTGGGATCCGTATGAGCAGTCAGTCAAGATCCGCCTCAACTTTCCGAGCGCGGAACACATTTTCGGGACCGACGACTTCGGCCGGGACATCTGGTCCCGCATGCTCTACGGCGGGCGCTACTCCCTGTTCATCGCGGTCGGCGCCATGCTGATCTCCACCGCCGTCGGAATGATCCTCGGCGCGGTCTCCGGCTTTTTCGGCGGGAAGACCGACCTCATCATCATGCGCATCCTCGACATCATCCAGTCCATCCCGGCGCTTCTGCTGGCGATTGCCATCTCCTCCGCCCTGGGTTCCGGTCCGTTCAATACCATGCTGGCGATCTCCACCGCCGGCATTGCGGGCACAGGGCGTATCATGCGATCGACGGTGATGACGATCCGGGGGGACGAATTCGTGGAGGCGGCGAGGGCCACCGGCTCGAGCAACTTCCGGATCATTATGAAAGAGGTCGTGCCCAACACGATCGCCCCGCTCATCATCAACGCGTCGCTGTCCATCGGCGGCAATATCATGGCGATTTCCGGACTGAGCTTCATCGGGCTGGGCGTTCAGGGCTCCACACCCGAATGGGGCGCGATTCTCGCCGTCGGGAAGACGTATCTGCGGGAATTCTGGCCTCTGGTCGTCTTCCCCGCGATCGCGCTGACGCTGACGATTTTCGGCTTCAATCTGCTGGGCGATGCTCTTCGCGACGCGCTTGACCCGCGGCTGAAAGACTAGGAGGGAGAGGCGCAATGGAAAATTTGCTAGAAATCAAAGACCTGTCCATTGAGTTCCGGACCCGCAGACAGGTGATCCGCGCCGTGAACCATATCGACCTGACGATCGGAAAGGCCAGATCCCTCGGCCTGGTGGGCGAAACGGGCGCGGGCAAGACCACGGCGGCGCTCGGGATCCTCCGGCTGATCCAGCAGCCGCAGGGGCGCATTCCCAACGGCGAGATCCTATTCAAGGGAAAAGACATCCTCAAGCTCAGCGGCGACGAGATCCGGAAGATCCGCGGAAAAGAGATCTCCATGATCTTCCAGGATCCGATGACGGCGCTGAACCCGATCCTGACGGTCGGCGAACAGATTGCCGAGGTCATCGCGCTGCACGAAAACTGCAGCGCGTCGGAAGCGGCCGCAAAGAGCGAGGACATGCTGGAGATGGTGGGGATCCGCCGCGAACGCAGCGTGGAATACCCGCACCAGTTTTCCGGCGGCATGAAGCAGCGCGTGGTCATTGCCATGGCGCTGGCATGCAGCCCGAGCCTTTTGATCGCGGACGAGCCGACCACCGCCCTGGATGTCACCATCCAGGCGCAGGTCCTCGAAATGATGTCCGATCTGCGGGACAAGTACGGAACCAGCATGCTCCTGATCACACATGATCTCGGCATCGTTGCGGAGAACTGCGACGACGTTGCGATCATGTATGCCGGAGAGATCATTGAATACGGATCCCTCGAGCGCATCTTCCACAATCCGAGGCATCCTTACACCATCGGTCTGTTCGGATCCATCCCGTCTCTCGACAAGGATGAAGACCGTCTGCATCCGATCGACGGGCTGATGCCGGATCCGGCGGATCTCCCGTCTGGCTGCAAGTTCCAGGAACGCTGTCACTTCGTCTGCGACGAATGCCGATCGTGCGAGCAGGAGCTTTGCGACCTGGAGCCGGAGCATAAGGTGAGATGCCACCGGGTGCTGAAGGGAGAGATTTGAACATGAGTGAACTGTTGCGCGTTGAACACCTGAAAAAGTATTTCAGCACCCCCGCCGGAATGCTGCATGCCGTCGACGACGTGTCGTTCACCATCAACAAGGGCGACACGCTCGGCGTCGTGGGAGAGAGCGGATGCGGGAAATCTACCCTCGGAAGAACCGTGCTGAAGCTGCTGGATCCGACGGACGGGAAGATCTACTATAACGGGGAAGACATCACGGACGTCAAGGGCAAGGAAACCAAGCAGCTCTGCAAAAAGATGCAGATCATTTTTCAGGACCCCTATTCTTCCCTGAACCCCAGAAAGACCGTTTCCCAGCTGATTGCGGCGCCGCTGGAGACCTTCCGGATGTACGACAAGGCAGGACGCCAGGAGCGCGTTTTCGAGCTGATGGATCTGGTCGGCCTTTCGAAGCGTTTTGCCTATTCCTATCCTCATGAGCTGGACGGCGGCCGCCGGCAGCGCATCGGCATCGCCCGGGCGCTCTCGCTGGAGCCGGAGTTCATCGTCTGCGACGAGCCGGTATCCGCGCTGGATGTTTCCATTCAGGCGCAGATCCTGAATCTGCTGCAGGATCTGCAGCAGGCGAAGAATCTGACTTATATCTTCGTGACGCACGACCTCTCGGTCGTCCGGCACATTTCCACCGATATTCTGGTCATGTATATCGGCGCCATGGTCGAAAAATCCCCGGCGAAGGAGCTGTTCAAGCTCCCGCTGCACCCCTACACAAAGGGACTGCTCTCCGCGATCCCCGTGCCGAATATCGACCATGTGAAGCAAAAGGTGCGGCTACAGGGCGAGCTCACCTCTCCCGTCAACCCAAAGAACGAATGTCGTTTCCTGGCGCGGTGCCCGTATGCCACGGACGCCTGCCGCAGCGCCATGCCGCAATTCGAGGAGGTCCTTCCGAATCATTTCGTCGCATGCCACAATGTCAGAGAGATTAACGGGCTGTAAGCGCGGGCGGGCGATTGCCGCCTTCGCGCTGGTTTTCCTGTTGTGCGCGGCGATTCCCCTGGCGTGTACCGCGGCCGGAGACGGTGAAACGGTTGGCAGGGTTCCCGTTCTGCTCTATGCAAGCGGGCAGAGAGACGCGCTGTATGAGGAGTGTTCGCTGGGAGACGCGCTTGCCGATGCTGTTGCCCGCTGTGTCGACTGCGATGTCGTCATCCTGAACGGCGGCGACCTGACGGGAAATCTGCAGCCCGGCATGACGACCCGGGCGATGCTCGAGGAATGCATCACGCCGGACAGGCAGATCGCGACCGTGAGGATCAGCCCGCAGCGTCTGGCGGAGCTTCTGGAGGCGGCGCTTTCCCATGCGGTGCTGGGGCCGGACCGCGCCTATCTCCTTCCGGACGCGCGGCACGGCGCGTTTCCCCAGATCTCCGGCATACAGCTCATTTATGACCCGGCCGCGCAGGCGGGGCAAAGACTGGTGCGCGTTACGGTCGGGGACAAACCGCTGGATCTGTCTGATAATGACGCGGTTTTGACGCTGGCCGCCACCTCCCATATGCTTGAAGGCGGCTACGAAATGCCGTCGGTCACGGGCTACATCCCGGCGGACAAGACGCTGACGGACGCCATGGAGGCCTATATCCGGGCCGGCATGGAGGACTACGAGAGACCGGGAAAGCGGATCCGGGCGGCGGGAGTCAGGTCAGAGAACCTGCAGATCGGTTATTTGGCGCTGCTGGCCGGCGTGATCGTCGCGGTTTTTCTGATCGGCAGCGCATCTTTGAGAAAGCGGACGGCCCGGCGGGATCTCCTGTCGACCGGTCAGTTGCAGCAGACGCAGCAAATGGACGAAACACGCACATCGTGCCCGCAGGGGCATCGGGGCAGGCCGTTTTGAACGAATTGAACGATACGATCGGACATATGAAAGGAGCATAATATGTACAGAACCAAGGTCAACAACCTCTCACTCGCACAGGTTCAGAAGCTGGTTGCCGGCGTCACGCCCGCCGTTGCAAAGGGCGAATCCGAAGACCTGACCGGAAGCGTCTTCGAGCTTGTCCTGGATGACGAACCCATCAAGGCGCCGCGCCTTTGCTATGAAATCACCGGGAAAGACTCGCTCCTGTATTCGGAGGACGGGAAGGAGGCGGTCAGCTGCAAGTGCGCTGTGCTGACGCTGAAGGATATGATCCTCTTTACCCACGCCGTCCCAGACGCCATGAAGGCATATGTGGTCATGCTCAGCAGCCGGACCGGCATCGCGACGGTCTATGAGCTGTGGTACATCGACTATGAGGGCAAGGATCTGACGGACTCCGGCATGGAGGTCTTCAAATGCGCGGACATTGACCCGTTTATCAACCGCGAGGTGCAGCGTCAGGTGTACCACGGCTATTATGTGCAGGAGGGCAGGCCGGCCCCCGAAAAGCGCAATGAGGTCACGCTGCGCCTGGACAACCGGATGATCCTTTGGGACGACGACCTCGGGCGGAGGGAGCTGGTCACTTACACGACCTTCCTGTTCTGCACGATCGTCGAGCCGGATGCGCCGGACGGCGGGGACGTGCTCACGCTGCCGTCGGATGTGTTCAAAATCAGCGACTCCCTGTTCATCCACGCCCACTGCGGCGTTGAGTATACGGGCAGAGAGGTTGTCGAGATTATCGACATCATGAACAACAAAAAGATCGGCGTGATCTATGGGATCGACGAAAACGACCGGGCGCAGTTCACGGCCTACCGCGGCAGCGGCAGAATGATCGGCCAGCTGGCAAAGTTCTATGATTTCAACGACAAGGGCAACGAGCTCTCTCCGCTGGTCAGGAACCGCATGAGCTTGGGCAAGAAGGGCGCGCGCGCGACCTACCGGACCAGCGTCCTCTCGCATAAGCTCGACGCCGAGCTCCTGAAGGAATACGCCCAGGTCCGGCACATCCTGGAATCCATGACGAATCCGGATCCGCAGAAGCAGATGATGTCCTCTACCGAGATTCTGGACGAGAGCGATCTGTGCGTCGGGAGAGAGATCACGCTGAAATTCGACGACGGGACCTGCTGGGAATACCGCTTCCCCGAAATCCACACGCTGGAATACAAGGCGCCGGAGGAGACCGAGTGGCACCGCGAGCTATACAAACCGTTCGAGCTGGACGAAAACCTCGTCTGCCTCGGCCACTTCTGCTCCGATGCGTATCCGCCCGCCTGCCACATCCTGTTCCTCGACTTTGATTACGGTCTGGCGACCGGCATCGAGGCCTGCGTCAACGGCAAATACGATCTGAGAGACGCCGTCCCGCAGTTCCATTTCGGGATCATGGAGACCGAGGGCGTCACGGTTTACCGCCTGAAGCGCCACGGCTTTACAAAGGAACTGCTCGGAAAATCCTTCACGTGGACGTACTCCGACAACATGACCTCGCAGCATATCTACAACGCGCCGCATTCCTATTCCTGGACGATCATCAACAACACCGGAGCCGGGACTCCGATGAACCGCGCCGGCGGCTATGTATGGAGCAGTCCCTGCGAGTACATCAAGCTCCGTGACGACGTTTACGTGATGAACTGGGTCGAGGAACGCTGGGAAGGCATCATGGGCTGCGTTGCGATGAACCTGCGTCTGATGCACGACTGCGGCTTCTCGTTCGGCATGAGCACCGACGGCGAGAGCGTCCATCTCGAGATCATGGGCGCGCTGGCCAGAAACGCCGGATCGGTCGATCTGAGCGGCGTGTATGATATCTGACGCGTTCGATGAACCCCCGTGAAGCGGCGCCCTCTTCCCAAACCAGAAACAAGACAATAGAAAGGGGAATGATACAATGGGTTCCAGGTATTCTCATGTCTTCCAACCGATCCGCATCCGCGGGATCGACTTCAAAAACCGCATCACGCTGGCGCCGCCCTCTCCGAATCTGGCCAGTGAGGACGGGCTTGTCACAAAGGACTTCGTGAACTGGTT
>Ga0079305_1003107_pt1 | contig 12018 bp, 5 predicted proteins | sample LMS_cellobiose_e_FD_79183 | JGI IMG/M metagenome (GOLD analysis project Ga0079305, IMG submission 79183) | Rumen-fistulated moose microbial communities from Alaska, USA - LMS_cellobiose_enrichment | ecosystem: Host-associated > Mammals > Digestive system > Stomach > Rumen fluid ... | reverse complement strand
GGAATCTGCCAGGTGGAATAATAACCTTTATCGCCCACCGTGCATCCGCCGCCCCCTTCTTCCTCATTAACCGAGAAAAGCTGTCCGGTATTAACCTGTTCATGGGTAATTTCCGTTTTCAGATCCGGGACTACAATCCCACGAATATCCTTATCCTGTGCGCCATGATTCCAGACAACCAGATAATCCCCGGTTTTGACACGCGGATAAATCCGGAGACAGTTGGCCCGACCGCCGGTTTTATTGTCGTCCGGTTCCCGCGGATAGTCCCGCCAGAGATACGTCGGTTCGCCCCACGGTCCCGCAAAGCTGTCCGTCGTCGACTGCATTATCATATTGCCTCCTTTACCCCAGTCAATAAACCCCCTAGTTCCGTCACAAACAGTGAAAACCAGAGACGGGCGACCGTCCAAATCACGGAAAACAAAGGGATCCCCGGAATAAGTTGAACCTTCCTGTAAATCAACAATCAACCCCATGGGCTCCCAATGATCGCTGCCCGGCATCTTTTTATAGCCATATATCCGGGAATAGGAACCGTCCCGACCACCGCCGTATTGCTCGTCAACCGAATAATACGCCGTAAACTGATAAAGTGTTCCGTCTTTATCATCAATGACGGACGAATTATTTTGCGGAGCACAAAGCGGATCAAACTTCTTTTGATTTCCAACCGCGATAATTTCCGGCTTTGACCAGGGGATCCGACAAACCGGGCCATTCGTCCGGCAATCCCGGAACGGGTTGCGCATTGACGCCAGCAGATGTTTCCCCTGAAACTGCAAACCGCCGGTCACACCGCTTTTCATCGCCGGCGCCGACACGATTTCAAGTTGAACGGTCTCTCCCTTCTTGATGGCGATCGGCGGATTGATTCCCTGACGGTATTCGCGGGCGACATCAAGCGACGGACAATTTTCCGGAGAATGGGTAAACGGTCGGACATATTGACCGAGTGGATAGGTAAAAGCGGGAATTTCAACCCGTTCCTCCAGCATCTTTCCATGAACGCGGACTGCGGCAACAACCGGTTCTTCCCGCGAAGCCAGGCAGTTTGTCAGGCGAATATAAAACCCGCTCAAAACCTTATCCTGATCCGCCGTCCAGTTTAACAGAATCTGACCAGACTGGACATCTTTTGCCGCAATCTGTCCCTCAACCTCTCCAATACCGTCCGCCCGCGCCGGAACAGACAGCCCTGACAACAGCAGAAAGACAATAAAAAACAGGCCCGTCCACGGGACAAACATCAATCGTCCTGAAACAAATTTTCGCAAGTTCCACCTCTTCATCATTTCTAGTGATATTACATTTCAAAAAATAAAACGGTTTATCCTGTATTGTTTCTTAAAATGTCAAAAGTCAATGGTGATTTCATTTTACGTTTTGGCCATTGTCCGTATTTTCCGTTACTTCGTCGATACAGAAACAGAATATGATTTACTATGGCGTTGATTATCGCGCAAAACAAAATATTCCATCTTCGAAAATATCAACAGACCGGGGTATCAGAAGAATCAAACAGATAAAATCCGTAATTCGGACATTCCGGAAGCAATTTCAACCGGGAACGGCAACCGAGGCCAGCAGTTGTTCGATCAACCCCTCTGTCATCTGTCGCGTACTGCCGATACCGCCAGTTTCCAAAATCACCCGATGAGCAAGAACTGGAACTGCCAGTTCTTTAACGTCATCCGGAATGACAAAATCCCGACCGTCCATCAAGGCCGCCGCCTGAACAGCCCGGGTAAAAACAATTCCCCCCCGGGTACTGACGCCAGCAAGTAATTCAGAACAGTTTCGTGTCGCCTCCAGAATATCCAGTATATAATGATGAATTTCATCTTCAATACGAACTTCCCGAACCGCCTTTTGAACCATCAGCACCTGTTCCGTATTCAGCACCGGTTGAAGATGTTCGACTGGCTGCGATTTCTGATGCGCTTTCAAAATTTCCAGCTCACTCTGCCGATCCGGATAGCCAACGGAAATCCGCATGAGAAAACGGTCAAGCTGACTTTCCGGCAACGGATAGGTCCCTTCAAATTCCACCGGGTTTTCCGTCGCGATCACCATAAACGGCTGAGGTAACGGATAGGTTTTGCCGTCGGCGGAAATCTGGCGTTCGCTCATTGCCTCCAACATGGCGCTTTGAGTTCGCGGCGTTGTCCGGTTGATTTCATCTGCCAGTAAAATATTGGTAAAAACAGCGCCGGGAATAAAATGAAATTCCTCTGTTCGGGAATTATAGACACTTCCGCCAGTAATATCCGCCGGTATCAAATCCGGGGTAAATTGAATACGACGAAAGGTTACCGCCAGACTTTTGGCCAGAGCCTGACTGATCAGCGTTTTCCCTATACCGGGGAAATCCTCTAACAGAAGATGCTCCCCGGCAAAAAAAGTAATCAGGCATTTACGAATGACATCCTTTTTACCAAAAATGACAGACGCCATATTATTTTCCAGTCGATGTATAAGATCCTGTACCACTATCTCTCCTGATATAGTCAGACTTGATAATATTGAGAAAATTATTCAGTCATCCGGAAAATCACTATTGCTCCGGCTCTCAAGACTTTTTTTGATTGAGACGACACGGTTAATAATTGTCTCGGGACATACTGTTTAAAAATTACTGCGGAAATAACGGGAATTTTCCATGTGTCGCCAGTATAACATATCCCATTTTCAATTTCAATTAAAAAACCAAAAAATATCAATCAACGGGAAATTCAGGAACCTTCCGGTCTCAGCTTGACCGGTCCCTCTTTTTTTACAAAATGAAGACAGACCGAATATAAAATAAAGACACCCCTCAAAAAAACGGCAAAAACAGTCCCCCGTTTTTGCCGTCTGGGATGATCCCAAGATAATTACATCATTGATTTTAAACGTTTTCCGCCGAAACGCCGCGTTTACGGAACAATCCTGTTATCCGGGGAGTTATCGAACCGAATTTCCGAATTCTTATTGAAAAAATTTCCGATATTTACTTCCGGTCTCATGGAAATTCTGAATCGTCGTTTTGTCCCCCTTCTCAAGGGTTTTTATCCTGTAAAATGGCGGACCGTTATTATTCCTTTTCCGGTTTTGGTACCGGCTGATCTGCCGGATCAGGGGTATCGGTCGGATTGCCTGTATCCGATTGTTCGGTCGGCTCTGGGGCGGATTCCGCCGGGATTTCCGCGGGTTGTGTCTCTTCCGGAGTTGCTGTCGGCCCCTCATTGGCTGGGGGTTCATTGGATGACGCAGTACCGTTTTCCGGTTCCGGGGCCGTTTCTTCCGTTCCCTGAGTTGTTACGGTTTCCTCAGGAATTTCCATTTCCACTTCTTCAAGTTCCGCAACCGGAACGGGAGCCGCCATTTTCCGTAATTCACAATAGACCCGGAGACTATGGGGAATCTGGACTTCGTCGATCGCATAAACAAACCCGTTTTTACAACGAATCACGGCGTTTGGAAACGGCGGGAGCAATCCACACAGTTTACCCGATCCCAAACAGGGACTGCCGTTTTCATCCTGAACTTTCTGTTTACATTTCTTCATTTCTTTCATTTTGGGACAAAATTCCGAGCAGTGTTCCGCTTTCGCGCGACCACACATTTTAGCGCAATCCTCATAGTTACAGCAACACAAAACGCCTGCCGCATTAGCCAGATCCTCCGGGGAGAGCGTATCGAGGCAAACATGATTCAAAACGAGGGCTGTCAAAGCCGGTTTACAGGAAAAAAGGGCTTCCATCATATCCGGGGTCCAATGCTCAAAAGCGTCGTCGGTCGGCACAAAAATAGTACAATCCTTTAACTGGGCCAACAGATTTTCGAGTTCCGCTTCATGAATCGCCCGCGCGAAAATGGAGCACTTCGGACATTCCATCACACAGGCAAGTGTGGACGCTTCATAATCCGTAACGGAGGGTTTTTCCGTTTCCTTTATTTCCTTTTCCGGTTCCGTTGGGCTTGGAACGTCAGTGTTTTCCGCTTCTGCTGACGTAGAAGCCTCCGTATTTTCCGGATCCGCCGGATCGGGAACGTCAGTATTATCTTCCGCAGGTTTCGCTGAGGCAGCGGGACTGCTTTCCGCCGGTTTCATTTCCTGATCATCGTTCGCGTAAAGGGAAAACAAGGACAATCCCCAAAAAAGGAGGCTGACCATAAGAATTCGGGAGGTCATAAGGTAACTGCGTTTCATCATGTGAAATCCTTTCATTTGTATTTTGTCATTCGTATCTGAGAGAAAAATTTCCTGTCATGCCCGTTAAAAAACAACAGTGACAGAAATTGAACACAGATGTGTCGGTAAGAGAAAATAGGCCTATCAATACTGAATATATTAAAAACGGTAAAAATTTCTGGCAGAACATGAAATTTATACCTGACAGCAATTGACAAACCGGGTAAAATGAAGGAAAATAATCCGTATCTGTTGATTTCGTTTGAAAATTTTATCAGCTGGACCTCAGAGAACCGTTTTCGGGAAATAACAATCTTCCAATCAGTAACGAATCTGAAATCAGCGGGTAATAAGACCGCGGGAACGGAAACAGAAACAGTTCGACAGTTTTATTAAATTTCGGGTAATAATACATTCAGTTTCAATATAAACCGTGTATTTGAAAAATCACAGTTTTTCTGTATAAGTGATTCGCCTGTTTTTTTCGTTCATTAACTCTGTTGTTCTCCATCCTTCAGGATAACGATAATGTAAAATGAAAAAGTCAGGGATCGTCAGTATAGAGGGAATATTAACAATGACAACAACGCCTCATTTAACAGGAGCGGCCTTTCTGAAAGAGGAAACCCATGGGCTCATGGAGCCGAACAGTTCGGTTTCACTGGATGTCTCGGCAGAAAAAAGCGCAAAAATCAATCTTGAAGTCTGTTGGGGAATCGAAAACTGGCCGAACTGGCGTCAGGCGGCTCATGATATTAAAGCCTATACCATTACCCATCTGGACGAGCTGTTAAAACAATTTGCCGACAACCTTGAGGCCAAAGGGGTAAAAGTTTGCTGGGCAAATGACGCGGAAGACGCAAACCGTATCATTCTTGAAATTGCCAAAAAGCACAACGTCAAAACCGTTGTTAAAGGTAAATCCATGGTCTCGGAGGAGCTGGAGTTAAACAAAGCGTTTGAATCCGTCGGTATCCGGGCCCTTGAAACAGACCTTGGCGAATACATCGTTCAGTTGACCGGCAAACGTCCGACCCATATTATCACTCCGGCAACTCATTTAAGTGCCGAGGAAATTGGTCACCTCTTTGAAGAAAAAATTGGCGTTCCCTTTACCAAAGAACATCATGAACTGACCATGATTGCCCGAAAACGGTTACGGGAAGAATTCATTAGTGCCGATATGGGAATTTCCGGCGTGAATCTGGCGGTTGCGGACACCGGTTCCCTCTGTCTTGTTGAGAACGAAGGAAATATCGGACTTTCCACGACAGCTCCACGACTTCATGTTGCTTTAATGGGAATTGAAAAACTGATTCCGAAGCTTGAATATCTCCCGTTGTTTTTGAATATGCTGCCAAGAATGGGGACCGGACAAAAGCTGACTTCCTACACCCACCTCTTTAATGGTCCGACGGAAGGGCATGAAATGTATGTTGTTCTGGTCAACAACGGTCGGACCAGGGCGCTTGCGGAACCGGAGCATCGGAGTGTTCTGCATTGTATCCGTTGTGGCTGCTGTATGGCCAACTGCCCGGTTTATCGCAAGGTGGGCGGCTGGGCTTACGGTTGGGTTTATCCCGGCCCGCTGGGCGCCGTATTAACTCCCCAATTGCTTGGAATCGAAAAGGCGGGCAAACTTCCCTTCGCGTCTTCTTTGTGCGGCGCATGTTCGCAAATCTGTCCGGTGAAAATTGACCTTGCCCATCAGCTCATTCGATTGCGACACAAGGCTATTATTCACAAATCGCCCGCAAATTCCATTCTGGAGAAGATTACCTGGGGAGGTTTTGCGGTTATGATGCGCAGTCGTTGCCGATATGACCTGACCATGTTTGCTGTCCGGATCGGTGCAAGAGTTGCTCCATTTATTCCGTCCTGTTTGCATCCCTGGTTAATGGGAAAATGGACTCGCGGACGCGCTATCCCCAAGCCGTCCCCGGAGGGTTCGTTTGGTAAATGGTGGAAAAAGAATCGAAAAAAATAATTTTGCCCGGACGGAATATCAAAACATCGCCTGTCCGTGTCACAATATCCGGATTCAATATTTATCCGAAAAAGTTTTCCATTGATTCTTTAAAATGGAGACTGTCGGGTATTTGGTAACAGCGGTAAACGATAAAAAGGCGTAAGCCAAACACAGCAACAGAACAAATATGGGAAAAGGGGGATTGTGCCCCCTTTTTTTTATACGAATTTCCGTTGTATTAAATTTATGAAATACCCGACAACGTTTAGTGACCGTAATATTATTTATCTAATATGATTCCGGGTTCGCTGTTCCCCTTTGAGGGAAATCCCCAATCAAAAAAATCAAGTATTATCAGATTCAACAGTCAGAGTAAAAAAATGGGTACCATAACACTATCTCAATTACGCAAAAAAAAGCAAAATCAGGAAAAAATCGTCATGGTCACCGCTTATGATTACATCAGCGCACAAATGGCGGATCAGGCAGGCGTTGACATGATCCTGGTCGGAGACAGTGTTGGAACGGTTGTTCAGGGACGTCCGACAACACTGTCCGTAACGCTGGATCAGATGATCTATCATGCGGAAATGGTTGTCCGCGCGACGGAACACGCGATGGTCATTGTCGATATGCCATTTCCCTATTGTCAGTTAGGACCGGAGGAAGCTGTTCGCGCCGCCGCAAGAATTATTAAAGAAACAGGGGCTTCAGGCGTCAAAATCGAGGGGGGAGGCCGTCGTCAGGAAACGATCCAGGCGCTTGTTGAGGCCGGTATCCCGGTGATTGGACATTGCGGCCTGATGCCCCAAAGTATCCGGACCCTGGGAGGGTACCGGGTTCAACGGGACACCGATCTGCTTTGCGCGGATGCGCGGGCTGTTGAGCAATGTGGAGTCTTTGCTGTTATACTGGAATGCGTACCTAAGGAAACAGCTGCCGAAGTTGCCCGAATGCTCGCGGTTCCGGTCATCGGAATCGGCGCCGGGAACGGTTGTGATGGTCAGGTACTGGTCTTTCATGACCTGCTTGGTTACACCATGAAAGACACCCTTCCCCGTCATGCCCGCGCCTATGCCCATTTAAAGGATATTATTATTGGAGCTATTCAAAATTACGCTCATGATGTCCGAACAGGCCGGTTCCCTGATGATTCAGAATCCTTCTGACGAAAACACACTCCTTTCGTTTTTCTGTTCCGAACAGTAAAATTACCTGATTGGAGCTCGTTTTCCTGTCATCCGTTCCGGAGATATTAATGTTTGTATTGAACCCGATTCTTTACATCAGACTCAAACCGTTCCGCTATCAGCCGATATTCCCATTCAAAAAATCCATGATATATTTCTTTAATATATCATATCAGGGAATCCCGTGATGCCGTACCTGATATGATTTCCGCTTCGGGAATCGCCTCGACAGTCTTTTCCTCATACCTCGAAACAGGACTTTGCCATGAAAATTCAGAACATTCAAATTTCAGCTTTTGGTGAATTCAATCATCGGAAATTTGACTTTTCTCAGGGAAATTTCTGTCTGATCTACGGTCCCAACGAAGCCGGAAAATCAACGTTTCTGGAAATGGTCCGATCACTTGTTTTTGACACGGATCAAACATCTTCCCTGTATTCGACGGGCTTCACTCCGGAGTTGAGTTGTAATCTCACCTTTCAGCTTTCTGACGGTTCCTCCGGATCCCTGACCCGTTCCTGGAACGCGACGGCCTCTCGTTGTATCCGTTTTATGTGCCAAATACGACGTTCCCATGAAACGGCATTTCCGGAAACAATTACGGAACAAGACTTTTACAGTCAGTTTTTAAGCGGTGCCAACCGAAGTCTTTTTTGTAACTTTTTCGGTTTCTCACATCTTGAATTGACTCAGGGCGGCTCCATTCTGAAAGACACCGATCTTTCCGACCTTTTTTACGGAGCCGGTTTTGGCGGCCCCAAACTTTACCAGGAACTGAAAAAACGGCTTTCCCGAGAAACAGAGCAACTCTTCACTCCCTCCGGACGTAATAAAAAAGAGATCAACCGACTGTATCGTGAAATGACGGAAAACCGCCAGACCATAAAAAAACATATGGTGGACGCGGGAAGTTATACCAAGTGCCGGCAGGAATACAGCCTTGTTGTTCAAAAACTTGAGGAGCAGCGGAAAACACTGAAACAACTGGAACAGGATATCCGACTTTATGAAAAGCTCGTTCAAGGATTTGACTGTTATCAAAACATTCAGTCCTATAAGTTGCATTGCGATAATCTGGTCAAAGAATCACATTTTCCTGAAAGTATACTACAAAAATTTTCGTCATGTGACAGTGCCAGTCTGTTCGGAATCAGTGCCGCGATGGAATCTCTGGAAACCGAATTGATCACTCTGGAACAACAGGAACAGAATCAGCAGAAGCAGTTGGAAAGTATTGTGCGCCATCCTGAAATACTTTCCTGTCAGGATGAATGGAATCGATTGAACAAACAAATTCAGTCGGTCATTGAAACCCGAGAAACTCTTCCTGGTTTAAAAGTCAAAAGGGAAAACCAGAAACGGGATTTTGATCAGGCGGTAAAAACACTTGGAATCCCCAATCCCGAAAAACAGTTGCGTGACTTTGTTTTTTCCAATCAGCTCAAGGAAAATCTTGACCGGTTGAAAAATGAGGAGGAAACAATCTCGGATGGTTTGAAGCTCGTGACGAACGACATAAAGGAAAAGCAACGTCAACAAAACGAAATCCGTCAAAAAATACAATCACAACCGGAATATCTAAACGACGATTCCAGCGTTGCGATAAAAAATCTTCTTGAGGAAACAGAAGTCCTTTTAAAACAGGAACCGCTTCTCAAACACAACAGTGAACAAATAAAGCAACTGACGGATAAACTGAACGAAGAATCCCGACAGGAAGAAAAACTCCGTTCCATCCTGCTTCAGGCAATCCCTGAACAACGAAAGGACTGGGATTTATCACAAGTGATTCCTCCCTTTGAAGCAGAGTTAAACGAGTTTGAATCGCAGTTTCAGCAACTGGAAAAAAAAGTTTCGGAACTCGATATAAAACAGGAACAGTATCAGTTGCGCGGTCAGGAAATCATGCAGCAGCTTGAACAGTTAACCATTGATTCCAATGTCCCTGACGAAAAGGAACTTCAGATCGCAAGAAAAAATCGCGATATGTTATGGGATCAGCTGAAATCACTGATTACAGGAATCTCCGGCCAGTCAATTATTGAGCTCCCGGGTCACATATCAGACAAAAAAAAGTCGGAAAATATCGAGGCCATATCAACATCAACACCGGAAACGGGATCCGGCCTGAATATTTTTTCCGCAACAAACGTTGAAGAAGACTCGTCGCCGGACACTGTCCCGTTTATTCCGTTGAAAGTCACCCGCCCGGAACCCGTTTCCGAAACGTTCAACTCATTATTTATGAAAGATGAAATCAAACAGAATTTATCCTTGTCATCCCCCTCTTCTTCTACAAATGAAAAAAAACCGGAGGACAGAATTCCCGAATATGAAAGTGCCGTAAAAAGAGCGGATACGATTATTGATATCCGGTTCAAAAATGCGCAGAGTATCATTCAGCAGAAAAATTTCCAGGCCGAACTCCGCCGATGTCAGGATTCGGTACAACAACTTGAAAAGGAAAAACAATCGCTCCGTATCACCAGAGATAAACTTCAAATACAATGGCGGTCTTTCTGTAAGACAAGGAACCTTCCTGTTGAAACCATGTCGGTCGCCTTATTAAAAGAATGGTTTAAAACCAGGGAAAACTGGCAACGCTCAATCGATCAAATCCATAAAATCAATCAGGAAATCGACTCCGTGAAAGATCGCCTTTCAGACTGGGAATCTGAATGTCATAAGATATTTAAAATGTTCCTTTCCATCGTTCCATCCGGGACGTTTGACAGTGAACCGGATATCCTTGCGGAAAACCGTTTTTCAAATAAAAATGAAATCCCGGACACGGTATGTCATCTTCAGAAACTCTTTAAAAAATTGAACGACTGGAAGGAAAAACTGTCCGCCCGGGTCCAGGAACACGACGCGATTCTGCTGGACTACAAGAAAATTGAAGATAACTGCCAAAAATCACAGCGGCGGTTAAATGAAATTATTCAACAACAGTCAGAATGGAACAAAAGGCGAATTGAAATAACAACATTCCTTGGATTCCCGGAGGACTGGTCAACCTCAAATATCGATCATTGTATAAAGAACATTGAAACGCTTCAAAGAGATCAAAAAGATCTTGCCGAATTGTCGCAACAGATCGAATTGGCAACAGATCGGTTACACAGGTTCGCTCAACAAGTCAATGAACTTGGTCTTTTATTAGGAATGGAGTCAACCCCGGACGTTTGGCCGGAAGCCATATTATCACAATTAAAAACTCGCTTTGATGAAGCTCTTGAAGCAGAAACCGAATTTCAATCCGTCCGGTCAAAATTATCGGAATTACAGGAAAGCATACAAATTCATAAAAAACAGCTCTCCCAAAAACAAAAGCAGAACCAGGAATTACTTACCCGGTACAACCTGAAAACTAATAATGAATTTGTAAAATTAGGACAGACTGCTGAGGAATATCAGAAATCGAAAAAAGAACTTCTATCACAGGAGGAAACATTACGCCTCATCTTTATCAATCAGGAAAAGGAATATCAACACTCCCTTTCTTTATTTGCCCAGACAACAAAAGAGAATTTGACCGAAACCCTTTATAAATTACAACAGCAAAGAGAAACCTGCAATGATCAGATCAATTTACTTTACTCCTGTGAGGGAACGCAGAAACAAAGCATGACCCAGCTGGAACAGTCGGAGGGGGCTGTCTCGTATTTACGAAAACAGGAACAGCTCACAGGACAGTTCCGGGACGCGGTTTACCAATATATCCCCCGGCTTTTCGCTCTCAAACTTCTGGAAGCGTCCTATATAAAATATGAAAACGAATGGCAACCGGAAATACTGGAACGCGCCAATTCCCTGTTTTCAAAAATGACCGACGGACGTTATCAACATGTCCGGCATTCCTCGGGCACCGACACGTTTGAAGTTGACGACACAAAACGTGGTCTGATAAAAAAAACAAACGAGCTGAGTACCGCAACCCGGGAACAGTTGTATCTTGCTGTTCGTCTGGCTCATATATTACATTACAGTCATCATGCGGAACCGCTTCCATTTGTTATCGATGACATTCTGGTTAATTTTGACGACCATCGAAAAGAAATAACGTTGAATGTTCTGCATGAGCTTGCCGACCAGTTCCAGATCATTTTTCTGACCTGTAACCAGTCGACATTAACGCATTTTCAAAAAACATTTTCAGACAGTACGGTTTTACTGCTTTAGAAAAACGCTGAATCCGGATTCATTTGGAGTCAGGTTATTTCACTGACAACGGATGTGGAAACGTTCCCGCCTTTTCATAAGGTACAGACGGAATCCCTGCTTTCAACGCCGGGGATCCCGGTTTAAAATGATAGTCGCCATGCTCCGCGTCGACAAAGCCGGGATCTTCTCCGATAATATTGTCTTCGATCCGGAGATAGGGTCTGGCCTCCTTCTGAATCCAATGAGTATTACTGTAATCCCCATTGGTCTGATAACAGACATTTCTGGAGATGACGTTCCCTTCCGGAGCTTTGGGGGTTTTGCCGGGATCAAAAATTGACGCCAGTTCCGGATAGCGATCCCGATAAGGCGGCTGATTCCATTTTATCCCGCTGATGGTTCCCTTCTCCTCATTCTCCTGAATCCATGAGTCGGCGTGATCGCTGCACCAGTCCAGGGCACGGGAATCGATATGCAAAGCCGGCTGACAGTCAATAAACACGTTGTTATAAACATG
>Ga0079305_1003106_pt1 | contig 12021 bp, 8 predicted proteins | sample LMS_cellobiose_e_FD_79183 | JGI IMG/M metagenome (GOLD analysis project Ga0079305, IMG submission 79183) | Rumen-fistulated moose microbial communities from Alaska, USA - LMS_cellobiose_enrichment | ecosystem: Host-associated > Mammals > Digestive system > Stomach > Rumen fluid ... | reverse complement strand
TTGAATGGGAAGTTGAGAGCATTACCGCTGCTTTCTATTCTCAGGCGACGAACTTCTTTACGATAGGCGGAACCTGCAGGGTGTTCAGCTATACCTTTGATAAAAGCGGAAGTCTGATTGAAGAAAAAGATACCGGCGTCACGGTCCCGTACAGAAGATAAACGCCTTTGTACAAAAAGCGTACATGCCGACTGCCTTCAAAGCAGTCGGCATTATTATTTGCCCCCGCGGCGAGCGTCCGAGAAAACTTCGTTATACGCCGCGAGGAATGCGTCGATCCTCGCCTTTTTCTCCGAAACTCTTTTTCACCCGGGTGAAAAACCGTTCCGCGATGGGCGTGAAAGCCTGATATTTGTTCCATATAAGATAAAGCTTTGTTTCAAGACGCGGGGAAAGCGGGCGGAAAACAAGACCGCTTTCTTCTGAAGTATCCACGAGCTTTTCAAAGGAAAGCTGATATCCCAGACCCTCTTTTACGAACAACGAGGCATTGTATGCAAGACGGAACGATCCCTCAAGGCGGAGCTTTCCGTAGCTCTCGCCTGCCCATCGCTTTATATCTCCCTCCCATCCCTGAACAGACGTGAAAAGAGAAATCCCTTCAAGATCCTTCGCGGTGACAAAGCTTTTTCCGGACAAAAAGGCTCCCTTAGGCATTATTACGCCCCATATATCGCCCGCCGGAAACTCAATGAAATTATACTTGCGCACGTCGGGCGTATCGCACAGCACCGCGAAATCAAGAAGCCCTTTATCGAGTTTTTCCGTCACCTGCTCGGTATCGCCGCTGGTTATATGATACTGTAAGCCCGGGCAGACCTCCCTGAAGGCTTTTATTTCCCTTGCAAGATACCTTATCTGATACGATTCAGCAAGTCCGAAATACAGATTTCCGCCGTAGATATCGTCAAGAGAAAGGAATTCCTTTTCGATCTTGTCTGCCATGCCGACAAGATCTTCCGCGCGGCTGCGCAGAAGAACGCCTTCATCGGTCAGAGAGATCGAAAAGCTGTGACGCTCGAACAGCTTTTTCCCGAGCTCGTCTTCAAGAGAGCGCATCGCTTTTGAAAGCGTCGGCTGCGTTACGTGGAGGATCTCCGCCGCCTTTGTCATGTTTTCTTCTCTGGCGACCGCCAGAAAGTATCTCATAGTCCGAAGCTCCATATGTTCCTCCTTATTATTCCGAAAATGAATATCACGATATTCATTATAACAATTTGCGCGCCGCTTGTCAACGTGGTAGAATATCCGCAGTAAGCCTTGCTTCGCAAGTTTTGGATGAGATCCATGAGAAGCAGAGAGGGATCGACAGACTTGATACAGCTATACGTCAAACCGAAAAAAGAAATAAAAGCGAGGAATGAAAAATGATCATCAAAGAAGAACTTAAGCTTACCGAAGAATGGGATAAGACCTTCCCGAAAAGCGGCAGAGCAGATCACCGCAAGGTTACGTTCGTCAACCGTTACGGGATAACGCTCGCGGCGGATATGTATACGCCCAAGGAAGCAAAGGGAAAGCTCCCCGCCATCGCCGTATGCGGTCCGTTCGGGGCGGTGAAGGAGCAGTGCTCGGGACTTTACGCCCAGACCATGGCGGAGCGCGGATTCCTTACGCTCGCTTTCGATCCGTCGTTCACCGGAGAAAGCGGAGGAAACGTGCGGTATATGGCGTCTCCCGACATCAACACCGAGGATTTTATGGCGGCGGTGGATTTTCTCTCCCTTTGCGATAAAGCCGATCCCGATCGCATCGGCGTCATCGGTATCTGCGGATGGGGCGGCATGGCGATAAATACAGCCGCGCTCGATACCCGCGTAAAAGCGACGGCGGCGATGACGATGTACGATATGACCCGCGTCAACGCGAAGGGGTATTTTGACAGCGAGGACAGCGAGGAAGCGCGCTACAATAAACGCGCGGCGATGTGCGCGCAGAGGACAGCCGATCTAAAAGCCGGCGGATACGCTCTCGGAGGCGGCGTCGTCGACCCGCTCCCCGAAGACGCGCCGTATTTCGTGAAGGACTACTACGACTACTATAAAACAAAGCGCGGATATCATCCCCGTTCGCTCAATTCGAACGGAGGATGGAACGTCGTGGGATGTGAAAGCTTTATCAATCAGCCGATCCTTGAATATTCGAACGAGATACGTTCCGCCGTGCTGATCGTTCACGGTGACAAGGCGCATTCCTGCTATTTCGGACGCGACGCCTATGCGGATATGATCAAAGACAGTAAGTACACGGATAATAAGGAACTGCTCATCATACCGGGCGCTTCACATACCGATCTTTACGACGGCGGAAAAACGGGCGCGATCCCGTTCGATAAGCTTGCCGCGTTTTTCGGAGAGTATCTGAAATGAAGTTCAACAGATCAGCGGCGGCGTTTTTCGCGTTTTTGACGCTTCTCGCGCTTTGCTCCTGCGGCGCGCCGAATAAAGAACAAACGCAAACGTCTTATACGACCGGAGCACCGGAAACATCGGCATTGCCGGAAGAGAGCGGAAAAAGCGATCCCGTCAGCGGATCGCCGACGAAAACGGAGGAAGAAACGATGATCTACGCCCGCGTGAACGGAGCGGTTTTGGAGATAAAGCCGGAAAACAATTCCTCGGCGGAGGCGTTTATCGCCTTGCTTGAGGATGGGGATCTGACCGTGGATATGCACGACTACGGCGGATTTGAAAAGGTCGGATCAATAGGCGTATCGCTTCCGAGAAACGACGAAAGCATCACCACCGTGCCCGGCGACGTGATACTCTATCAGGGAAATCAGATCACTATCTATTACGGCGTCAATACGTGGAGCTTCACGCGCATCGGAAGAGTGCGTGGAATGGATAAAGACGCTCTTAAAAACCTTCTGGGCAGCGGCGGCACCGAGGTCGTATTCTCGCTTGAAAGAGAATAACACCGAAAAAGCATCAAAACAAAGAAAGATCCCGTGTATCCGGCAGGACGCGCGGGATCTTTTTGTTTTGCGCGAGTAAAATGTTTTTTACGGTTTTATCTTTTCGTTTTTGATCATCTGCCGCGCGATTTATGCAAAACGGAAAGAATAAAACAGAAAAGAATCGTTGAAAACGCGCATTGACGCCTGAAACGTGTTGACAAAAATCATGCCGTTAGATATAATTATATGAAACATTGTTTATTTTCGCCGTCAAGGCGCCGCGGGCGGAGTGAGTCGACGGAAGAGTCTTCCGCGACGGCAAAAACGCACCCGTGACGCCGCGGCAATTATCCGGTCTGCGTCAAAGCCGTGCGGTATGACAGCAGGAAACAACAGAAAGGAAAGAGAAAATGACTGTAAAAAAAGCCCTTTGTCATGCGCTGTGCATCATCATGATCGCCATTCTTCTCTGTCCGCTCGCCATCGGCGTTCACGCGGACGCGGTGATAGATACGGTATCCGTCGTTCTCGAAAATGAACCGGAGGCCGGAGCGCATCCGCCCTTTGCCGTTCTCGTTGAGTCTGAAGGCTGCGAGATCGCGGACGCCGAGAGCGAAGGCTTCGTCGGCGGCGTGGCTTGGACGGATATGTATACCGGAAGTTACGTCGGCCCCGGGGACACGTTAGTCGCAGACCGCTCTTACGAGGTCACGATAATGCTGCGAACTTCGTCTGATGAATATTTGTTCAAACGCACGGGCGACGGTCTGCCGCTTGTCGAAGGCACAGTAAACGGAAACAACGCGATTTTCGAAAATACGGAAAGCGAAAATCTGATCGCCCTCCGCGCGATGTTCACAGCGCGCAAGAGCGGCATCAAGATAGATTCCGTCGGCGTTACAGGCTTTGAAAGACCGTCCGCCGGCAAGGCGCCCGACTTTATCGGTTCAAAGCTGCCGGGAGGCTTCTATGAATTCAGCGAGTACGGCGCGGAAGGATATCGCGGCGGCGTTCTCTGGCTCGATATGAATACCGGAAAAGCGCTGACGCCGTCCGATAAATTCACGTCGGGGCACGCGTATCAGCTCCGCATCCTTCTGGTGCCTCACGATATGTACGAGTTCAAAACCGTATTGAACCATCCGGAGGTCGAGGCGACCGTAAACGGAGAGAAGGCGTCCGTTGCGGATCAGGGTATGCCGCGATATGAGATAGAGCTCTGCGTCAACTATTTCGATCTTCATTCTCACGTGTTCACCGAATGGCAGGAGACGGAGATTGCGACCTGCTGGTACGAGGGTACGAAATACCGCTACTGCCCCGACTGCGGTTATTATGAATACGAAAACGTCCCGATGCTTGAGCACGATTACTATATAGTAAACGGCGTTCCCGCCGACTGTAAGCACGAAGGCATGAAGACTCACTATCTCTGTCATAACTGCTCGCTCTGCTTCGATGAAAACAAGCAGATATGTGATCAGGAGGACCTTTTTACTCCGGTCGATCCCGAAAAGCACGGTTATGTCGGAGAAGAATATGAATCGGACGACGCCTCCCACTGGAAGAAATGCGAATGCGGCGCCAAGGTAAACGTCGAGTCACATTCCTACGGCGAATGGAAGACTGACGTCGAGCCGACCGAGACCTCTGCGGGAAAACGCACGCGCGAATGCGCGGTCTGCGGCAAGTCCGTCAGCGAGGAGATCCCGCCCGTCGACAAAAACCACGAGCATAAATACGTGTGGAAGAGCGACGAAAGCGGTCACCGTCAGGTGTGCGAAGAGTGCGGAGAAGAGACATCCGCCGGGGAACACGATCTTAAAGACGGCAAATGCACGGTCTGCGGATACGAAGTGAAGAGTGGTGCAAGCGGAAACGGCGACGGTTCCGACGAAAGCGCCGGCGGCTTTATCTGGCTGATCATCGCGATCGGCGCATGCATAGCCGTCGCCGCGGTCGTGATAGTCATACTCGCGTTAAAACTCAGAAAAGTAAACAAGGCTGCCGGAAAATGAGCGCATCAAATGCGAACAAACCGTAATAACCTGATAATGAGGATAAAATGATGAAAAAAACGTTAATCAGCATATCGGTGATTTTGATCCTTTGTCTGATCATTGTCCCCATGGTCTTTGTTCCGGGTCGCGCGGACGGTACGGTGAACGTATCTACCGCCGATCAGCTGCGCGAGGCGCTTCAGAAGGAAGGCGACTTCGTTATCAGCGTCAGCGGCGATATCGACTATAAACTGCCCGACGATTTCAAGTGGACGAATTACGATACCGAAAACAAGCTCTTCATATGGGCGCAAATCGGCAGCGGCAAAAAGATCCTTGAGCTCAACGGTCACAAGATAAATATAGACGACGATTTCGTAAAGGACGTTTATTATACGGACGAGACCCGTTACAATGCCGAAACCGGTAAAAGCTATGAAACGAGAGTCATGCGTCAGACTAACTTCGTAAAGGACGCGGCTCTTATAAGAGTATCAGCCGGCGCTTCGCTTACGATCAACGGTCAGGGAGGCAGGATCGGTATGACGGCTCAGCTTCCTCCGATAAATAAAATGGAAACGTCGAAGATCATTATGACGCGCGACCTTTTCGACGTTGACGGCGGCGAGCTTGTGCTGAACGGCGGCAAATACGTAGCCGGCAGACGCAAGGAGGTATACACCTCAAAACGCGCTTTTAAGCTTACATTCGGCACGCAGTGGAAGATCTCCGGAGCTGTCGGCGCCGCAATGTTCATCGGAAACGCCGATAACGTCATAAACGGTACGGTCCTGTCTGTCCATTCCGGAAGTTCTGCTGTGAACTCATGCGAGTTTGAAGGCTTCGGCATAATAATGGACAGTGGAAACGAAGGCCGTTTTATCAGAAATGCGGTCGTAAAAGCCGACGGAGGCAGGCTTGCGGTATATGACGGAAAATTCACGGCGCATGATTTTGCGGACGTGTTCTCGATTTCCGGAAAGGCTTCCGCGTCAGTCTATTCCGGCGCGTTTTACGCCGACGCTCCGGACTGGATGTACGTTGCGAACGGCGTACCTACCATAGATATTCTCGCTGCCGGCGTAACGTCCGGCGATCCCGGCTCCACCGTCCCGAAAAACGCCGTGTCTTTCGACAAGTCGTCGATGACCACCGTCGGAGATTCAACGATCATCGAACCCGTGTCCGCCGGTACCGAAGGAAAACTGACCTGGGACGACGGAAGCGAAGAAGAGCGCACGTATTATATAGGCGGCGATATGACCGTCAAATACCCGTACTCTCAGCTTTATTTCCCGGAAGAGGTAAATGGCGAGCACCATTATTTTACTCACGAATGGGCGCTGCTGGTTCAGAAAAAGGACGGGAAGTGGACTCAGGTCACGGACGGCTGGATAACGCGGCAGGGCGAAAAGATCAATTTGAGGAGCCTGACGGACAACTACACCGACGGATACACCTATTCCGTAGCCGCAAGGTTCGTCGAACACTGGGAAGGAACGCATAAATACGTCATACGTACTTCCGCTCCCAAGCGTCTGTATTTCACGGTAAAAAGCGACAAAGTGATACAGAGCGTCACTGTGGACGGATTTTCGGGAAGCCTTGCTTCGGTCGGACCGAACACGCTCACGAGCAAAACGCAGGGAGTCAAATCCGTATCGTCCGTATGGTACGAAAACGGTAATGCGCATACCGATACGATAGCCGTTAAAAACGGAACTTATCAGGCGAATATCACGCTGATCGCTGGGGACGGATACGTCTTTTCGTCCGACACGAAGGTAAGCACGTACGGCATGTCGGTAACGCCGAGTTTTATCTCGTCGGACGGAAAACTGATACAAGCGCTCTCCCCGGTAATCAACAAAGTGTGCGATCACTCGGGAAGCACGAGCGAATGGACGAACGACACGGTCTACCATTACAAATACTGTTCCATATGCGGCAAGACCGAACAGGCTGAAAAGCATAAGTACGGAAACGGCGTTTCAAGCGGGAATCTGACCACATATACGTGTACGGTCTGCGGATACGAGAAAACGGTGCAGAACGGAAAAGAAGCGATATCCGCGGTGCTTCTCGATATGCCGGCGCTCACCGTCGGCAGTACGCTCGGCGCGCCTAAGGCTGCCGACGATTTTGCCGATAAAACGTCCGTCGCTTCGTATCAATGGTATAAAGGCAGAGGCACTTCGACGAAGGTTTCCGTCGGAACGAAAGCCGAGAGCGGATGGTACACGCTTGAAGTATCACTGAACGCCAAAAGCGGATATTATTTCAAATCAAACGCGTTCGTGACTCACTCTCACGGCACGAAGGCGGGCGCGAACGCGAAAGATACGTCGCTGACCGGAACGGTCTACGTATACTGCTCCGAGAAAGCGGACCTGAGCGTAGTTATCTATAAGCTGTCTCCCGACAAGACGCTCGGAGACGTTATAAAGGAAATAAAAGTATCAAGATCGGGCGACGAACGGATCAACGTGAATTATTACGTGACCGTCGAAGGACAGAAATATTCCGTAAAACGCTCTTTTGACGGAAAGTATACGCTCGGAGGAGGAGCTTCGACGCTTGAACAGCTGTTTGCGAAGAAGATAGTTCCGGATACGGAGTACGAGATCGAGATAGAAGCATCCGCGGGCAGTTATTACATCGATCCCGAAAACGTAAGCGTCGATTCGAGATCGTACCTCATCGGATATACGTCCGAATCGAACGACACGTGGGTTACCGCCAAAGCGACGGTCCTCTCGGACACGGACGTTATCGGGCTTATCGAGCTCTACGGGATCAAAGCGCCGGTGACAGGCGCGGCGCCGAATAAGGAGTTCAATCTTTACGATTCCGAAAGGATAAAAGTAACGGACGCGACCTGGGGCACTTCCTCCGCGTTCAAATGCAATACGGCTTACAAGTTCACGGCAAAGGTGAAAGCCGCCGACGGATACAGATTCGACGGTAAGACGTCGGCGCTGATAAACGGAGTTGAAGGGAAGATATCCGTAAGCGGAAGCACCGCCGAGGTATCGCTCACGTTCCCGGCGACAGAGCATAAATACGGAGCGTGGGTCACTACGGAACCGACCTGTGAGGATCCCGGACACACAAAACGCACCTGCAGCGTCTGCGGAAACGTTGAAAGCAACGAGATACCCCCCGCGGGACACGATTTCTATTTCGTTGACGAGGTCCCGTCGACCTGCGCGACTCAGGGCATCGCAGGACACTATCTCTGCCATGCCTGCACGATGTGCTTCGACGCCGATAAGAATGAAAAGACCGAGGATGCCATGCGTCTGCCTCTCGATAAGAATAACCACGAGGGCGGACCACTTCAGTGCGACGGCGGATCCCACTACGTACTCTGCGCGTGCGGAGAAAAACTCAACGCTGAGAAGCACGTCTTCGGAGATTGGGCGGTCATTGCCGCGGCGACGGAGGAAGAGGAAGGGCTGAAATCGAGAGAATGCCTTGAGTGCGGATATTCCGAAAGCGAAGCGATCCCCAAGGTCCAGCCGGGTCATGAACACAAGTATTCCGACAAACACGACGCAGGTTTCCACTGGAAAGAATGCGAATGCGGTGATATGACCGATAAAGAGGCTCATACGTTCGACGATAAAGGCGTATGCACCGTCTGCGGATACGACAAAAACGTAAGCGAGGGCGATCCTTCCGGGAAGCCGGGTAAAACCGATCCCGGCGCCGGAAGCAACGTCCTGCCCATCATACTGATCGTCGTCGGATCTCTCATCCTGATCGGAGCCGCGGTATGTATCGCCGTTCTGATCATCAGGCTCAACAAAGCAAAGAAGAATCCGAAAACGCCTGAAGCTAAATAATCAAACCGGATCGCATAAAAAGAGAATGCCGGGACTGCATCATTGCGGTCCCGGTTTTTTTGCCATGCGAAAAGTCGCTGATCCAAGAAGGTAACTGCGATGAAGATAAGCGGACGCCTGCCGGGCGTCCGCTTATCTTGGTCGGAGTGACTGGACTTGAACCAGCGGCCTGATGCTCCCAAAGCACCCGCTCTACCATCTGAGCCACACCCCGAAATGAAAAAGCTCAGGACATAAAGTTCTGAGCTTTTGGTGACCCGTACGGGAATCGAACCCATGATACCGCCGTGAAAGGGCGGTGTCTTAACCGCTTGACCAACGGGCCGTTTGTGGTAGCGGAAATTGGATTTGAACCAATGACCTGCCGGGTATGAACCGGATGCTCTAGCCAGCTGAGCTATTCCGCCGCATTGAGTCGCCGTCCTCAGCGACTTGTATAGGATATCACGATTTGACGTGTTTGTCAAGAGGTTTTATGAAAAAAAACAAAAAATCTCGAAACCGGGCGACGTTCGGAAGCAGACAAGCAACAGATGAAGAGAGAAACCGTCTCAAAAGAGCGCGTACTTGTTTGACACAAAGCGCGTACTCTGATATAATTATAATAAAGATTGATTATTGCAAAGGATAATGAAGATGACAGACAACGTTGGTAAAATAGATAAAATAGATAAAGTCGAGATGATTATGCCGGCTCAGAAGAATATCGCCCTGATCGCTCACGACAATAAAAAGCAGGAGCTTATCGACTGGTGCATAGCCAACAAAAGCATTCTTGAACATCATTTTCTCTGCGGGACCGGCACCACCGCGAAAATGGTATCGGATCGCACCGGGCTCCCGGTCAGAGGCTTCAACAGCGGGCCTCTCGGCGGCGATCAGCAGATAGGAGCGAGGATAGTGGAGGGAAGGATAGACATCGTCATATTCTTCTCCGATCCTTTGACCGCGCAGCCGCACGATCCCGACGTGAAAGCGCTGCTGAGGATCGCAGAAGTTTACGACGTGCCCATAGCGAATACGAAAGCGACGGCTGACTTTATCATAACAAGTCCGTTTATGGACAGCGAGTATTCACACTATATAGTAAACTTCAAGAGCGTCGTGAACGAAAGAGCGAAAAATCTGTAAGCGCCGTATCACATTATCTTGACTTTTTTCGCGCCGAGAACTCCGCTGATAAGGGAAACGACGTCTTCCGCGCTTCCTTCGTCAAAACCGCTTTTGTCGACGATGAATCCCTGACGGCTCGAAATGAAAATGTATACCGTGTCTCCCGTCACGCAGACCTTATGGAGCTTTTCATATCTTATCTCGCTGCTTCCTGTGAGATCGCTTCCGGTCGTCGTTACGTGAAGGCGGTCGTCGTAAAAGCAGTATTCGTTTACCGAATCGAGCACAGGCGATTTTTTGAGTGTGAATTTCGGGAGAATGAAGATAACGAACGCCAAAAGCAGGTCGATGGCTATTATACATGCCAGCGAGATTGCTATCGTCGTGTCAAAACCGATGAAAGCAAAGTACAGTACGCTTATCGCAATAACGAGCGCCGAAAGAGCGATTATCAGTACGTTCTGTGCCTTTCTCATCGAATAAAAAAGCTTGTTGAATGCAAAAAGCCTTTCGAGCGTGTAAACGGTTGAATTGTGAGCTTTCATTTTTTTGTTTCCTTTTTGTTTTTCTCCCGAGATTATATCACAAAGGGGAAAAGATTTCAACACCGCGCGCAAAAAGGCGCTTTTCCCTATTGAAAAAAGGGAAGAGCTGTATTAAAATATATACCATAAATACGAAAGGTTTCTTTATAAGCATAAGTATGAACGCTATAATATCCGTAACGGGAAAAGACAGTGTGGGGATCATATCCGCGGTGAGCGGCGAATGCGCCGGATGCGGCGTAAATATACTTGATATATCACAGACGGTGCTCGGGGAGTATTTTGTGATGATAATGCTCGTGGATATAGAAAAAACGAGCATTCCGTTCACCGATTTCGTTGACAGGATGGAAAAACTCGGACGCGAAAAAAAGCTCGTAATCCGCACGATGCATGAGGATATATTCAACGCCATGCATAAAATATGACGCGGGGCTGAACTTATTGCCCGACCACATCCAAAGACAATATTTGCCGCCTTTCCGGGCGGCGCGGAGAATATAATGATAAACATAAACAGAGACGAGATACTCGAGACCATAAACATGATAAACGGTGAGCATCTCGATATCCGCACCATAACCATGGGCATATCGCTCTTTGACTGCATATGTGAGGATACCGATAAGCTTTGCGGGAAGATATACGATAAGATAACGAAAAGCGCCGAAAAACTCGTTTCGACGGGAGACGAGATCGAAAAAGAGTACGGCATACCGATAATAAACAAGCGCGTTTCCGTGACACCCGTGTCCCTCGTAGGTCAGGACAGAAGCGTTGAAGAATACATAAAAATAGCCCTCACTCTCGACAAGGCGGCAAAAGCTCTCGGGATAAACTTCATCGGCGGATACAGCGCCCTCGTTCAGAAGGGGTATATAAGCGGCACAAAGGCGATGATAGAGTCTATCCCGTACGCTCTGTGCGATACTGATTACGTTTGCTCCAGCGTGAACGCAGCCACCACCAAGGCGGGCATTAATATGGACGCCGTCCGCGACATGGGAATAATAATCAAAAAGACGGCGCAGCAGACCGCTGACAGGGGCTCGATAGGCTGCGCAAAGCTCGTCGTTTTTGCCAACGTGCCCAACGACAATCCGTTCATGGCGGGTGCGTTCCACGGCTTCGGCGAGCCTGACAGAGTCATAAACGTGGGCGTTTCCGGCCCCGGAGTCGTAAGCGCCGCCATAAAGAAGGCGGGAAACTGCGACATAACAGAGATCGCCGACATCGTAAAGAGAACGGCTTTCAAGATAACCCGCGTCGGACAACTCGTCGCAAAGGAAGCCGCAAAACGCCTCGATACCCCGTTCGGTATCGTTGACCTTTCTCTTGCTCCCACTCCGGCGGTGGGCGATTCCGTCGCTCATATCCTCGAGGCAATGGGACTTGAACAGTGCGGCGCCTGCGGTACGACCGCTGCTCTTTCGCTTCTCAACGACGCGGTGAAAAAGGGCGGCGTTATGGCTTCATCCCACGTGGGCGGGCTTTCCGGCGCCTTTATTCCCGTAAGTGAGGATATAGGCATGATCAACGCCGCGAAGAGCGGCTGCCTGAAAATCGAAAAACTCGAGGCGATGACCGCCGTGTGCTCCGTAGGACTCGATATGATC
>Ga0079305_1003104_pt1 | contig 12023 bp, 11 predicted proteins | sample LMS_cellobiose_e_FD_79183 | JGI IMG/M metagenome (GOLD analysis project Ga0079305, IMG submission 79183) | Rumen-fistulated moose microbial communities from Alaska, USA - LMS_cellobiose_enrichment | ecosystem: Host-associated > Mammals > Digestive system > Stomach > Rumen fluid ... | reverse complement strand
TCCTCCTGTCCTTCGTCCTGTTCGGCGGCATCAAAATGTTCAAGAACAAGGAAGACTTTACGATCGAGATCAATGCGGAAGAAAACAAATTCGATGCATACAACTGGGTCACGATCGTCGCGATCGTTCTGTTCGTTCTGAACATCCTCGTATTCAAATTCGACAACGGTCTCGTCTGCATCCTTCTCGGTGTGATCCTGCTCCTGATCGGCAAGAAGAACGGCATCAAGGAAGGCGATATCTTCAAGGCGATGCCCTGGTCGACCGTTATCATGCTGATCGGCGTCTTTGCTCTGATCACCGTCATGTCCGACGCGGGCGGAACGAAACTGATCGTCGGTGCGATCCAGTCGCTGAACGTTGGCGGATTCGGCTTCTTCCTGATCTTCGTCGCTGCGGGTCTGATTTCCTACTTCGCGACATCGGCTCCCGTCATCATCGCGTGTCTTCCGCTCGCCATCCAGCTCGCGAATGCGATGGGAAGACCGGAACTTGTGATCGGAGCTGTCGTCGGAGTCTGCATCTGCTCCGTCATCGTCGACGTCAGCCCGCTTTCGAACAACGGCGCGCTCTTCCTCACGCAGATGGCAGCCGTTGAGGACGATCCTGACGCTGCATATAAGAGATACTATAAACCGATGCTCAGCTACGGCGCGCTCCAGATTGTCGCCGGTGCGCTTGCCTGCTGGCTGCTTTTCATCGTTATCGGCATTTGATTCTGGACCTGAAAGGAGAACATTATGGCAAATCTCGTAAACTGGTGGGTGGGAAACTACAAGCTTCACGAAAAAGGAAATTTTAATTTCCAATTGAATCGTTTGTTCCATCAAGGCGCTGATCTGAACGAACTGAAGAAGATGGCCGCCGAGATCACGGACATGAAATCGTATGTCGACCATATGCTTGTCGCTTATGAGAAAGCCGTCAAAGAAGAAAACTGGAGCCTTGCGACGGCATATATGCGCGGCGCCGAGTTCTTCAGCAGCGGTGAAACGAAAGCGAAATACTATCACAGATATCTGGAATGCTGGCACACGGCATACGACGCGGATGTGGCGCGCTATAACGTAAAAAAAGTCCTGATCCCGTATGAATCCGGATACCTGCCCTGCATGTACAGGGAGGTCGAGAATCCGAAGGGAACGATCGTGATCCACGGGGGCTTCGATTCCTATCTGGAAGAGTTCCTGAAATTCATGATCTATGTCTCGGAGAAAGGCTTTAATGCGTATATCTTCGAAGGCCCCGGCCAGGGTGCCTGCATCTATGAATACGGTATGCCGTTTACCGAACACTGGGAGAAACCGGTCGGTGCCGTTCTTGACTACTTCAAGCTGGACGATGTGATGCTCGTCGGTATTTCACTCGGATCCGTCCTCTGCAAACTTGCCGCCGCAAAGGAAAAGCGGGTGCAATACGTTGCGGCGATCGGCACGATGACTGATGCGCTTAAAGTTTTTCTGGCAATCTATCCGGATGAGGTAAAGAAGAAGATCATCTCCGATATCAAAAACGGCAATGTTGATGTACTGAATCATCTTTTTGAAAAAACGATGCAGCAGAGCGATCTTGCGGAATGGTCACTCACACACGCGATGCACGTCATGAATCAACCGACTCCTGCCGACGCGATCATCGCGATGTCGAAGATGAACATTGAGCCGATCGCCGATCAGGTCGATCAGGATTACATCCTCGTTGCAAGCCAGCATGACCATTTCATGCCTGTTTCATTCGTTCTCGATGAAGTTAAGACGATGACCAATACGCGTTCGTTCACCTGCCGAATCATCACCGAACACGAACAAGGCGATGACCACTGCAACGTATCGAACCGGAAATTGATGCTCGATATCATCACGGATTGGTTCGAGAATACTCGCGCTTACAAAAGGGATACAATCGAAGGAATCCGAAGGACTCAGGAACGGAACCGCTGATCTCGACCGACGACTCAAAGGTCCAGGTTTGGACGATCCCGACGAACGAGGAACTCACGATTGCACGGGATACGGTCGAACTCGTCGGATAACCCGTATAACGCTCTCAATTTGAACAACGGCTCCTGCTTGAATGCGGGAGCTTTTTGTGTGCGATGCGTCCGCTGGTTCAATTGAAAAAACTTTCGGAAAGCGACAACGGTTCTTTACAATCCCCGGATTCTGTGATATATTTAACAAATAATACAGAACAGCGTCGTATTTGTTATCACATCTGTCATCGGAGAATTCTATATGGAAGCAATGGAGCGGATCAAGGCAGCCGAAGCCGAATCCGCCGAACGCATCAAAGCCGCCGAACAGGAGGCTGATCGTCGTATCGGTGAAGCGAAGCGGAAGAATGCCGAAGCGCTGAAAACACAACAGGAAGCTCTCAGAGAGAACGAAGCGGAACGGATCCGGGAGGCGGAACGCGAGGCCGGTACGTTCCGCAACGATCTGATTTATCAGGCGGAGGAGGAAGCGAAACGGATCACCTCGTTCGCGGCGAACAGGCTTTCCGACGCCGCCGGTTTTATCGTGGAAAGGGTTTGGGACGAATAAGTGTCGATCCGTAAGATGCGAAAACTGAAGGTCATCGTCCCGGCCGGCGCCGAACGCGCCGTCCTGCGCGGACTCCAGAACCTCGGCTGCGTCGAAATGACCGAGCCAGGCTCGTTTGCGCTCTCCGGGGACGATGCGCGGACGTTCAGCCGCGTCGGCTCCCGGCTTGCGGAATCGACGAGCGCCCTGAACGACGTGAAGATCGCGCTCGAAGCCCTGAAGGAACATGCGAAGGTAAAAGACGGTCTCTTCATCAGACGCCGTACCGTCGACGAGAGCAAGCTTCGGAGCGATGACCTCGAAACGGCCGCAAAAGGCGTGACCGACTCGATCCGAACGTCTCTTAAGACGCTCACCCGGGTCCGTTCCGAACGCGCGAAGCTCGAGGCAGATCTTGCGCTGATGTCGGCCTGGGAATCGCTTGACCAGGATCTTTCGGACAACGAGACCGTCTTTACGCGCCTCTATCCGGTCGTCTTTCCCGCGGCGACAAACCTTGACGAAGCGCGCGCCGCTGCATCGAACGCCGGTCCGGCCGAGCTCCTTTTCCTTCAGAAGGACAAACAGCAGCAGTACTGCGTTCTGATCCTCTGCAAGGCGAGCGAATCCGCGATCCTCGACGCGCTCCGCCCGTTCAGCTTCAGCGTTTCCCCGATCGCAGGCTCCGCGGGAACGCCTGCCGAAAACATCGAACGGCTGAAGGACGCGCTCGAACGGAACCGGGAGGCGGAACGGGAAGCGATCGCGGCGATCGATGCGGAAAAGGGCGATGCCGATCTGCTTCGGACGTATTATGACCGCCTTGCGAGCGACGTCGATCTCGAGCGCGAGAAGACAAACGTTCTCACGGACGAAACGGTCTCCTATTTCGAGGGGTGGCTGCCGGTCGATTCCGAAAACCGCGTCGCCGCGTTCCTCACCGAAAAGAAATGCGCATGGGAGACGTCCGACCCTGAGCCGGACGAATACCCGGACGTTCCGGTCAGCCTGAAGGACGGGAAGATCACATCCTCCCTGAACCTCGTAACCGAAATGTATTCGCTTCCGGCGTACGGCCACATCGATCCGAACCCTCTGATGGCGCCGTTCTTCATCCTGTTTTACGGGATTATGATGGCGGATATGGCGTACGGCCTCGTCCTCTTCATCGCGGGCCTTCTTGTGACAAAGAAGTACCGCCCGAACGGAACATCCGGCTATATGTTCAATCTGATGATCTGGGGCGGGATCTCGACGTTCATCTTCGGCGCGCTGACGGGAGGCTTTATGGGCGACTTCATCCCTCAGCTCGTCCGGATTGCAACGGGAAGGGAGATCGCGCTTCCGGCGCTCTTCTCACCGCTCGACTCGATCACGACGATCCTCATCGGGTCGATGGCGCTCGGCGTCGTCCAGATCGTCACCGGTATGGCGATCAGCGTCGTTCTGAAGTGCCGGAAGGGGGCGTTCCTCGACGCGTTCTTCGGCGAGATCACCTGGTGGGTCGTCTTTGCGGGTCTTGCCCTGATGGTGCTGAAGATCACGCCGTTCGTCCTCTATGCGGGGCTTGCGCTCGTCGTGATCGGCCCGCTCATCCAGGGCAAGGGCTTCGGCAAGATCACCGGGATCTTCTCGTCGCTCTACTCGAACGTGACCGGCTACTTCGGCGATATCCTCTCGTATTCGCGTCTGATGGCTCTGATGCTCTCGGGCTGCGTCATCGCCCAGGTCTTCAACACGCTGGCGGCGCTTTTCGGTCACGTCATCCCGTTCATCGTCGTTGCGCTGATCGGCAACCTCTTCAATATGGCGCTGAACGTCCTCGGCTGCTTCGTGCACGATCTGCGTCTCCAGTGTCTGGAATTCTTCAATAAATTCTACGAGGACGGAGGACGGCCGTTCGAGCCGCTCCGGAACCGTACGAAATACATCGACATTCAATAAGGAGGTATTCTCAATGGGTATTTTTGAACTCTCCACCGGCGCCGCGATCGGTATGCTCGGCGCAGGCCTTGCGGTCTGTCTCGCGGGTGCCGGAAGCGCGAAGGGGACCGGCATCGCCGGCGAAGCGGGTACGGGTCTTCTTTCGCAGGATCCGTCGAAGCTCGGCAAGATCATGATCATCCAGGTCGTTCCGGGTACCCAGGGCCTGTACGGCCTCGTCGTCGGCTTCCTTGCGATGAGCCGGATGGGCGTTCTCAACGGAACGTTCGTCGATCTCAGCCTTGCGGACGGCCTTCGTTACTTCGCGGCCTGCCTTCCGATCGCGATCGGCGGCGGAATCTCCGCGGTCGCCCAGGGACGCGTCGCGGCGGGTACGATCAACCTGCTCGCGAAACGACCAAACGACTGGTTCAAGGGCGTCATCCTCTGCATCACCGTCGAATTCTACGCGCTTCTGTCGCTGCTCGCATCGATCCTTCTGATGCTCCGCATCTGACGGGCGCTTCGAGGCATACCCATGAACGGAATCGAACAAATTCTTGATACGATACGGAACGATACCGACGCCCGGATCGCGGAGATTTTTCAGAAGGCGAACGAAGAAGCCGTCGCGATCTCGATCGAAGGCGAAGCCGCTCTTCGGAAACAGCGCGAAGAGGCGGATGCGCTTGCCGTAAAACGCGCGGCCTCCCGGAAGGAACGGCTCGAAAGCCTCGCCAACCTCGACGCGCGCCAGATCGTCCTTCAGGCGAAGCAGAAATCCGTCGACGCGGCGTACGCGATCGCACTCGACCGTCTGAAGGCGCTTCCGCCCGAACAGCTCCGTGCGCTCGGCGGCTCACCCGAAACGGCGATCCGTCTCGTGCGCGAACGGACGCTGACCGACGTGGCGCGTCTTCTGTTCGGCGAACTGGAGGAAACGAAGTGAGCGGGCGCGTAAAGGACATCGATTATCTCGCGCTGTCCGCACGGATCCGCGGTCTCATTGACACCCATCTCACCGCCCGGCGGATGGAGCGTTTTCTTGCGGCGAAAACGGACGAGGAGGCGATGAGCGTCCTGATCGAATGCGGATACCCGGCGTTCCGCCTGAACGACGCCGTCGCGATGGACAGAGCGATCGCATCGGTCGAGCGTGAGACGTTCGACGATATGACCGACTTTGCGCCGGATCCCGCTATTGTGGACATCTTCCGCGTACCGTACGACTACCACAACTGCAAGGCGCTTCTCAAGGAGAAGGCGACCGGCGTTTCCGCGGACCATATGCTGATGCACAACGGCCGGATCGATCCCGAACTGATCCGCCGCGCGATCCGCGAGAATGAGATTTCGCTTCTTCCGAAGACGCTTTCCCTCGCGCTTGACGAGGCGTGGGACGCGCTCGACGCGACGGACGATCCCCAGCTCGCCGAGGCGATCCTCGACCGCGCAACGTACGCGGAGCTTCGCGAGATCGCCGACGGAACGGACTCCGACTTCCTGAAGGGCTACGTCACGCTCCAGATCGACTCGATGAACCTCCGCGCGACAGTCCGCGCGCTCCGGATGGGAAAGAACGCCGATTTTCTGCACAACATCCTCGTGGACGGCGGCGAGATCAGCGCCGACCAGATCGTGACGGCGCTTCGGAGCGGCGACGCAAGGATCGCGGAGCTCTACGCACCGACCCATCTCCGCGCGGCGGCGGAAGCCGGCGACAAAGCGCTCCGCGAGGGCGGTCCGCTCGCCGTATTCGAAAAACTCGGTGACGACGCCGAACACGAATACCTCCACGACGCCGTTTATCAGGCGTTCGGCGACGCCGTCCTGATCGGTTATCTCGCCGCGCGCCAGGTCGAATACCGCAACGTCCGGATCATGCTGCTCGGGCGTGACGCCGGTCTTACGGCCGACGAGATCCGCCCGCGTCTCCGCGACGCCTATGTGTAAGAAAGGAGGACGATCCGATTGAGCGATACGTATGAAATTGCCGTCGTCGGCGACCGTGAGTCGATCATGGGCTTCCGTGCGATCGGTCTTTCCGTCTATCCCGTCTTCAGCGCCAACGAAGCGCGCGCGGAGATCCACCGCCTTGCCGAAACGGACTGCGCGGTGATCTTCCTCACCGAGACGATCGCGAAGGACCTCTCCGACGTCATCGCACACTACCGGTCCAGGCTGAAACCGGCCATCATCCTCATTCCGGGGAAGGAAGGACCTCTCGGCATCGGCCGCGATACGATGCAGTCCGTCATCGAACGCGCCGTCGGGGCCGACATCATTTGATCAGACAATGAAAAACGCTGAAATTTCAACGAAAGCAGGTGCTGAAATTGAGTGGTAAAGTAGTAAAGGTCTCCGGTCCGCTCGTCGTCGCGACGGGTATGACGGACGCGAATATGGGCGACGTCGTCCACGTCGGACCCCAGAAGCTCATCGGCGAGATCCTCACGATGAAGGGCGATACGGCGTCCATCCAGGTCTACGAGGAAACGTCCGGCTTAGGTCCCGGCGCGGAAGTCGTGACGACCGGGATGCCGATGTCCGTCGAGCTCGGCCCCGGTATGATCGAAAACATCTACGACGGGATCCAGCGTCCGCTTGAGAAGATCGTCGAGCAGGTCGGCGCCAACATCACGCGCGGCATATCCGTTCCGGCAATCGATCATGAAAAGCTCTGGGACTTCCGTCCGGCTGTTCACGAAGGCGACTGGCTCGTCGAGGGCGATGTCGTCGGAACCGTTCAGGAAACGGAATCCGTGCTTCATAAAATCATGGTCCCGCCCGGACAGTCCGGAAGGGTAAAGGTCATCAAAAGCGGTATGTTCAACGTAACCGAAACGGTTTACGTTCTCGAAAACGAAAGCGGCCGCGAAATTCCGTTCTCGATGACCCAGCACTGGCATGTCCGCTCCGGCCGGCCGTATTCCAAAAAGTATCCGCCGACGACGCCGCTCTCGACGGGACAGCGCATCATCGACACGATGTTCCCGATCGCAAAGGGCGGAACGGCCGCTGTGCCCGGTCCGTTCGGCTCCGGAAAGACGGTCGTCCAGCACCAGCTCGCGAAATGGTCCGACGTCGACATCGTCGTCTACATCGGCTGCGGCGAGCGCGGGAATGAGATGACCGACGTACTACGCGAGTTTCCGGAGCTCAAGGACCCGCGGACCGGCCAGTCGCTGATGAAGCGGACCGTCCTCATCGCGAATACGTCCGATATGCCGGTCGCGGCGCGCGAAGCGTCCGTCTACACCGGTATCACGATCGCCGAATACTTCCGCGATATGGGCTACGACGTCGCCGTCATCGCCGACTCGACGAGCCGCTGGGCAGAAGCGCTCCGCGAAATGTCGGGCCGTCTCGAGGAGATGCCCGGTGAAGAAGGCTATCCCGCCTACCTTGCGTCCCGTCTCGCCCAGTTCTACGAGCGCGCGGGCTCCGTCGAATGCCTCGGTGCGGACCTCCGTCACGGTTCTCTGACCGCCGTCGGCGCCGTTTCCCCTCCGGGCGGCGATCTCTCCGAGCCGGTCTCCCAGGCGACGATGCGCATCGTCAAAGTCTTCTGGGCCCTCGACGCCCAGCTCGCCTATAAGCGCCACTTCCCGGCCATCAACTGGCTGAGTTCCTATTCGCTCTATCTTGATTCGATGAAGGTCTGGTTCGACGAAAACCTCGGGCCTGACTTCGCCGAACACCGCGCCCGTGCGATGGCGACGCTCCAGAACGAAGCGTCCCTGAACGAGATCGTCCAGCTCGTCGGAAAGGACGCGCTCTCCCCGAACGATCAGCTCACGCTCGAAACGGCCCGTATGATCCGCGAGGACTTCCTTCAGCAGAACGCCTTTATGGACGTCGACAGCTTTACCGATTACGACCGCCAGAAAGAGCTTCTCGCGACGATCCTCGAGTATGAGGACCTGTCGCGCGAGGCGATCCGGAAGGGCGCCGCGGCTGCGGAACTCTTCGCGATCCCGGCGCGCGAGGCGATCGGCCGTGCGAAGTCGATCCCGCACGAAGAGGCGAAGGACGCGTTCGCGAGAATGCGCGCGGAAATGAAAGCCCAGATCGATGACGTCACCCGGAAAGGAGGCGAAACCGCATGATCCGCTCCTATCAGACCGTACAGGAAATCGTCGGCCCGCTGATGATGGTCAGCGACGTCCGGGGCGTTACGTATGACGAACAGGTCGAGATCGAACTCGCAAACGGCGAGATCCGCCGCGGAAAGGTCCTCGAGGTCAACGGCGATACGGCGCTCGTTCAGCTCTACGAGGCCTCGACCGGCATCAACCTCGCCGACGCAAAGGTCCGCTTTCTCGGCCATCCGCTGCTTCTCGGCGTTTCGGGCGATATGCTCGGCCGCGTCTTCAACGGCATGGGCGAACCGATCGACGGCGGTCCCGCGATCATCCCCGAGGAGATGCGCGACGTGAACGGCCTCCCGATGAACCCCGCCGCGCGCGACTATCCGAACGAGTTCATCCAGACCGGCATCTCCACGATCGACGGCCTGAACACGCTCGTCCGCGGCCAGAAGCTCCCGATCTTCTCGGGCTCCGGTCTTCCCCACGCGAATCTCGCCGCCCAGATCGCCCGCCAGGCGAAGGTGCTCGGCGACGACGCCGGCAAGTTCGCCGTCGTGTTCGCTGCGATCGGCATTACGTTCGAAGAGTCGAACTTCTTCGTCGAAGAGTTCCGCCGCACGGGCGCGATCGACCGGACCGTCCTCTTCAGCAACCTCGCGAACGATCCCGCCGTCGAACGCATTTCTACGCCGCGTATGGCGCTTACCGCCGCGGAATACCTCGCGTTCCGGAAGAACATGCATGTTCTCGTCATCATGACGGACATCACGAATTACGCGGAAGCGCTCCGTGAAGTCTCCGCCGCGAAGAAGGAGGTCCCGGGACGCCGCGGCTATCCGGGCTATCTCTATACCGACCTCGCAACGCTCTACGAGAGAGCCGGCCGTCAGATCGGAAAGTCCGGCTCGATCACCCTGATTCCGATCCTGACGATGCCCGAGGACGACAAGACCCACCCGATCCCCGACCTGACCGGATATATTACGGAAGGGCAGATCATCCTGTCGCGTGCGCTCTACCGCCAGAACATCCATCCGCCGGTCGACGTTCTTCCGTCGCTCTCGCGACTGAAGGACAAGGGCATCGGCGTCGGGAAGACGCGCGAGGACCATGCGGGAACGATGAACCAGCTCTTCGCCGCGTATTCGACCGGAAAGGACAACAAGGAACTCATGTCGATCCTCGGCGAAGGCGCTCTGACGCCGACGGATCTCCTGTACGCGCGGTTTGCGGACGAATTCGAAAAGCGCTATGTAAACCAGGGTTACGAGGAAAACCGTTCGATCCAGGAGACGCTCGATCTCGGCTGGGAGCTTCTGTCGATCCTGCCGAAGAGCGAGCTGAAGCGCATCAAACCCGAGCTGATCGAAAAGTATTATCCGAAGAAGGACGCGTAAGCGCCGCGAAGAAAGGCCCCGAAGATGGCAATGGTACAGGTCACCCCGACCCGCATGGAACTCACGCGGCTCAAGGGAAAACTGAAAACGGCACAGCGCGGCCATAAACTCCTGAAGGACAAGCGCGACGAGCTGATGAAGCAGTTCCTCGATACCGTCCGCGAGATCAAGTCGCTCCGGGCGGAGGTCGAGGCCGAGCTGATGCAGGTCCACAAATCCTTTACGGTCGCATCCGCCCTGATGTCCGCGCCTGCGATGGAACAGGCACTCGCCTATCCGAAGCAGTCCGTCGAACTCGCGATGACGACGAAGAACGTCATGTCCGTTATGGTCCCGGTCTACGACTTCCGCACGAAGACGCGCTCCGATTCCGACATCTACCCGTACGGCTTCGCTGCGACGTCGGGCGAACTCGATACGGCCGTCGAGTACCTCGGGAAGGTCTTCGAAAAGCTTCTGAAGCTCGCCCAGATCGAGAAGGCGGCGTATCTCATGGCCGGCGAGATCGAGAAGACGCGCCGCCGCGTCAACGCGCTCGAATACGTGATGATCCCGGAGACCCAGGAAGCGATCCGGTACATCAATATGAAGCTCGACGAAAACGACCGTGCGACGACGACGCGTCTTATGAAGGTCAAGGACATGCTCCTCAGGGAGTCGATCGAGGCCCAGCGGAAACGGACCGAAGATGCCGTCCAAAGCGGACCGGCCGTCTGATTCCCCGGTTGAACCGATGGCGGGACGAAAACACCCGCGCCGTTGACGGAAGGAACCGGATCGGCTATAATACCCGTATGAAACGAAACGGACAGAGAACAACGAATACCCCGATGCGGCGCTGCCTTCTTATGATCGCGGCGCTGTGTTTTGTGTTGTTCGCTGCGGGCTGCCATTCCCACGAATACGTTGCGGAGATCATGACCCCCGCGACGTGCCTCGAGGACGGCGTGATCCGCTATACGTGCGTAAAATGCGGCGAAACGCATACCGAAGTCCTTTCCGCGGGCGGCCACGTGTTCTCCGACTGGGAACGGATCGCGGCTCCGACGTGGTCGTCGTCCGGTGAGCAGAAACGCGTGTGCACCCTCTGCGGCGAAACGGAGAGCGAAGTGCTTCCGCGGCTTTCGTCGGGCGCGGAGTCGCTGAAGCCGCTTGCTGTGAAACCGGCTCTTCCGATCACGGTCTGCGTCGACCCGGGCCACGGCGGGATGGACGGCGGTGCGGTCGCGGGTGATCAAAAAGAGAGCGATCTCAATCTCGCGATCGGTCTGTATCTCCGCGACTATCTTGAGCAGGCCGGGCTGACCGTCGTCATGACGCGCGAAGACGATACGTTCGTCGGCGGCGCCTGGCAGGCCGGTCTCCGCGAACGCGCCCGGATCTCGAACGATTCGGACGCCGTTCTGTTCGTCTCCGTTCACGCGAATTCGTATTCGAACGAAAGCGTCCGGGGAATCACGACGCTCCGGAACAAAAATCGCTACCCGGAAAGCGATCTTCTCGCGTCTCTCGTTCAGGAGGAGACCGTCACGGCCACGGGCGGCGTCGATCGCGGCGTTACGGATGACGGCGGACTCGTCGTCCTGAATCATACGAACGTCCCCGCGTGCCTGATCGAAGTCGGCTTCATCACCAACCCCGAAGAGTATGAACTCCTCACCCAGGAACAATACCGCCGCGTCGTCGCGTACGGCATCGCGAACGGCGTGATCCGTTTCCTGAACGAGCGCTGAACAGCCGCCGGAAAGGAGTCCGGACGTCCCTCGGCCGGAAACCGAAATTGTGCCCGAAACGGTGAAAATTCCTGTTGACAACGCGTTTTTGGATTTGTATAATATTCGCGTTGACACATCGATGAAGGAGGTGTAACAAATGGCAACCCCGAAGAGAAGAACATCCAAAGCTGTGAGAGATTCTCGTCGCTCGAACAACATGAAAAAGAGCGCACCTGCTTTGTCCGTATGCCCTCAGTGCCACGAGCCGAAGATGCCCCACCGCGTATGCCCGAACTGCGGCTACTACGACGGCAAGGAAATCGTCGCGTCCGAAGAAAACTAACCGAAACGCATACAGTGAAATCCGAACGTCCG
>Ga0079305_1003103_pt1 | contig 12029 bp, 11 predicted proteins | sample LMS_cellobiose_e_FD_79183 | JGI IMG/M metagenome (GOLD analysis project Ga0079305, IMG submission 79183) | Rumen-fistulated moose microbial communities from Alaska, USA - LMS_cellobiose_enrichment | ecosystem: Host-associated > Mammals > Digestive system > Stomach > Rumen fluid ... | reverse complement strand
GTTGCCCTTTTCCGCCTCCGCGCCGATGTTCACCAGCCCCACCCGGGGGTCCTCAACGCCCCGGACGGCTTTCAGGTACGCCGCGCCCATGATGCCGAACTGGGGCAGATAGGCGGGCAGGCAATCCACATTGGCGCCGCAGTCAATCAGGCAGAAAAAGCCCTTGCCGTTGGGCAGAAGCGGCGCCAGGGCGGGCCGCTCCACCCCCGGGATGCGCCCCAGGCGGAACATGCCCCCGGCCAGGGTGGCCCCGGTGCTGCCCGCGGATACGAAGCCGTCGGCCCCGCCTTGGCGCACCAGCAGCATGCCCTTCACCTGGGCGGAATCCTTTTTCTGCCGGATGGCCATCACCGGCGCGTCATGGTTGGTAATGATTTCGCCGCAGGGGTCGATGGCAAGCCTCTCCCGCACGTCCGGGCACGCCGTGAGCAGCGGGCGGATCGTTTCTTCCGGCCCGCCCAGGGTGATTTTCAAATCCCGGTCCGCCCGCAGGGCTTCGACGGCGCCGTTTACGGTGCACTCCGGCGCGTTATCGCCGCCCATGGCGTCCAGATAAATGTGGATCATTTGCTTCACTCCTCACAAGGGCTCCAGTATAAACCAACTTGTATTTTATCACAACCCGCCGAAATTGACAATCCCCCGGCGGCGGGGACAGGCGGTTGATATTTACAAAAAAATGATATATAATAGGGATGGGAGAATTCAAAGCGCCCGACCGCCAAGGAAAGGAGCGGGAAACCATGAAACTGATTATCGCCATCGTTCAGGACGAGGACGCATCCCACTTGATCAGCGAATTGATGAACGAAGGCTTTGGCGTCACCAAGCTGGCCACCACCGGCGGCTTTCTCAAATCCGGCAACACCACCCTTTTGCTGGGCGTGGATGACGGCCGCCTGCAGGAAGGCATGGATATTATTGAGAAAGTGTGCAAGAGCCGCAAGCAGATCGCGGCGTCGCCCATCACCATGGGCGGCAGCAGCGGCATGTACACCTCCTACCCCATTGAGGTTACGGTGGGCGGCGCCACGGTATTCGTGCTGACGGTGGACCAGTTCATCAAGTACTGACATGCTCAAGACGCAGCCATTGACCCTGGAATCGTGCGCGGCGGGGAGCGAAAGCCTCCTCGCCCTTTGCCATGATTTCCGCGCCGGGCGCATGCCCCACGCCACGCTCCTGACGGGGGACGCCGGGGTGGGCAAGCGCACCTTTTCCCACCTGCTGGCCCAGGGGCTGATGTGCTCCGCACCGGACGGGGACAGGCCCTGCGGCGTTTGCCGGGATTGCCGGCGCTTTCTGGCCCGCACCCATCCGGACGCCCTCTTTCCCGCCCCCGCGCCCCGGGAAAAGACATTGAAAATCGACGCCCTGCGGGAAATGATCGACGCCCTCTCCCGCCATCCGCTGGAGGGCGGGAAGCGGGTGATCGTGCTGGACAACGCCGAACGCATGACGCCGCAGGCACAGAATTGCCTGCTCAAGACCCTGGAGGAAACGGAGGAAGGCACCTACTTTTTCCTCACGGCGGATACCGAAACCGCCCTGCTGCCCACCGTCCGTTCCCGCTGCAGGTGCGTGCGGGTGCAGCCCTGGGCGCCGGAGAAGATTGAAAAAACTCTGCTGGCCCGGGGCGTCGCGCCGGATCGGGCGCGGGACCTGGCCCGCTTCAGCGAAGGCAGCCTGGGCCGGGCGCTGCAGATGGAGCAGGACGAAGGCTATTGGGCCGCGCGGGATTTGGTGCGCCGCAGCTTTTTATCCGTCCGCGGAATCGCGGATTTGCCCGCCGCGGCCCGGCTGCTCAAAGACCAGAAGGATATGGGCGGGGAGCTGCTTGACATCCTGGAGCAGGAGATACGCGGCCTGCTGAACGCCCGGGTGCAGGGCGAAAGCGCCGCCGGCGCGCCCGCCGGGTGGGAGAACGCCCCCTCCCCTTCCCTGCGGCGCATTCTGGAAGCCATCGTGGCGGCGCGGCGGCAGCGGTATTTCAACGTGGGCTGGGCCGCTTTATCGGAAGGACTCATGCAAACCATATCGGAGGAAGCAAGCAAATGGCAAGTGTAATCGGCGTTCGGTTCAAGAACGCAGGCAAGCTCTATTATTTCGCGCCGGGGGCATTTTGGCCCACCGCCGGGGACGCCGTCATCGTGGAAACAGTGCGGGGCCTGGAATACGGCGAAGTGGTGACGGGGGTAAAGGAGGTCAGCGACGAGCTCATCACCCCGCCCCTTAAAAACGTGATCCGCATCGCCACGCCGGAGGACGCCCAGCACAACGCGGAAAACCGCGCCCGGGAGCGGGATGCCCTGGCCATCTGTCAGAAGAAAATCGCGGAGCACAAGCTGCAGATGAAGCTGGTGGGGTGCGAATACACCTTTGACAATTCCAAGATCCTGTTTTACTTTACCTCGGACAAGCGGGTGGATTTCCGCGTGCTGGTGAAGGACCTGGCCGCCCAGTTCCATACCCGCATCGAACTGCGCCAGATCGGCGTGCGGGACGAAGCCAAGATGATGGGCGGATTGGGCATGTGCGGGCGGCCGGTGTGCTGCGCCTCCTTCCTGGGGGATTTCCAGCCCGTGTCCATCAAAATGGCCAAGGAACAGAGCCTGTCTTTGAACCCCACGAAGATTTCCGGCGTGTGCGGGCGGCTGATGTGCTGCCTGAAATATGAAGAAGACCATTACGAGGCCACCCGCAAGCGCATGCCCCGGGTGGGCCGGGATGTGAGCACGCCGGATGGCGTGGGCACGGTGATGGACCTGAATATCCTCAAGGAAACCGTGCGGGTGCGCCTGCCCAAAGGCGACAGCTACGAGCAGAAGGATTATCCCCTTGCCGACGTGCAGCGCCTCTCCCCCGCCGCCCGGCCGCCCCGGAAGGAAAACGCCCCCGGGGAAGAAGAACCGGCGGAGGGCTTTTCCGAGGATGATCTCCTTTCCCCGGACGACGAGGCCGTGGAGGAATTTGCCGGCGAAGAGGGCATCACGGAGGATGAGGCTCTGGCCGAAATCGCGGAAATGGCCGACGACCCGGAGGAAGAACTGGCGGACGTGGAAGCGGACGATACCGGCGCCGAGGAAGAATGACGCGCCTTCGCGCAAGCCGTCTGCGGACGGCTTTTTTGCTGCCGCGCACGGCCGGAATATAAAGCAGGAGGATATCGCCCATGGATTATGCCGCCATCCTTGCCCGGGAGTTTTCCCTGCGCATTGAGCAGGTCACGGCCGTCATAGAGCTCCTGGACGCGGGAAACACCATCCCCTTTATCGCCCGGTACAGGAAGGAAAAGACCGGCTCGCTCAACGATCAGGTGCTCCGGGAGCTTTCCGAGCGCCTGGAATACCTCCGCGGCCTGCAGAAGCGGCGGGAAGAAATCGAAAAGGCATTGGAGGAGCAGAACGTCCTCACCGACGAACTGTCTTCGCAGCTCCAATCCGCCCGGACGCTGGCCGAATTGGAGGATATTTACCGCCCCTTCCGGCCCAAGCGCCGCACCCGCGCCACCGTGGCCAGGGAGCGGGGCCTGGAACCCCTGGCCCTGTGGCTGCTCATGCAGCTTCCCCAGGCGGACGTCATGGCCGAAGCCGCAAAGTATATCGACGAAGCCCGGGAAGTGCCGGATGCCGAAAGCGCCCTTGCCGGGGCCAGGGATATCCTGGCCGAATCCGTCAGCGATGACGCGGCGCTGCGAAAGGAGCTGCGGGCGCTGCTGCTGCGGGAGGGCGTCATCGAGACCCGCGCCGCCAGGGAAGAGGACAGCGTATACAGCATGTATTACGAATATCAGGAGCCGGCGGCCAAAATGGCCCCCCACCGCGTGCTGGCGGTGAACCGGGGCGAGCGGGAGGAATATTTGAAGGTCACGCTGAAGGCGCCGGAGGAAAAGGCCCAAGATGCGGCGCGGCGCGCCTTTGTGCGCCCCGGCTCCCCCGCCTCCCAGCAGGTTGCCCTGGCCTGCGAGGACGCCTGGGCAAGGCTTCTGTTCCCTTCCCTGGAGCGGGAAATCCGCGGTGAGCTCACCGACCGGGCCAACGAAGGGGCCATCCGGGTGTTCTCCCAAAACCTGCACCAGCTGCTCATGCAGCCGCCCATCAGGGACAAGGTGACTTTGGGGGTGGACCCCGGCTTCCGCACGGGCTGCAAGCTGGCGGTGGTGGATGAAAACGGCAGGGTGCTGGAAACAGGCGTGGGCCATTTCACCCTGCCCGGCCAGGAGGCGGCCAAGGCCGCCGCCGCACGGCTGATTAAGGACATGGTACGCCGCCACGGCGTCACCGCCATCGCCATCGGCAACGGCACCGCCAGCCGGGAAAGCGAAATGTTCATCGCCTCCCTCCTGCCGCAGATGCCGGGGGTGGCTTATGTGATCGTCAGCGAGGCGGGGGCCTCCGTCTATTCCGCCAGCAAGGCCGCCGCCCAGGAATTTCCGGATTTTGACGTGACGGAGCGCAGCGCCGTTTCCATCGCCCGCCGCATGCAGGACCCCCTGGCCGAGCTGGTAAAGATCGACCCCAAGGCCATCGGCGTGGGCCAATACCAGCACGACCTCAAGCAAAACGAATTGACCGCCGCCCTGGACGGGGTGGTGGAGCAGTGCGTGAACGCCGTGGGGGTGGAGGTGAGCACCGCGTCGGCCGAATTGCTTTCTCACGTGGCGGGCATTGGCCCCGCCCTGGCCAAAAACATCGTTGCCTACCGGGAAGAAAACGGCATCCCCAGCCGGGCGGCCCTGAAAAAGGTGCCCAAGCTGGGGCCGAGGGCCTTTGAGCAGTGCGCCGGATTCCTGCGGGTGCGGGACAGCAAAAATCCCCTGGACAAAACCGGCGTTCACCCCGAAAGCTACGCTGCCGCCCAGGGGCTGCTTTCCACGCTGGGCCTGGACGCAAAGGAAATAAAAAACGGCGGCGTGCCCGGCATCGGCGAACAGGCAAAGGCCTACGGTATGCAGAAGCTGGCCGATGAACTGAATATCGGATTGCCCACCCTGAACGATATCATTGCCGAGATGCAAAAGCCGGGCCGGGACCCCCGGGATGAATTGCCCCGCCCCGTGCTGCGCACTGACGTATTGGATATAAAGGACCTTTCCCCCGGCATGGAGCTCACCGGCACGGTGCGCAACGTGATCGACTTTGGCGCCTTCGTGGACATCGGCGTGCATCAGGACGGCCTGGTGCACATTTCCCGCATGGCGGACCGCTTCATCCGCCACCCGTCGGAGGTGGTCAGGGTGGGCGATGTCGTGAAGGTCTGGGTGGTCAGCGTGGATGAAAAGAAAAAACGCATCGCCCTGACCATGGTTAAGGGGCGAAGCTGAACGCAAAATAAAAAAAGGCGAAGGGCGGAGCATAGGCCCGTCCTCCGCCTTTTTTGTCTCCGCGTCCGCCTTCCCCGTTCCCTTTTCGTGCATCTTTTGATTGACAATCCTGTTATTTCCTCTTATAATGCTTACCAAGGGCCATGACGGGAAGAAATCCGTTTCCCGGGGCAAAGAGAGCGCGGCCGCGGGCTGAGAGCCGCGCCCCTTCGGACGGATGGGACAACCCTGAGCCTTCCCGGTTTTCATCCGGGCGCATCCAACGCGTTATCGGGCAAAAGCGGCGGGAGGAAATCCCGCAAGCTGGGTGGCACCGCGAAGGAATCTTCGTCCCATGCAGGAGCATGGGCGTATTTTTTTAAGGAGGGACGTTATGCTGACACAGGCGCCGAAAGGCACCCGGGATATGCTGCCCCAGGACGCATACCTGTGGCAATGGATCGAGCAAAAGGAAAGAGAAGCCGCGGCCAGGGCAGGCTACCGGGAAATCCGCACCCCCATATTCGAGCATACGGAATTGTTCCTGCGGGGCGTCGGGGACACCACGGACATCGTGCAGAAGGAAATGTATACCTTCAGGGACAAGGGCGACCGATCCATCACCCTGCGGCCCGAGGGCACGGCCGGGGCGGTCCGCGCGTTCATTGAAAACCACCTGTTCCAGGAGGCGCTGCCCTGCAAGGTGTATTATTTGAGCGCCCCCATTTTCCGCTATGAGAACCCCCAGAGCGGAAGGCTGCGGGAGCATCACCAGTTCGGCATGGAATGCTTCGGCGGCAAGGAGCCCGCGGTGGAGGCGGAATTGATTTCCACGCTGTTTGGGTTCCTGACGGAGCTGGGGCTTAAAAACCTGAAGGTGCACGTCAATTCCATCGGCTGTCCCGCCTGCCGCCCGGCGTATCATCAGCGGCTCAGGGAATATTTGGGCGACCGCATCCACGACATGTGCGAAACCTGCCAAAACCGGTTTGAGAAAAACCCGCTGCGCATCCTGGACTGCAAGGAGGAAAAATGCAAAGCCATCGTCAGGGACGCCCCGGTGATCCTGGATTGCCTGTGCGATGAATGCCGGGCGCACTTTGAAGGGCTGCAGTCCCTTTTGAGCGCCCGGGCAATCCCCTTTGAAATCGACCCCCGCATCGTGCGCGGATTGGATTACTACACCAAGACGGTGTTTGAAATCATCATGCAGTCCGGGCGCGAGGGCCTGGCCCTGTGCGGCGGCGGGCGGTACGACGGCCTGGTGGAGCAGCTGGGCGGTCCCGCCACCCCGGCGGCGGGCTTCGGCATCGGCGCGGAGCGCATCCTGATGGAGCTGAAAAACCAAGGCCTGCTGCCCCCCATGCCCTCCGTGACCGACGTATACGCGGCCAACCTGGGCCCGGATATGAAGGCCCCCGCTTTCGTCCTTTCCCAGGCCCTCCGCGCCTTGGGCGTCAAGGCGGACAGCGACCTGGCGGGCCGCTCCCTCAAGGCCCAGTTCAAATTTGCCGATAAGATCGGCGCCCGATACGTGGCCATCGTGGGCGGCGAAGAATACGAACGGGGCGTTATCAGGCTGCGGGATATGCAGACCAAGGAAGAAAAGGAAATCCCCCTGGAAACCGCCGCGGCGAAAATCGCCGCTTTGCTGGGCTGACGCGCGGCCCCATATCATTTCAAAGGAGATGCAGACGATGGACAGGAACCTGATTGCCCGCGTAAAAATCAATGAAGTAAACAAAATCCAGGGCTTTGTGGAAAACCTGCGCAACAAGCGCACCATGGCCTTCCTGGTGATCCGGGACCATACCGGCCGGCTGCAGGTGACCATTGAAAAGGAAAAGCACCCCGACCTGGCGGCCATCGTGGACCAATTGACGGTGGAATCGGTCGTCACCTGCGTGGGCCCCGTGGTGGAAAACGAATATGTAAAAATGGGCGGAAAGGAAATGCTGCCGGAGAAGATGGAGATCCTCTCCATCGCCGAGCCGCTGCCGCTGACCAAGGACGCCGCCATTGACAGCCGGATGGATTATCGCTGGGTGGACCTGCGCAGCGATAAGAACGCATTGATTTTCAAGGCACAGACGGAATTGGTGGCCGCCATGCGCGCCTTCCTGCTGGCGCGGGGCTTTATGGAGATCCACACGCCCAAGCTCATCGGCGCGGCCAGCGAATCGGGCAGCGACGTATTTGAGCTTAAGTATTTCGACCGCAAGGCGTATCTTTCCCAAAGCCCCCAGTTCTACAAGCAGATGGCCATGGCCGCGGGCTTTGACCGGATTTTTGAGGTTGGCCCGGTGTTCCGCGCAGAAAAATCCTTCACCAACAAGCACGCCACCGAGTTCACCGGCTTTGACCTGGAAATGAGCTATATTTCCTCTTTCCGGGACGTGATGCAGCTTGAGGCGGAGCTTTTGCAGTGCGCCCTCATGGCCGTGAAGGACAAATACGGCGCGCAGATCCGGGAGCTCTACGGCCTGGAAACCGTGGTGCCCTCCCTGCCCTTCCCCGAAATGAAGCTCTGCGACGTATACAGGGAACTGGAGGAACGCTACGGCTACACCGTGGACGACAGCGAGAAAAACGACCTGACCACCGACGCCGAGCACCTGTGCGCCAGGCTTTCCATGGACAAATTCGGCCACGAATTCCTCTTCATCACCGATTACGGCCCCGAAAAACGCGCATTCTACCATATGCGGGATGAAAACGGCATGCCGCTGGGGTACGACCTGATCTGGCGCGGCACGGAAATCACCACCGGCGCCCAGCGGGAGCACCGCTATGAGCAGCTCCGCCGCCAGGCCGACGAAAAGGGCCTGGGTGAGGACGTGAAATTCTACATGGATTTCTTCCGCTACGGCTGCCCGCCCCACGGCGGCTTCGGCCTGGGGGTGGACCGGCTGACGATGCTGCTGCTGGGCATCAGCATCAAGGAAGTCATGTTCCTGTTCCGCGGGCCCAATCGGATCACGCCCTGACGCGCGGCCCCCGCGGAGCGGACCGGCCGGGAAATGCGCGCTTCAGCCGGCGGCATCGCCGCCTTCGGCGCGTCCGGCAGGGCGGCGGCCCGGCTTCTCTCCCCCGTTTCCGCCAGAGTTGCCAAATATTCAAAAATCTGTTATACTAAAATATCCCTGTAAGGAGGTGCGTTTGCATGGCGCAGAAACCGCAGAAAAAAGAAAACCTCCCCGTGAAGGTGGATGTGGATTTGGAGAACGGCGGCACCATCAGCTACGCCAATGAGGTGATCGCCACCATTGCAGGCGTGGCCGCCAATGAAATCGACGGCATCGCCGGCATGAGCGTCAGCGGCGGCATCGGCGAAATCCTGGGCCGCAACCGGAACATTACCCGCGGGGTGAAGGTGGAAGTGGGCAGCCAGGAAGCCGCGGTGGACCTCTACATCGTGGTGGAATACGGCCAGCCCATCCAGAAGGTGGCCGCCGACGTGCAGGAAAACGTCCGCCGCGCCCTGGAAAGCCTGACGGGGCTGCATGTGGTGCGGGTGGACGTGCACGTGCAGGGCGTCAGCTTTGAAAGGGAAAAGAAGGCCACCCAGAACATCCTGGAGGCTTCCAAGACCCCCGTGCTGGCCGCACCCGCCCAGGAGGAAAAAGGTCCCAAGGAAGAAAAGAACGTAAAGGAAGAAAAGGCCCCCAAAGCAAAAAAGCCCGTGAAGAAGGAAACGCCCCCGACGGAGGAAAGCGCGGCGGAGACGGCCGCGGTTGATGAGCCGGCGGCGGAGAAGCCCGCAGCCAATGAACCCGCGGCGGCGGAAATCGCCGACCCGGAATTTGATCCCCAGGTGCTTTCTGAGCAAGAAAAGCTGGACGGCGCGGAAGGCGATCCTGCCGAAACGCCCGCGGAAAAAAAGCCCGCCCCCGGACGGGCGCCCCGCGTTCCCGGCAGGAAACGCTGCTGAGGCGCAAAAAAGGAGCGAGCCACAATGAAAATCAAAATTTGGGATCGGTTGGTGCTGTTTTTCGGCGCGCTGATCGTCATCCTTTCCGGCGCCGCGCTGATCGTGGTGGGGCTGCAGATCACAGGCTTCATGGTGGACGCCCTGCCCCTGTGGGCGAGGATCGTGTGCATCTGTGTGGGCGCGCTGAACGTGTTTTTCGGCGTATACCTGCTGGCCTTCCCCCGGAAGTTCCGGGCCGGGCGCCGCGATTTCGTGGTGCAGCGCACCGATAACGGCGAGCTGCGCATTTCCGTCAAGGCCATCGAGGGCCTGGTGCAGAAATGCATTGACATGCACGATGAAATCAAGGTGGTTTCCACCCGCATCCGCAACACCCGGGACGGCGTGATGGTGGATTTGAACATCGCGCTGGCCAACAACATTTCCATTCCCCTGGCCGTGGCCGCGCTGCAAAAGCAGATCAAGCAGTATCTGGCCGCCTCCTCCGGCATTGACGTGACGGAGGTGCGCGTGTCCGTGGATACGGCCCAGATGTCCATAGGCAAGGAAAAGCCCCTGCCCCCCGAAGCGGAAGAGGAGCTATCCCCGGCAAAGGCGGAGGAGGAAGCAAAGGAGGCGCCCCAGGAGGAGCCCAGGCCCGCCAGGAAGGTGCCCCTGCACCAGCGGATTTTCGGCCGCCCGGAAACCCCGGCCATCATGCCTGAGCCCCCCAGGCCGGAGGAAACCGCTGCGGAGGAAGCCGCGCCGGAGGCAGCCGCCCCCGCAGCGGCGGAGGAAGCATCCCCGGCCCAGAGCGGCGCCGATGATGCCGCCCGGGAAGCGCCGGAGGAACCTGCCGCGCCGGAGGAAGCGGAAGCCGCGCCCGACGATGCCGCTGCGGCGTCCGAAAGCGCGCAGGAGGCGGAGGATACGGAGGATACCATCCATGAATGACAACCGTTCAGATTCTTTCTTCAAAAATATGTTTAAGATCGGCACGCCGGAATGCGCCATCACCTTTTCCGTGATCGCCATGATCCTGGCGCTGCTGTATCTGCTGCTGGGATTCTGGAAAACGCTGCTGATCGCGGCGCTGATGCTGCTGGGCGGCTTCCTGGGCGGCGTCAAGAACAAGAAGGATTATATTTCCTCCCTGATCAACCGCTTCTTCCCGCCCAAGGCCACCGTGCCTTACAAGGAAAAGAACGAAGAAATTTCCCGGGCCATCCGGGAAGCCCGGGCGCGGGAGGATGCCCGCCGGGGCGAAAGAGAAGAAGAAGCGGGCAAGGACAGCGAAATCAACGAATGACGCACAGGGGGCAAGGAACCCATGGCTCGTAAAGCGGCACGGGCGGCAGCCGTGCAGATGGTGTATGAACACATGCTGGGCGGCGCCGGCGGCGAGGATACGCTGCGCGGCCTGATTGAATTTTCTCCCGAGGAAGACGACCAAAGCTATATCGACGGCATCCTCTCCGGCGTGGAGGCCCATGCGGGAGAACTGGACGCCGCCATCGAAGGGTGCCTCAAGGGCTGGGCGCTGGACCGTATCGCCCGGGTGGACCTGGCGGTCCTTCGGGTGGCGGCCTATGAGATGCGCTATGCCCGGGAAACGCCGGACGCCGTTATCATTAACGAGGCCGTGGCCCTGGCCCAGCGGTATGATTCCCCCGCGGCGGCCAAATTCGTCAACGGCGTGCTCGCGACGCTCCTTGCCCAAAGGGAAGCGGAGGCCGATAAGTGATGCTGGCCCTGGGGCTGGATACGAGCTGCTACACCACCTCCTGCGCCCTGTGCGCTCCGGGGGCGGAGCCCCGGCAGGCGCGCCGGCTTTTGCCGGTGCCCGCGGGAGAACGCGGCCTTCGCCAAAGCGAGGCCGTGTTTGCGCATGTAAGGCAGCTTTCCTGTCTGCTGCCCGGGCTGCTTGAAGGGGCGGACGCGCCCATCGGCTGCGTCTGCGCTTCCTCCTCGCCCCGGGACGGGGAGGGCAGCTATATGCCCGTGTTCCAGGTGGGGCTGAGTCAGGGGAAAAGCATCGCCGCGGCGCTTCACGTGCCCTTTTATCAAACCACCCACCAGCGCGGCCATATCGCCGCGGCGGAGTTTCAAAGCGGCCTGTCGGCGGAGAAATTCCTGGCCCTGCATTTATCCGGCGGCACCACGGACGTGCTTTTCAAGGAAGGGGACCGCCTCTCCCCCATCGGCGCCTCCGCGGATCTGCACGCCGGGCAGCTGGTGGACCGCGTGGGCGTGGCCCTGGGCCTGCCCTTCCCCGCGGGTCCGCACCTGGAAAAGCTGGCCCGGATGGGAACGTGCGAAAACATTGTCCCCGTCAGCATGGAAAAGGACGGCCTCACCTGCCACCTTTCCGGGGCGGAGGCGCATCTCCGGCGCCTCATTGCCGCCGGCGCGAAAAGGGAAGACGTGGCGGCGGAGGTGTACGGCGTGCTGTGCCGCACGGTGCTGCGGCTGCTGATGGGCGCGGCGGAAAAAACCGGCGCGCGGGACGCGCTGCTGGCGGGAGGCGTCATTTCCTCCGCGCTTTTGCGGGAAATGCTCCTCCGGCGCAATGAAAAGCGGAGATCGGGGCTGCGCCTGTATTTCGGGCGGCCCGAGTTTTCGGGCGACAATGCCGTGGGCTGCGCGCTCATCGGCCTGAAAAACTTGGAAAAGGAGAACCTGCATGGCGATTTTGATGGACGGTAAGGCACTGGCGGCAGAAAAAATGCAGGAACTGAAAACCCGCGCAAAGGCGCTGGCCGACGCGGGACGTCCGGCCGGCCTGGCGGTGATCCTGGTGGGCGACGATCCGGCCAG
>Ga0079305_1003102_pt1 | contig 12031 bp, 12 predicted proteins | sample LMS_cellobiose_e_FD_79183 | JGI IMG/M metagenome (GOLD analysis project Ga0079305, IMG submission 79183) | Rumen-fistulated moose microbial communities from Alaska, USA - LMS_cellobiose_enrichment | ecosystem: Host-associated > Mammals > Digestive system > Stomach > Rumen fluid ... | reverse complement strand
GGGCTACAAGGCCTTCTATCTCGCCATCGGCGCGCAGAAATCCAGCCCCATCGGCGTCCCCGGCGACAAGCTCAAGGGCGTCTACGGCGGCGTGGACTTCCTGCGTCAGGTCAACCTCGGCAACAAGCCCAGGGTCGGCAAGAAGTGCGCGGTCATCGGCGCGGGCAACGTCGCGATGGACGTCTGCCGCACCGCCGTTCGTCTCGGCGCGAAGGACACCTACATCGTCTACCGCCGCTCCGAGGCGGAGATGCCCGCCGATCCCGAGGAAGTGGCGGAGGCCATGGAGGAGGGCGTGCAGTTTCGCTTCCTCAACGCCCCGGTGGAGATCCTGGGCGACGACAAGGGCAAGGTCAAGGCGCTGAAGGTGGAGATCATGGAGCTGGGCGAGAGCGACGAGAAGGGCCGCCGCAAGCCCGTGGGCACCGGCCGCTTCGAGACCATCGCGGTCGACTCCGTCATCGGCGCCATCGGCCAGAAGGTCGACTGGGGCACGCTCGACGTCGGCGCGCTCGTCAAGAGCGCGAAGGGCACCGCCGAGGCGGACGGCCTGACCTACCAGACGGCCGAGCCCGACATCTTCGTCGGCGGCGACGTCTACACCGGACCGAAGTTCGCCATCGATGCCATTGCCGCCGGCAAGGAGGCCGCGATCTCCCTGCACCGCTACGTCCATCCCGGCCAGACCCTGACCATGGGCCGCGACCGCCGCGTCTACCGCGCGCTGGACAAGGATCACGTGCAGCTCGAGATGGGCGGCTTCGACAAGGAGCACCGCCAGGTCCGCGGTTACAACGCCGAGAAGGCCAAGAGCTTTGCCGACGCCCGTGTGACCTTCACCGAGGAGCAGGTCCGCAAGGAGACCGCGCGCTGCCTCGGCTGCGGCGCGACGAAGGTCGACCCCTATCTGTGCATCGGCTGCGGCATCTGCACCACCCGCTGCAAGTTCGACGCCATCCACCTCAAGAAGGTGCGCGACTGGCACGCCGGCAGCTTTGAGACCATGCCCATCAAGGCGGCGGCGAACCTGGTCAAAAAGTCCGGAGGCATCATCAAGAGAGCGGTAACGAAGTAATGCATGAGCTGGGAATTTGCGACGCCATGCTGAAAATGGTCCGCGGGATCATGAAGGACGAGGAGCTGGAGGGCATCAGCCGCATCACGGTCGAGGTGGGCTCGCTCAGCGGCGTCGTGCCCCGCTTCCTGGCCGACTGCTGGGAGGCCGTGGCGGACGGGACCGAGCTGCAGGACACGGAGTTCGTGATCGAGGAGCTGGCGGGGACCGCCAGATGCCTCGACTGCAACGCGGAGTTTGTCGCGAATCTGAACGACCTGCGCTGCCCCGCGTGCCGGGGTGACAAGCTCACGCCGCTGACCGGGCGGGATCTGACGCTCAAGGAGCTCCTGGTCCCGTAGCGGGGGACAACATCAAATTTTGCCTGAGGGGATTTTCCCTCAGGCAAAATTTTTTCTTTTCTTTGCGTTCTCTAAGTCAAATCTAAGCTTGACGGCTTAAGATAAGGCCGAAACAGCCAAAGGAGGCGGACGATATGGACAACGGCATCTTTGAGCGCTACGAGATCAAATACCTGGCGGACCGCGGCCAGCGCAGCGATCTGGAGCGGTGCATCAGGCGCCGCATGCTGCCCGATCCGCACGGGGAGAGCAGCATCTGCAACGTCTATTACGACACGCCGGATTACCGGCTCATCCGCGACAGCCTGGAAAAGCCTGTGTACAAGGAGAAGCTCCGCCTGCGCAGCTACGGGCGGGTGACGGGCGGCGACACGGCCTTTCTGGAGCTGAAGAAAAAATACATGGGCGTGGTATACAAGCGGCGCGTCTCCCTGACCGAGCGGGAGGCCTCGGACTACATGGCGGGCCGGGCGGCGCTGCCGGAGGACAGCCAGATCGGACGGGAGATCGAGTACTTCCGGCGCTTCTACCGGGACCTGCGCCCGACGGTGTACCTCTGCTACGACCGCTGCGCCTACTACTGCCCGGAGGACGCGGGCCTGCGCGCCACCTTCGATCAGAACATCCGCTGGCGGACGACGGACATGCGCCTGACGGCGGCGCCGGGCGGGGAGCAGCTCCTTTTGCCGGGGCAATCCCTCTTCGAGATCAAGACCGCCGGCGCGATCCCGCTGTGGCTGGTGCAGGCGCTGGACGAGGCAGGGGTCCGGCAGGCCTCGTTTTCCAAATACGGCGAGGCGTATAAAACGATTTTTGAGCGGGCAAACAGGGAAAGGACAGGTGTCAGTTGTGCTTGAATCATTTTTCTCCGAAATCTATCATAGCAATACGGATCCCGTCACGGTGAGCGTTTTTCTCGTGATCCTGGGCTCGGCGCTGCTCCTGGGCGCGCTGCAGGCGCTGGTGTACATGCGCGCAAACCGCTGCAGCAGGAGCTTTGCCGTGACGCTCGCGACGCTCCCCGCGGTGGTCGCGACCGTCATTCTGCTGGTCAACGGCAGCATCGGCGCGGGCGTCGCCGTGGCGGGCACCTTCTCCCTGGTGCGCTTTCGCTCCGCGCCCGGCAGCGGCAAGGAGATCGCAGCGGTCTTCAGCTCCATGGCGGCGGGCCTGGCCTGCGGCATGGGCTGCCCGGGGCTCGCGGCGCTGTTTGTCGTGATTATGTGCCTCGTCGACGTGCTCTACGCGAGACTGGGCTTCGGCGCGCGCAGGGGAGAGGAGCTCGACAGGACGCTGCAGATCACCGTCCCGGAGAGCCTGGAATATGCCGGGATCTTCGACGATATCTTTGAAGAGTACACGAGCGCGGCCAAAATGACCCGCGTCAAAACGACGAATCTCGGCAGCCTCAACCGGCTGAGCTACGAGATCACGCTGCGCGAGAGCGGGGTCGAAAAGCAGCTGATCGACGCGCTCCGCTGCCGCAACGGCAATCTGGAGATCGGCCTCTCCGCCCGCATGGCGGAGCCGGCAGAGCTTTGAGAAAGGAAGATTCAGAGATGAAAAAATCTGTATGCAATATCGTTTTGATCCTCCTGCTGTGCGCGCTCCTGAGCGCCTGCGGCGGGGTGGCCGCTGCCGCTGCCGCCGCGGACACGGCTTCGACGGCTGAGGCCCGGACAGAGGAGGAGATCAGCATCCGCCTCAGCGACAGGGGCTCCACGGCTTCGGACGAGAGCGTGCTCATCCGCGGCAGCACCGTCACCGTCACGCAGGCGGGCACGTACCGCATCAGCGGAGAGCTCAGCGACGGGCAGATCGTGGTCGACGCCGACGAGAGCGCCAAGGTCAAGCTGATCCTGGACGGCGCCGACATCAGCAAAAACGGCAGCGCCGCCGTCTACGCCGTCAGCGCGGACAAGGTGATCCTCTCCTCCGCGGAGGGCAGCGTGAACAGCCTGAGCTCCACCGGAGAGTTTGTCCAGACGGACGAGAACCATGTGGACGCGGCGGTCTTCGCCAAATGCGACCTCAACCTCAACGGCGACGGCAGCGTGGACATCTCCTGCGAGAGCGGGCACGGCGTGGTCAGCAAGGACGACCTGAAGCTCAAGGACGGCGTGTGGAACATCAGCGCCTCCGGCAAGGGCCTCTGCGGCAAGGACAGCGTGACCGTGGAGGACGGCAGCGCCGTGGTCCGGGCGGGCGACGACGCCGTCCACTCCGACGACATCGTGACCGTCAGCGGCGGCGAGCTGAGCCTTGCCAGCGGCGACGACGGCATCCACGCCGACAACACGCTCGAGATCAGCGGCGGCAGCATCGACGTCACGGAGAGCTATGAGGGCCTTGAGGCCATGGACATCGACATCAGCGGCGGCAGCATCCGCATCGCGGCCTCGGACGACGGTGTCAACGCCGCGGGCGGCAGCGACGGCTCCAACGCCTTCGGGCCCTTTGGCGGAGACCCCTTTGCCTCCGGCAGCGGCAGCCTCAGCATCCGCGGCGGCAGCCTCACGATCGACGCGGGCGGCGACGGCTTGGACTCCAACGGCGCGCTGGACGTCAGCGGCGGCACGGTCTACGTCAGCGGCCCCACGAACAGCGGCAACGGCGCGATCGACTACAACGGCAGCGCCACTGTCAGCGGCGGCACCGTCATCGCCGTAGGCGCGAGCGGCATGGCGGAGAATTTCGGCAGCGGCTCCACCCAGGGCAGCATCCTGCTGAATCTCCCCTCCGCGCAAGTCCCGGGCAGCACCGTCTCCGTCAGCGATGAGAAGGGGAAGGTGCTCGCGAGCTTCACGCCGACGAAGAGCTATCAGTCCGTCGTCATCAGCACCGAGGGCATAGAGCTCGGCGGGACCTACACCGTCACCGCCGGCGCCGTCACCGAGACGATCACGCTGGATTCCGTCACCTACGGAAGCGGCACGGGCATGGGCGGCCCCGGAATGCAGATGGGCGGCATGGGCGGCCCCGGAGCACAGACGGGCGGCATGGGCGGACACGGCGGCCGCAGAGGGGAACTGGGCGGCCCCGGCGGATGGCCGGGCGGCACGGACGGAATGACGGGCGCGACGCCGCCGAGCGGGGACGCCGGCTTTGAGGGCCGGGACGATTTCCGGTTCTGAGGCGTGCGGCAGAAAACGGGACTTTTCAGCGGCCGCGATTCATGGTATAATCCCTGAAAAAACAAAAAGAAGAGGACGCTATGCGAAAAAAAGTCTCGTTTGCACAGGCAAAGGAAATCCTGGATACCCGGCCGGGCTGCGTGCTCATCGACGTCCGGGAAGAGGAGGAGTACATCACCGGACACGCCGTGGACGCCGTGCTGCTGCCGGTGGACCAGATCACGGCGGAGACGGCGGAGCGGGTGATCCCCGACAGGGACAGCGCCGTGCTGCTCTACTGCCGCAGCGGCAGGCGCAGCAGGCAGGCCGCGCGCAAGCTCGCGGCGCTGGGCTATACCCAGCTCTACGATATCGGCAGCCTGATCGGCTGGCCCTATGGGATCGAATAGCATTATGTAAACAATATTATGTAAATTAAAAGAGACGAGAAAAGAGCTGCGCGTTTTCAGCGCAGCTCGGATTTTCTCAGGCTGTCAGGCCAGCTCCAGGGCCTTTTTGAGATTCTGCAGCAGCTCGTCGAAGCTGTCGCAGGCGGGGAGATCGGGGTTGTCGTGCTTGATGGCCTCGGTGCTGCGGAAGAGGATGCCGGCCTTGCTGGCGCGGATCATCGCCAGGTCGTTGAAGCTGTCGCCGCAGGCGATGGTCTCATAGCCGATCGACTGCAGGGCGCGGACGGTGCTGTATTTGGTGTTGGTGGTGCGCAGCCGGAAATCCGCGATGCTGCCGTCCTCGGCGATCACCAGCTCATTGCACATCAGCGTCGGCCAGCCGAGCTTCTTCATCAGGGGACTTGCAAACTGCGAGAAGGTATCGCTGAGGATGAGCACCTGCGTGATGGAGCGCAGCTCGTCCAGAAACTCCTTCGCGCCGGGCAGGGGATCGATCGTTGCGATCGTCTCCTGGATCTCCTTCAGACCCAGGCCGTGCTCGCGCAGGATCCCGAGCCGCCAGCGCATCAGCTTGTTGTAATCCGGCTCATCCCGCGTCGTGCGGCGCAGCTCCGGGATACCGCTTGCCTCGGAAAAGGCGATCCAGATCTCCGGGACCAGGACTCCCTCCATGTCCAAACAGACGATATACATAAATGCTTCTCCTTCCGTATTTGCTGTCCCCAGTAAACAACACGGGACAGGATTTGTCAAGCGGCGGGGAAATCATGCGCTTTTCTTACAGAAATTTCTGTTGCAATTTGCCGAAAAATTGGTATAGTAATAGGCAGAGATTACGCACTACACTTATATACAGGAGGATCACCATGGGCAAATTTGAAGTCAAACAGGTCAAGACCGGCGTCAAGTTCAATCTGAAGGCCGGAAACGGCGAGATCATCGGCACCAGCGAGATCTACACCACCGAAGCCGCCTGCATGAAGGGCATCGACAGCGTGCGCCGCTGCTGCGTCGGCCCTGTTGAGGACCAGACGGTCGAGGGCTTTGAGGTCCTCAAGCACCCGAAGTTTGAGATGTATCTGGACAAGGCGGGAGAGTACCGCTTCCGTCTGAAGGCCAGAAACGGCGAGATCATTCTGGCGGGCGAGGGCTACAAGGCCAAGTCCAGCTGCCTCAACGGCATCGAGAGTGTCAAGAAAAACGCCCCCGAGTCTCCGGCTGTCAAGGTCGACGCGTAAACAGAAGAAAAACGGCAGTGCCGCCCGGCGGCACTGCCGTTTTTTCAATTTCAGCTCAGTAGTTGCTCTGCGCAAAGGCGCGCAGGCCGTCCCCGGTCCGGAGCAGGAGGATCTTTGCGTTGTTGGTGGTCGTGGTCTCCGCACCGTGCTGGCCGTAGGTATCGACCAGATAGGTCGCATCCAGAAGATAGCGGTCGTTCCCGAGCCGCATTGTATGGTTGACGGTGATGGACTGAATGTAGTCGCCGCGGCTGCTGGCAAAACCCATGCCGCCCAGCGCCTGATACAGGCGGGAATAGAGATCGGAATCCCTCACCGTCAGCGCCACCACCGCATACAGATTCGGCGTGTGCGCCTGGTTTGCTCCGGAGAGGTAGGTCACATAGCGTTCGATGTAGACCCTGGCAAAATCCTCGATCTCGGCCTTTTCCTCCGGCGTGCAGTTGTCGGTGAAGTAGTCCTCCGTCAGCTCCTCCGGGCGCAGCTCCCTGTCCTCGCCGTCGAAGACCTGCATCTCCACCTCGCCCAGGGTCACGCCGCTGCTGTAGGTGAGCATCGTGGGCATGTCGTAATCGCCGTAAAACTCCTCCAGCAGCTCATAGTGGACATTTTCCTCCTTGATATCGTCCGGACCCAGGGGATCGCCCCCGCAGAGCACCCGGTAGCCGGAGGGAACGGTGACCTCTGTCTCCCTGCAGAAGGCCTCCAGATTCAGCTCCTCCCCGCTGACCTCCCAGGGGACAAAGCCGAAGCGTTTCTCCTCCGCGGCCGTGAGAGTCACCTTCCCGAAGACGACGTCGCCGGATTTGAGCATGTAGACCAGCGTGTCCTCCGTGCATTCGGAGACTTTTTTCGCATAGCTCACATCGGAGAGGGCTTCCTGCAGAAAGGCCGCGCTCTCCTCCGCCGGCTGCGCGCTGTGCTGGAGCGTGGAGACGAACTCCTGCACCCTCGCCAGAGATTCCTCCTCGTCCAGCGCGTCGATGTAGCGCTGCAGGCTGCTCTCGGGACGGGTATACTCATAGGCGGAGATGTAGAAATAGAACAGCACAAGCCCCGCCAGGATCAGCATCATCAGAATGAGCGTGTAGAGCGCGAGACCCCTGCGGAAACGCTTCCCGGAGGCCGCTGTCTTAGTATCCGTCACGTTCTCTCGCCCCTTCCTTCAGAACGATAAAGCTCGTGGGGACCGGCCGGATGCCGATGACCGACGCGCAGTTGTTCACATATTCGCCGTTGTAGTACATCAGGGAGGAGGAGCCGCCGTCCAGGTTGCAGGCGTTCACCGCGCCGTAGCGGAGCATGATCTCCATCAGGTCCTGATAGGTGGCGCCCAGGCTGATGACCTGGCGGCCGTCGATCACCAGAAGCAGCACCGCGCCGTCCGAGCGCTGGCCGATGGCCGTGCGCGGGTTGATGCCGCTGGCGAGCGAGGCGGGGTCCACGCCCTCGCCGTTATGTACGAGCACGGGCCCGAAGGAACAGCCGTACCGGATGTTCGCGTCCCTGACCGCCGCGGAGCCTCTGAGCCCCACATGCAGGACATACTGGTCGTCGAAGCCCACGAAGCCGTTGCCCGTGCCCTTTTCTCCGAAGTAAATCTGGCCCTTGAAGACCACGGCGGAATCCGGCTCGCTGCCGTTGCCCATGCCGTTTTCGTCCTCAAAGCCGCCGGCGTTGGTGCCGGCCACCGCGTCAAAGTGCTCCACCATCTCCGCGATGGTGTAGCCGCGCCAGTAAAAGGTCTCCGGGACGCTGCCCATGATGACGCGGGAGGGGTCCTTCACGATCATCATATAGCCGGAATAACCCTCGCCCTTGACCTCGTCGATGATGATGCCGTCGCCGTCCTCGTCCACCAGGCCCCAGGCATCCGCATCGGCGTTCTCGCTTTCGCCGCCGATGCTGATGAGGCTGGTGTCGGTCTCTTCAAAGATCTCGACGTCCCGCCCGTGCTCGATCTGAGCGATCTCCTCCTCGCTCAGATAGAGGTTCGCCAGAAAGCCGATGGCGCTGGTCTCCCTTACGGACATGATGAAGCGGTCTCTCGCGGTGGGCGAGGGACCCTTTGCCAGAATAAACATCACAAAATACAGCCCCGCCGCAAGAAGAAGCAGCGTGACAAGCAGCACGGCCAGCACACGCCCCAGAAAGCGCTTCAGCCGCCCGCTGCCCTTCTTCCCGCCCGCAGTCTGTTCCGCCGCCGGGATTTCGGCCGTGACATCGGTGATTCCCTTTTCTTCCATGCTCATCATCTGTCTCGCCTGTCCTTGAAGAAATGGTGTCAGCAATTCATCATATCACAGAGGAGACGGTTTGACAATGACATTCTTTGAAAGTTCCCGGCGATTGACTTGCCGTGCCGGGCTGTGATAGAATCGGAAAAAACAGGAGAGGAGTGCGGATATGGAGATCTCTGACAGCCGGGCAGACAAATTCAGCCGTTTTTGCGCGGGCGTGGTCCTGGCGCTCATGTCGCTGATCGCTGCGCTGCTGTTCATCGCGTCCATGTGCGCCACCTCGGACGTCAGCACGGGCGAGGGCTACGGAGAGCTGCTGTATTTTCTGCGCGACAACGTACTGCTGAACCTCGCGGTGCTGCTGCTCTGCCTGGGGCTCATGTATCTGTTCTGGCGGGTGTGCGATGCTGTCCGCCTGTCGTTTTTGGTCGGGCTCCTGATCGCCTGGACCGTGCTGGCCGGAACGCTCTTTGTCCTGTCGACAAAGCTCGAGCCCTCGCAGGACTCCTATGTGGTGACCTTCTGGTCCATGCAGGCGGCGAAAGGAGACAGCTCGTATTACCACCCCTACTTCCGCCATTTCCCCTACCAGTTCGGCTTTGCCCTGTATGAGGAGAGCTTCTTCCGCGCGCTGTATCTGCTGCTGCCGAACATCCCGGAGGGCTATGCCTGCATGGCGCTGCAGGGGATCAACGTCTTGTTCGTTGCGCTCACGGAGTATGCGCTGATCCGCTGCGTGGGGCTGATGTTTCACTCGCCGCGCGCGCAGAAGCTCACGGCGCTGCTGCTTTTGTGCAGCGTGCACGGGATCCTCACGAGCACCTATCTGTACGGCAATATCCCCGGGCTTGCGTTTTCCGTGCTGGCGGTCTGGGCCTTTCTGAAATTTCAGGCGCACAGGCGCTGGGGCTCCGCCCTGCTCTGCGCGCTTTGCATGTCGCTCGCGGTGATCCTGAAGCTCAATTACATGATCGTGTTCATCGCGCTGCTGATCACCTGGCTTGTCTGCCTGCTGCGCCGCATGGAGCTGAAATCCCTGCTGTGCCTGCTGCTGTGCGTGCTTTCGGTGCTCGCGCTGAAGGATGCGCCGCAGCGATATTACGAGCGGCGCATGGGCGAGCAGTTCGGCCGCGGGATCTCGCTGTTCGGCTGGATGGCGCTGGGCTTCAACGAGGGGGAGACCTGCTCCGGCTGGTACAACCCCGTCTACACGGTCGATCTCTTCGAGCAGGCGGACGGGGACCGCGAGGCGGCCGCCGAGGCCGCGAAGTCCGTGATCGCGGAGCGGCTGGAGTTTTTCCGGCAGGAGCCGGGGGAGGCGCTGGCCTTTTTCGGGCGCAAGTTCCTCAGCCAGTGGAACGAGCCGAGCTATGAATCCATCTGGAACAACAACGTGCGGCTACACTATTCCGAGCCGGGCCGGCTCTATACGCTGCTCTGCCGCAGCGGCGAGGACAGCCTGAAGAGCCTGATGAATTTCTATCAGCAGCTGATCCTGTGCGGGCTGGTCCTGGCTCTGGCGGGGCTCTGGCGCAGGCGGGAGATCTGCCAGTGCATCTTCCCGCTGATTATTCTGGGGGGCGTTTTGTATCACCTGCTGTTTGAGGCAAAATCGCAGTACGCCCTGGCGTACTTTCTGCTGATGGTCCCGCTGGCGGGCTGGGGACTGACGGCGTTTTTTGAGAAAGTATCGCCGAGAAAAGCATGAGAGGACCGGAGTTGAACCGGAGAGGGACAGGCACATACGCAAAAGCCACGAGAAATTTCACTCCACCGACGGGAAAAGGCAGATCCTGATCGCGAATCCCGGTCATTGTGACGACGTCGTCCCGGCGCGGCTTCCTCCCTAAGCCCCGCCGTCCCGCCGGAGCGGGGCGCTGAAAACAGACTGCCGGCAAAATACCCCCTGATGCAGGAAAGCATCAGGGGGTATTCCTGCGGCGGGGATCATACGAGCTTGCCCGTCTGGTCCACGTAGATCACAGGGGCCATGCCGGAGATCAGAAGGATCATGTCCTCATAGTTGGTCTCGTGTCCCGCGCGGCTGTAGACGGGACGGATCTGCAGCTCGCCGCTGATGTTGCCGAAGACGGCGGCGTTCGGCATCTGCATGGCGATGTCCTGGCGCAGCAGCTCGCGGAGGGTCCTCCCGTCCTCCACGGTGCCGAGCCGGACGCCGTTGACGAAGACCCCGTCCGCCAGAACGATCCCCGGATAGGCGCGGATGAGCGCGTCGGTCAGCGCCGCGCGGTCTCCGTCCGCGCTCCGCAGCGAGAGATGCACGCTGCGCTGCAGGCGCGGCGCGCAGGGAAGCTCCGGCAGCAGCTCCTCCGCGGCCGCGGCGGCCGCCGCGCTCGCCTGCCGGATCTCCTCCGGCGCGTACAGCCCCTCCAGACGCCTGCCCTCCACGCTCAGCCGGTATTGTACGTGCAGGTTCGACGCCAGCAGCATCAGCAGCCCCAGAAAGAGCAGGGACAGCTTTTTCCAAGTCATGAACGATCACCTCCGAGGTTAACATAACGTAAACTGCGGGGGCGGTCAAGGGCTTCGACAAAACTGGTGCGGAAGCCTGTGATTTCTCTGATTTCTATTGCGTGCCCGCTGTGATTTCCGTCACGGAGACCTCAAAGGCGGTCTTTTCCACGGGGCCGTCCTCGGTGAGCTTGATGTAGGCGCGGCTTTGGAGCCTGCCGCTGAGCGACACGCGCTCTCCGACGGACCAGCGCGCGCTCTCCCGGGCGGCCAGGCCCCAGCAGATGCAGGGGAGGTAGTCGGAGCGGCCGTAGCGGCGGTTGACCGCCAGCATCAGGTCGCAGATGTCGCGGCCCATGGGCGTGGCGCGGAGGTTCGGCGGCTTGCAGAGCGTGCCGTGCAGCCGCACCAGATTGCTGTCCTCCTCCTCGCAGAAGCTGAGAGCGCGCGCGAGCACGGTGATGACCAGCTTGGCCCCGGTGCCGCGGCGGTTGTTAAAGCTGCGCAGCTGTCCCTCGACGAGGAGCTTGCCCGCCTCCGCGGCGGCGAGGGCGTCCAGCTGGCTGCGGCGCAGCAGGATGTTCAGGGTGTCGGTGTTGCCGGAGAGCCGCTGCACCTCCAGAGGGAAGACGTAGAAGTCCTGGCCGCGGCTGCTGTGGGAAAAGGCGGGTGCGCCGGCCATCACGCCGCACAGCCGCGCGTAGTTGTTTTCACAGGTGCTGTCCATTCTCGTAGCCGTCCTTTTTTGGGATATGCTCTATCCTATTCGGGGCAGGCTCTTGAATATGCGGCGCGAAGCGGATATAATGGGAGACACAGATATCTGAACAAGGAGAAAAAACATGGAGATCAACAAGATACTGGAGGCATGCGACCACACTCTGCTGCGCGTGGACTGCACGTCGGAGGAGATTCGCGCGCTCTGCGATCAGGCAATCCGCTACCGCTGCGCGAGCGTCTGCATCCCGCCCTGCCATGTGGCCGGCGCCCGGCGCTATGCGGGCGATCAGCTCAAAATCTGCACGGTCATCGGTTTCCCGAACGGCTACATGACCAGCGCCGCCAAAGCCTTTGAGGCCGCGGACGCTGTGAAAAACGGCGCGGATGAGGTGGACATGGTCGTCAACCTCTCCATGGTGAAG
>Ga0079305_1003101_pt1 | contig 12032 bp, 8 predicted proteins | sample LMS_cellobiose_e_FD_79183 | JGI IMG/M metagenome (GOLD analysis project Ga0079305, IMG submission 79183) | Rumen-fistulated moose microbial communities from Alaska, USA - LMS_cellobiose_enrichment | ecosystem: Host-associated > Mammals > Digestive system > Stomach > Rumen fluid ... | reverse complement strand
CACCGTTTTCTACTTTAATTTCATAAGACCCGTTCGTAAACTAAACAAAAAGCCGCCAGTTCAATTCAGAATTGATCTGTCAGCTTAATGCTTTTTTGTGTCTACTAACTATTGACTAATTCAGGAGCAAGGCTTCCGGCGTGCCTTTTTGGTTATTGAGCGGGTTTTTTATTGATGATTGGGACCCGCTCAATTTTTTATTGCTCGGACATTATCCGCTTTACGCTTTCGCAAAGAAGCCGCGAGTCCGAGCAATGCGGACGCGCGCCAACAAAAAAACCACCCACTGTGTGGGTGGTTTTTTGTTGTGAAAGAGCGCACAAACGTACACTTTTCAAGGGAAGAACGTACAAACGTAACTTGCTGACAAAACGGATGATTCCTTTTTCTCACCTCATGTACTCCGAAAAGTCTATGGGGGAAGTCAGCGCGTGTTCTGCCTCGTTGAGACACGTTCTTATTGCGTCAGGATCTTTTCCTGCCTTTTTCAGCTCCTCTACTCGCGTGTACCAAAGCGGTTTCAGACAGCGATACAGCATCAATGCAGCATCCTTTTCGATATCAGAAAAACGATAGTATTCGGAAGCGATCTTCAATGCTTCGCATATTCCGGATACGCCGTTGCTTTCCCGCATAAGGTAGTTGAGAAAAACGTCCCTGCCGCAGAGATTGAAATCATATACGCCGACGAATCTGCCCTCATCGTCCACAAGGATGTTTGATGCATTGAGGTCGGCTTGAAAGACGGATGTAGGCAGTTTCTTAAATCGCGGCTCAAGCGCGGCTCTGTTTTCCGTCCACATGCGCCATATTCTCTCCACCTGTTTCTTGAATTCATACGGAAGCTTATCCGCATATTCCTTCCATGCAAAAGCGTTTTCTAACACTTCGTCCATCTTGTCGCTGGGGCAGAAGGTTTCAAACAGGCAGTAAGCCGAAGGATATTCCGTATAGTCGAAATACTGCGCTGCGATTCTTGCCGTCATCCGCCAGATGTCCCGCTTATACCTGTCATACAGTGCCTCGTTCTTACCGAAGTCGTCCGAAAATCTGTCTTCGATCGGGCGGAACGGTGCAAACTCCTCTGCGTATGCCGCGCATCTGTGTCCCCTATAATCTACAATTGGAAAATACCCCGACTTGTCTCGAAAAATCCTCGGGCAGAAATAACCGAGCTTCCGATACTCTTCCGCCGTTCTCTGCCAGACGGAGATCTTTTCCGGGAACGTAAAATCGTTATCGGCAAGCTTTAACACATATTTGCTTCCCACGGCTGTTTCGATGATGAATGTCGCTCGAAAATCGGCGTCACCCCGGCTTGTATCAATCAGGTGAATTGTGATCGGTGTATCGTCAAAAAACAGTGAAAACACGTTTTTGATCTCATCATTCATACAGCTTTCCCCGCATATTCAAAATATTGCGTTTATTATATCATATTCTTTAGTGTGTTTCAATGAAGAAAACCTCCCTTGCCTTGGCAGGCAAGAGAGGTTTCTTTGGTGGTGGAGGCGGCGAAAATCTGAACTCTCGGATTTGCCGTCGCTTTCTTCTCCTTGACGCCATCTGCGGCAAATCCGGGCTTTTTGCTTCGCAAAGAAGCCACGAGTCCGAGCAATGCGGACGCGCACCAACAAAAAACCACCCACTGTGTGGGTGGTTTTTTGTTGGTGGAGGCGGCGAGAATCGAACTCGCGTCCGAAATCCCCTTCATTAAACTTTCTCCGGGTGCATACCGTGGTTTGATCTCCGCCGAACATCGCCCGCGGTCAGGCTATGGTCGGTGCAGCCCCTGATTCATACTCCCGGTCCGGGGCACTCCCGGAAGTACGTTCATCGCTCAGTCATGCCAGCGCGGAAGCCGCGATACTCTTCCGTGTGACAGCCGCCCTTAGGCAGCGATTGCTAATTTGTTATCAGCGTTTAAATTTAAGTTCCGGTTTTTAGAGAGATCCCGGATCTCTACCCGCTTATCTAATGTCAGAAACCCCGTCGAAGCCATTGCGCCCCCGGGTCTTTGTCTTGTTATTATATCACCTTTTTTCCGATTTATCAATACCCGCACCGTTTTTTTGCGATAAGCCTTGACTTTGAGGCTTCCGGATAATATAATCAAAGCGGACCGAAAGACAAACGATATAAAAAACGAAACAAGGAGATATTTTTCATGCTTGCAAAAACACCGCCGATGGGATGGAATTCCTGGAACACCTTCGGAAGCGACATAAACGAAGACGTTATACTTGAAAACGCGGAAGCTTTCGTGCGGCTCGGGCTTCCGGAAGCCGGTTACGAATATATCGTAATAGACGATTGCTGGTCGATGAAAGAGCGCGACGCAAAGACCGGAAGGATAGTTCCCGATCCGAAAAAATTCCCACACGGGATGAAATACGTCAGCGACCGCATACACGAAAAAGGTCTCAAATTCGGGATGTATTCATGCGCCGGCGTCAGGACCTGCGCTGACTATCCCGGAAGCTTTGATCACGAATTTCTCGACGCGAAAACGTTTGCGGAATACGGCTGCGACTATCTGAAATACGATTTTTGCTATATGCCCGAAACGGCAAACGGCGAACTGATGTACCGTCGTATGGGTCTCGCGCTGAAAAGCTCGGGAAGAGAGATACTTTTCTCCGCGTGCAACTGGGGTTCGGACGAGGTTCACAAGTGGATCAGATCCACCGGCGCTCACATGTACCGTTCCACCGGAGACATCCACGACAATTTCGAATCGATGAAAAAGATCGCGCTCAGCCAGGAAAAACTGCTCGGATACAGCGCTCCCGGATGCTTCAACGACACAGATATGCTGACGGTCGGTATGTTCGGAAAGGGTCTTGTCGGTACGACCGGATGCACGGAGGCGGACTACCGCACGCAGTTCGGACTTTGGTGCATGTTCTCAGCGCCTCTCATTCTCGGATGCGACGTGAGAAAGCTTTCCGGCGAGATGCTCGCGCTCGTAAAGAACAAGGATCTGATACGCATAGATCAAGATGAGGAAGCGCGTCCGCCGATAGAGTCCCACACCGGTTGGGGCGGAGATAAGCGCGTTTATTTCAAGCATCTTTCCGGCGGCGAATACGCCTTAGGATTCTTCAATCTCAGCGACTCGGATCAGCGAGTGCAGACTAATCTCACGAATTTCGGACTTTCCGCTTCCTCCGGGCTCGCTCTGTCGCTCCGCGACGTTGCGGACGGTGCTCATTTCGGAAAATTCACCGACTATATCAGCATTCACATACCGGCGCACGACTGCCGTATATTCATCTGCAATCTCGAAAATGCCTGAATCCTGCGTCAGATGCAAAGCGGCGCTCTCGCGCGACGAGATAGGGCTTCATAAAAAACTCGTCAACCGCGGAAGCACTGAATATCTTTGCATAAAGTGTCTTTCGGCGGACTTCAAGATTCCCGAAGAAAAGCTCCGTGAGCTGATCGAACACTACCGGCGGATGGGGTGTACGCTGTTCTGCTGATGATATCAATAATAAAACGCGGCTGACGCAAAGATCATGCGTCAGCCGTTATCTTTTCAATATTGCGTTCTTTTATTTTCTCTCGTCGAGCCACTTCCCGACTTCCTCAGCCACGTCGCCGAGGGCGCCCTTCTTGAACGGAGACGCAATGCCGGCGTGTTCGAGGAGCCCGGTGAAAGTCATTTTTCCGCCCTGCTCCACGAAAGAGATATACTTGTTCCAAGCGTCCTTGTAGTCGCGCCTTGAAAGCTCCCATATCTCGAGAGCCACGGTCTGCGCGAGACAGTAATCTATGTAGTAGAAAGGATAGTGGTAGATGTGGTGCTGTCTCTGCCAGCCTCTGCCCGCGGCGTAAAACTCGATATCGCCGAAATCGAGATCCGGGCGGTATATCTTTTCAAGCTCGAGCCATTTTTCGTGCCTCTCGGCGGGCGTGAGGTCGGGATCGTCGTAAATCACGTGCTGGAAATGGTCGACCATCGTGCCGTAAGGCAGGAACTCGAAGGAGCCCTCGAGGTGGCTTATATTCGCTCTCTCAACGTCGTCGCCGTAAAAGCTCTTCATCCAGGGCCAAGCGAGGAATTCCATGGACATGGAATGGCATTCGCAGGCTTCCATGGTAGGCTGTCTCGTCTCGGAGATCTCAAAGTTTCTCGCGGTATATCCGGCGAAGGCGTGTCCCGCCTCGTGGGTCATGACCTCCACGTCGCCGGTGGTGCCGTTGAAATTGGCAAAAATGAACGGAGCCTTGTAAGCCGGGAATTCGGTGCAGTATCCGCCGACGGCTTTTCCGGGTCTCGTCAGCACGTCGAGAAGCTCGTTATCGTAAAGCACGCCGACGAATTCCTTCGTCTGAGGCGACATCTCCTCGAACATTTTTCTTGCCGCAGCGAGGATATCGTCGGACGATCCGCAGGGTCTTGGGTTGCCGTCTTTGAATTTATACGCCGAATCGTATATCTTCATATCTTCGTACGGGATGCCTATCCTTGCGCTTCTCTCCCTGTTCAGACGTGAAACCGCGGGGACGATGTCCTTTATTATGTTTTCTCTGAACACTTTCACCATGGCGGGATCGTAGCAGTTTCTCGTCATGCGCAGATAGCCGAGCTCCGTGAATTTTTCAAAGCCGAGCTTGTGCGCGATCTCGGTCCTGCACTTGACGAGCTTATCGAAGAGCTCGTCGAGCTTATCGGCGTGAGACATGTAAAACGCGCTCTCCGCCTTGTAAGCCGCTCTTCTGACTTCCCTGCTGTCGTTTTCCTTATATACGCCGAGCTGAGAAAGATTGAGTTCTTTTCCGTCAAATGGGATCTTCGCGGAAGCGATCAGTTTTTCGTAATCGCTGACGAGCGAATTTTCCTGCTGCAAAAGGGGTATGATCTCGGGAGAGAAGGTTTTCAGATCCATCTCTATGTTCGTGAAGAAAAGCTCTCCCGTTTTCTTTTCAATACCCTTGCGGAATTTGCTTTCGAAAACGGTCCTGAAGAATTCCTGCACCGCCTCGCTGAGCTCGGGAGCCGCGTTGTCGCTGAATTCCTGCTCCGCCTTGTAAAACTCGTCGCGCGTGTCGATCGTATGACGCACGTACGCCAGAGAAAAACTCGTTTCGTAATCGTCTTTCAGTTTTTCATGCTCCATAAGAGCGTCGATAACGTCGTCTGCGGAGGCGGCGTTTTTCACTTTTTCCGTAAGCGCGCGGTATTCTTCCTTTACCTTTTCGACGTCCACGCGCGTATATGCCATTTCGCTGAATTTCATATTTAGTCCTTTCCTTGTTTGCTTATTCGTTTTCTGTTATGATCTCGTATTTGCCCGCCGTAAGATCAAAACCGACGCATCCGGCATCGCATCCGGATATTTCCGCGCAATCTGATACGGCAAATCCGTTGACCGTCACTTTATCCGCGGAAGGAGCCGTGATGCGGCAATGAGCCGTCGCGCCTTCCGGGACCGAGAGCGTATATATAAATCCGGAGTCGGTCCTCGTCCATGCCGAGGATATGGTTCCCGCGGGAGAATCGTAAGACGCTTTGACGAAGTCTATCCTCTTCTGCCCGTCGGGGAGCGCGGACGGATCCCTCATATCCGGGACCGGACGGTATACAAACGAACGGAAGCCGGGAGCGTCGTCGTCGCAGGCGATGCCCGCCATATACGAGAACATCCACGCGCACACCGCGCCGTATGCGTAATGGTTGAAGGAATTCATTCCCATGTCGCCGAAGCCGCTCTTTTTCGTGTAGGAGTTCCATCTCTCCCAGACGGTGGTCGCGCCCTGCCTGACGCTGTAAAGCCACGACGGATCCTCGGTCTGGCAAAGGAGCGAATACGCAAGATCGCTCATGCCGTATCTGCTGAGTGTCGCGTTTATAAGTCCCGTACCGATAAATCCGGTGGAAAGTCTGTATCCGTTCCCTTTTATCTTTTCTCTGAGGGAAGCGGCGGCTTTTTCGAGCACGTCCTTCGGCGCCATGTTATAAGCGAGAGCGAGGATGTACGCCGTCTGGCTCTTTTCCCTTATCTCTCCGTTTTCGATGAACAGCCTTGCGTATTCCGCCTTTATATCCGAAAGCAGCTTTGCGTACTTCTCCGCTTTCTCCTCTTTTTCGAGGACGCGGGAGACTTTTTCCATTATATCGGCGTCGTTAGCCCACAGGCAAAGGATAATGTTCTTTTTCGAGGTGGGCTCGTAGGCGAGCCAGTCACCGTATCTCGCCTCGTGTCCTTCCATACCGCGGCTGCCTACGAAGTCCATGTATTTTTCCATGGACTCGAAGCATTCCTCGAGCACGGCCTTATCGCCATAAACGCGGTACACGTTGTACGGCACGATGATCCCGGCGTCTCCCCACGCGGCGTTGCCCGCTCCCGCGACGCAGAAGGGTGCCACATCGGTATACGCTCCGCTGTCGAGCTGGGAATCGCGAAGATCGCGCAGCCATTTTCTCAAAAAGCTTCCGACGTCTCCGTTATAGAGAGCTGCTTCCGAGAAGATCTGCGTGTCTCCGGTCCAGCCGAGGCGCTCGTCGCGCTGCGGACAGTCGGTGGCAATGGAAAAATAATTGCCTCTCTGTCCCCATACTATATTCTCAAAGAGCTTGTTTATCTCGCGGTCGGAGGTCGTAAATGACGAAGTCTCGCGGTATTCGCTTCCGATGACCTGACCGGTCACGGAAAGGATCTCGCACGGCTTGCTCGATTCCGCCTCTATGTATCTGAATCCGTAAAAGCTGTGCGTCGGGAAGAAATATTCGCCGTCCTTTTCTCCGGAAGCGATATATACTACCCTTGACTTCGCGGATCTGTAATTTTTTACGTAAGCGCTGCCGGCGGGTCCGTCGTTGCCTCTGGAATCTTCACCGGAGTCATTGAGAAGCTCCGCGAAATACAGGGTTATGCGCGTTCCTCTTTCAGCGATGACGCGGAAAGCCGGGCGTCCCACCATGTTCTGAGCAAAATCGAGAAGCAGCGTCTGACCGGGCATGAGGCTCGTGTCCTCGCATCCGTCTCCGATCTTTCTGTAAAGGACGTTTATCTCGCCGTGATCGGTCCCGTTGTCCTTCGTGCCGCTGTAGCACACCGCCGAAACGGGGCGGCGCGCAAGCTGAGTTTTTTCGCGTATCGGAGGCTCGGTATGATCGGATATCTCGCCTTCAAAGCCTTCGAATATATCCGCGGGCATCCACTTTTCCGACGCCATCACGTCGCCGTAAGATATGCGCGCGTCATAAAATTCGCCGTCCCAGATATCGCCGAACATTACGGGTCCGAGGATCGCGCCCTCCCACGAGCCGTCCGTGGAAAATCTAACGGTCTTTCCGCCGCATTTTGCTTCGCCTGCAAGGATGAACGCGCAGTCGAGACGGCCGTAAACGCCGAAGGATATCCTTCCGGTCCACCATCCCGACGACACGACGGCGTAAAACGTGTTGGCGCCTTTCTCAAGATATGAAGCGACGTTGTAGGTATAGGCTATGACGCGCTTATGATAATCCGTCCATCCGGGCTTGTACTCGTCGAAAACGACGCTTCCGTCATTTTTCGTTTCCCCGACTCTCTTCCCGTTTATGAAAAGATCGAAAATGCCGAGAGCCGTCACTGTGACAACGGCGCTTTCCGGCTTTTCCGGAAGCTCCACCGTTTTCCTGAAGCTTGCCGTTCCTCTGTCGAAGTCATAGGGAGTTGATTTTGAATTGAAGGACGTGGCGAAAGCCGCGGTGTCCCTTTCGCCCATCTTTTCATGGGTGCATATGAATTTCGCGTTTTTTATCTCCGAAAGCATGGCGCGTCTCCTTTGATGTTCTTATTACTTATTTTTCGGCGGACCCTTCGCCCGCCGGCTCTTCGGCGCTTTCCGGATCGTTATTACAAACGGGATTTTTGCCGGTGCCGGGATATTTCCTGCAGACTCTCTCTGCGTTTTTCTCGTCTATTTTATTCTGTATCTCGTCTATCGCATCGCAGAGACCGGCAAATTCCGGATCCGGCGAAGTCTTGTATTTACCGTAATACTTTTGCCCGAGTGCCGCGAAGGCGTCCTTACGATCCATCTCGCAGATCGCTTTTTCGACGATCGTTCTGGCTCCGCAAAGCATATCCATCCCCACGTCGATGACCTTTCCCGCAAAGCCGCACGCGATCCCGCGGCATTTTTCCATGTTTATTTTCATATCATCTTACTCCTTTGATCCTGTGCCGGGACTTTGTTTTCCCCGCGGCACTCGGCGCATACGCCGTATATGACCGTCCTGGTATTATCCACCGCAAAGCCGTGCTCTGTCAGAACGTGCTCCTCGAAGTTCTTCATGAATCCGCAGTCAAGGTGTATCAGACGTCCGCACGACGTGCATTTCAGATGGAAATGCGTCTCCCGGCTTCCGCACGGAGAAAACTGGTAGTACGAACCCTGCCCTTTTTCGGAAATGAACTTCTTTACGTCTCCGTCCTCGGCGAGAGACGCAAGGCACCTGTACACCGTCGCCTCTCCGATATGCGGAAGCATGTCCATTATATCCTTTGCGGAAAGGCACGTGCCGCTGTGTTCGACAAGACAGCGCATGATCTCGCCTTTTTGTTTTGTATTATAACTCCTGCTCACCTTTTTATTCGTATTCTTCGCCGGACGCTGCCGGCGGATCCTTTCATCTCCGATTATATCACAAAAACGCTTGCAAAAGCAATAGTAAAAACGCTTTTGCGCGCCTTTTGCGCAATATTCCCGAATTGTTTTTTCAAAGCCGCGAAAAACTCTATTGACACGCGCGCGGCATCGGTATATAATACGTTTCGTGTTAGCAACCTAACATATTATACGGAGGTATCGGTTTGGAATGCAAAAATAAACTTGACGGAACGATGATATGCGCCGCCGTGAATTCTCTCAGCCATTCGGTAAAAAGGGAGATCGACGGCTTTTCGTCGAAGATCGAATCCGAAAACGTAACGGGCATGCACGGATGGATCATCGGATATCTTTGCAGCAACGCCGGAAGGGACATATTCCAGAGAGATCTTGAAAAGGAACTGAACATACGGCGCTCCACGGCGACGGTGATGCTCCAGCTCATGGAAAAGCGCGGGCTGATAACCCGCACCCCGGTCGAAAGCGACGCGCGGCTGAAAAGGATAACGCCCACCGAAAAGGCGATGGAACTCGACAAGAGCTTCCGGCGCGATATGGACACTCTCGAATCCGGGATCAGGTCGTGTCTCACTCCCGAAGAGATCGATACGTTTTTGTCCGTATCGGCAAAAATAAGAAAATATCTGGAGGAAAAGGATATATGATAAAACGTCTCGCCGCCTGTATAAGGGAATTCCGGCTTCAGACGATACTTACTCCGCTTTTCATGTGCGGAGAAGTCGGTATGGAGGTGCTCATACCTCTGCTCATAGCCGATCTCATAGACAACGGGATCGACGCCGGAAACATGGATCACATATTGAAGACCGGAGTCACGCTGATGGTCGTATGCTCCGCGTCCATGCTTTTCGGATCGCTTTCCGGAAACTTCGCGGCGATAGCCTCGTCCGGCTTTGCGAAGAATCTGCGCAGCGATATGTATTACAGGATACAGGATTACTCCTTTGAAAATATCGACAAGTTTTCGAGCGCGAGCCTTGTCACGAGGCTGACCACGGACGTCACGAACGTTCAGAACGCTTTTCAGATGCTCATAAGGATAGCCGTGAGATCGCCGATAATGTTCATTTTCTCCCTTGTAATGGCTTTCCGCATTCACCGGAGACTTTCGCTCGTGTTTTTGTGCGTCATACCCGTTCTTGCGATCGGTCTTTATCTCATCATGACCCACGCGCATCCGATCTTCGTCAGAGTCTTCAAGACGTATGACAAGCTCAACGGCGTCGTTCAGGAAAATCTGCGCGGTATACGGGTCGTCAAGGCTTACGTCCGCGAGGAATTTGAGGAAAAGAAATTCAAGAACGTATCCGAAAGCATCTACGACGATTTCACGAAAGCCGAAAAGCTTATCGCGTTCAACTCGCCTCTGATGCAGTTTTCTATGTATACCTGTGCGCTTCTCATTTCATGGTTCGGCGCTCAGATAGTAGTAAACTCCACGGGCAGTCCGTCTCCCGAGCTCACCACCGGATCTTTGACGAGTCTTTTCACATATTCCACGCAGATCCTTTCGAGCCTTATGATGATCTCGATGGTCTTCGTCATGATGACGATATCCCGCGCATCCGCAAACAGGATATACGAGGTACTCACCGAAGAGAGCACGCTGACAGATCCCGCCGATCCCGTTTATGAGGTCGGATCCGGCGATATCGAATTTCAAAACGTCAGCTTCAGCTACGCCGGGGACAAGGACAAGCTTTGTCTTTCAAACGTGAATCTCAGCATAAAATCCGGCGAGACCGTGGGCATCATAGGATCCACCGGATCGTCAAAATCGACGCTCGTTCAGCTCGTTTCCCGTCTTTACGACGTCACGGAGGGCGCCGTTCTCGTGGGCGGTATCGACGTGAGAAAGTACGACATAAAAGCGCTGAGGGATCAGGTGGCGATGGTGCTTCAGAAAAACGTCCTCTTCTCCGGAACAATAAAGGACAATCTGAGATGGGGCGACGAAAACGCCACGGATGAAGACATGAAGCGCGTATGCGTTCTCGCGTGCGCCGATGAATTCATAAGTTCCTTCCCCGACGGATACGACACGTACATCGAACAGGGCGGAACGAACGTATCGGGCGGTCAGAAGCAGCGTCTCTGCATCGCGCGTGCGCTTCTCAAAAAGCCGAAGATACTTATCCTCGACGACTCAACCAGCGCGGTAGACACCCGCACGGACGCGATGATCCGCAAAGCGTTCGCCGAAGAGATACCCGACACGACGAAGATAATCATCGCACAGCGCATCTCGTCGGTGGAAAACGCCGACAAGATAATCGTTATGGACGGCGGAAGGATCGCCGCCTGCGGAACGCACGATCAGCTTCTGAGGGAAAGCGATATCTACCGCGACGTTTACGAATCGCAGACGAAAGGAGGAGAAGGCAATGAATAACAGACCCGCAAGGCCTCCGCGCGGCGCCATAATGCCCGTGGGAAAGATCAATTTCAAGACCGTAAAAAAGCTGTTCTCATATATATCGAGATTCAAGCTGCGGCTGCTCATCGTCTTTCTGTGCATACTCGTCAGCTCGTTCATCAGCATCGCGAGCTCCTGGTTTTTAGGCAAATATCTCGTCGGTGAGATCATACAGAAGGGGGCTCTCGAAAAACTCCCCCTCGCCATTCTCCTCATGGCTCTCATATACCTGCTCGGTATATCCTTCACTTATCTTTACAACAGGATAATGGTGACCGTCTCCCAGGGCGTTCTCAAAAGCATACGCGACGATATGTTCACGCACATGCAAAAGCTGCCGATAAGGTATTTCGACACTCACACCCACGGCGACATAATGAGCCACTACACCAACGACACGGACACTCTCCGTCAGATGATCTCGCAGAGCATACCTCAGTTCTTCTCTTCCGTCATCACCATCGTGTCCATATTCTTTGCGATGCTTTCCACAAGCCCCGCCATGACGCTGTTCGTGATACTCTTCATCCTTTTTATGATGATATTCGTGAAAAAGATCGGAGGCAAGAGCGCGCAGTACTTCATCAGACAGCAAAAATCCCTCGGAGACATGAACGGATTCATCGAGGAGATGATAAACGGTCAGAAGGTCGTAAAGGTGTTCTGTCACGAAGAAAAAGCGAAGGCGGATTTTGATAAGAAAAACGGCGTTCTCTGCTCCGACGCCACGAGCGCCAACAGGTTCGCCAACATACTCATGCCCATAATGGGCAACTTCAGCCACTTCCAGTACGCTCTCGTTGCGATAATCGGCGGCGCGCTCGCCATCAGCGGCGTTTACATGAACTGGGACGACATCGGCAGATTCCTCGTCGGAGGCGTATACATGGTCCTCGATCTCGGAAGCATGGTGACGTTCCTGCAGTATTCGACGCAGTTCACCATGCCGGTGACCATGGTATCCCAGCAGTTCAATTCCATCGTT
>Ga0079305_1003097_pt1 | contig 12048 bp, 12 predicted proteins | sample LMS_cellobiose_e_FD_79183 | JGI IMG/M metagenome (GOLD analysis project Ga0079305, IMG submission 79183) | Rumen-fistulated moose microbial communities from Alaska, USA - LMS_cellobiose_enrichment | ecosystem: Host-associated > Mammals > Digestive system > Stomach > Rumen fluid ... | reverse complement strand
TTTTGACAGCTGACAGCACCCACCGCTCGCTGACCGGCGTGCACGGCTATACCGGCCGCCGGGCCCATATGTACAGCTACGGCGCAAATTCCGCCCAGCAGGGCCTCAATCTTTTGACCCCCGACCTTCGCGCCCACGGGGAGAGCGAGGGGGAGTATATCGGCATGGGCTGGCTGGACAGGGCGGATATCCTCCTGTGGATTGATTTTCTGGTGCAGCGGGACCCCCAGGCCGAGATCGTGCTCCACGGCGTCTCCATGGGCGGCGCCACGGTGCTCATGACGGCGGGGGAGGACCTCCCGCCCAACGTCAGGGCCATCGTGGACGATTGCGGCTATACCTCCGCCTGGGACATCTTTTCCGACGAGATGGATTATCTTTTCCACCTTCCGGCTTTTCCTCTGCTGCATACCGCCAGCGCCATCGCGTCCCTCCGGGCGGGGTATTCCTTCCGGGAGGCCTCGGCCCTGGAGCAGGTGAAAAAAACGAGCCTTCCCATCTTTTTCACCCACGGCTCGGTGGACAACTTTGTCCATACGGAGATGGTCTATGCCCTGTATGACGCCTGCCCCACGGAAAAGGAGCTGTATGTGGTGGAGGGCGCCGGACACGGCCAGGCCATGTATCTGGAGCCTAACGAGTATTTCGGCAGGGTATTTGCTTTCCTGGCGGATAAGCTCTCGTGAATTCTCCCCGACAACGGGCGGAAATAGAAGAATAACAAGGAGGAAACAAGAATGGCACATATCGAGCCTAGGGATTACACTCCCAACGACGGGCGCGAGCGCATCATCATCAAGCAGACCTTTGACGGTGATGAGTACGATGTTGTTTACGTAAAGGGCAACCCCGGCAAGACGAAAGAGGAAATGGACGCCATGCGCGCCGCCGGCCAGGGCGGCGGCGTGGGCGCCAGCTTCTGCTATTGCCCCAAGCTGAACCCACGCACCTATGAGGCGGCTCCCGGCATCATCTGCGAGCAGGACGTGGCCTGCAAGCTGCGCGACGGCACCAAGATTTACGCGGATATCTACCGCCCCTCCAACACCACCGAGAAGGTCCCCGTCATCATCTCCTGGGGTCCCTTCGGCAAGCGCGCTCCTGAGAGCCAGGATGAGTGGAAGCTCATGGGCGTTCCTCCGCGCACCGTTTCCAAGATGTCTAAGTTCGAGGCCTCCGACCCCGGCTACTGGTGCTACTATGGCTACGCCGTGGCCAACGTCGACCCCCGCGGCATCGGCAACAGCGAGGGCTACTTCAACCTCTGGGGCACCCAGGACGCCGAGGACGGCTATGACTTCATCGAGTGGGTCACCGCCCAGGCCTGGTGCAACGGCAAGGCCACTCTGTTCGGCAACTCCGGCGTGTGCATGGCCAACTGGAAGATCGCGGCCACCCAGCCGCCTCACCTGGCCTGCCTGGCCGCCTTCGAGGGCATCAGCGACCTGTACCGTGAGTCCTACTTCTGCGGCGGCATCCCCAACCCCGACTATGAGGCCAATATCATCAAGGAAGTGGCCTGCCAGAGCTTTGTGGAAGACACCGTCACCATGATCCACCAGTATCCTGAGTTCAACAGCTACTGGAAGGATAAGCAGGTCAAGTGGTCCCAGATCCGCATCCCCACTTACTGCACCGCCGGCTGGGTCCACCATCACCTGCGCGGCTCTCTGGAGGGCTATCGCCGGATCCGCTCCGCCAAGAAGTGGCTGCGCGCCCACCGCGACTTTGAGTGGCCCGACTCCTACCGCAACGAGAACGTGGAAGAGCTCAAGCGCTTCTATGACCGCTACATGAAGGATATCCACAACGGCTGGGAATTCACCCCCAAGGTACGTATCGACGTCATGGACGCCTATTCTTACGACTATGCTCCCCGCCGCGAGGAGAAGGAGTTCCCCATTGCCCGCACGCAGTATAAGAAGCTCTATCTGAACGCTGCCGATATGGACGGCGGCTATGAGCCCTATGCCGTGGAGAGCGAGGTCACCTACGACCCCAAGACCGAGACTACTTCCTTCGATATCCGCTTCAACGAGGACACCGAGATCACCGGCTACATGAAGCTGCACCTGTGGGTGGAGAGCCGCGGCCATGACAACATGGATTTGTTCCCCTGGGTCACCAAGCTGGGCCAGAACAAGGAGTATCTGCCCATCGAGTGCATGGACGCGCCCTACCGCGGCGCCTGGGGCTTCCTGCGCTGCTCTTATCGCGAGCTGGATGAGAAGCTCGCCAGCGACTTCCAGCCCGTCCACTCCCATCGGAAGGAAGAGAAATTCGCCCCCGGCGAGATCGTGCCCGTGGATATCGAGATGTATCCCCACAGCCGTATCTGGCACAAGGGCGAGTATCTGCGCGTCACCCTGGCCGGCCGGTTCATCAAGACCGAGTGGTTCCATGACAACAACATGAACCACCAGGTGGACAACGGCGACGGCATCCACGTCATCCACACCGGCGGCAAGTACGATTCCTACCTGCAGATTCCCGTGATCCCACCCAAGTACACCAGCGGCGATTACGTCTACAGAGGATAAGAACAACTCCCAAGAAAAAGGACATGGCTCCAGGGCCATGTCCTTTTTCTTGCCGGGCCGTCAGCCGGGAGGAGAGCCGCTTTTTTCAAATAGTCGCCTGGCGATGGATTGTACCTGTTCAGTGGAGAGGGAAAATAGCTCGCCGGCGGTTTTATCCAGCAGCCGGCAATAGTCCGAAATGATCCTGTACGACGCGAGAGCATGCCCGTTGCCCTCGGCGGAGCGATCCGCTTCGCGCGCAAACCGCTCCAAAAGGTTCCTCTCCGCGGAGTAGATCAGCTCTACCAGCTTGGCCCTATACTCCAACTGCGCGGAGGACATATCGGGACGGAGGGTCAAATCTCTCGCGTGCTGCGCCTCGTGCTTGAGCAGCGACACCCGAAAATCCTCGCTGTCAAGATCATAGGAGGTTTTTACACAGTGGATGAACCCATTGTCATCTGTCCAGCCGCCGGTGCCGATCTTGCCGAAGGAGAGAGCATCCAGCCAGCTTTTCATCAGAAAGCCGTCCAGCAGCTTCACCGTGTATGGCTGCGTCCCCTCCGGCAGCTGGACGTCATAGGTCTTTGTCTCCGTGGTTTTCCAGACATAAGGCCCGTAATACCCGCCCGTTTTGCCGCCGAGAAAGTGAAAGCCTCCGCGCTGAAACGCCCCGGCGACCTGCTCGCGCTCCATGTCGTCAAGGCGGATGTGCTTGCCGCCGACATGCACCAGCACCGCCAGCCTTGAGCGAAGCATATCCGCGGCTTCATCCTTGCCGGCGCGCAGATAGAAAACGTCCCGATAATACCGCTGATAGGCGCGCAGAATGTCGCTGAGCGGTTCGGCGATCTCATAGGTCAGATACTGTTCCTTATCAAATACGTCCATGTACCGCCGATAAAGCGCGGCCTGTTCCGGGAACTGCTTTACATAGCCAATCGCGCCGACAAGATCGCCCTTCAGGATATGAGCGTAATATTCGTTTTCATAAAACATTTCAAAATGAACTCTCTTTTCCGATCGGCTTTCCTTTGCCCACAGCCTTTCGCCGCTCTGTCTCCTCGCCCGGTTTTCCCGACAGAGCCATGCTCCTGATAAAACTATCGCTCCAATACCATCCGCAGCTCTGTCTTCTGTGTACCCAGCGTGATTATTTGTTCCCGCCCATCGAAGCGAAAACCGCAGCGCACGTAAAACCGGATCGCGCGCTCGTTTCCCCGCAGCACCCAAACGGCGATCTGAGGATAGCCTTTTAGCTCCGCCAGCGCGGCCTGCATCAGCCTGTATCCGACGCCCTGCCCGTAGTACTCTGCCAAAATGTATATGGCATAGACCTCCGCGGCATGGGACAGCTCACCGCCGCGGTATGGCCCGTAGCTGATGAAGCCAACGGTACGCTGACCGTCCCTGGCGATCAAGGCGCTGTCCTCAAACCGGAGCGCCAGCCCCTCGCACTTTTCCAGCGTCAGCGTATCCAGATAGCGTTGCTCCACCAGCCCGGCATAGGTCTCCTGCCAGGCTTTCCAGTGGACATAGGCCTTGGCCTTCTTTTCCTCCTCGGTCTCAAGTCTCTTTACGGTGATGCACATAACAGCCTCCCAACAATGCGTTCGCTCCGCGCGTTTTTCTTATCCCGTCTGTAAGCGAGGTTCACAGGTCCTTTCTTAATCCGTCAGATATTCTCCGAGCAGTTGTCTTAAATAGATTATAGCACAATTCTGTCGACGATTTCATAACCTGTTTCGGTAACTCTCGAAAACTCGATGTTCTTTACAACTGCCTCGAACGGGGAAAAGCCGTCCCGCATGACGCGGCAAATGCGCGGCAGCTCCGCCTGCGGAGCATACAGCAAGGTCGTGTGAGGATACCAGCCGTCGTCACATGTCCATGCATCCAAAAACGCGCCGTATCGCGCCGCGATCCTGTCGTGCAGGGAGAGCAGAGCGCCGTTCTCCCGTGGCGCCGCCGCGATGATAGACGTCTCTGACAATACTTCGACCCGGTCATAGAGGACAGGGAAGGGGGGCGTGCCTCGTAGCAGCTCTTTACATCCCGCGACAAATGGCCTGTCATCCTCCGGGGTGTATGTCGCTATCGTGATATGCCCATACACGGGGGAGGGGTGCAAGCTATAAGAGTTCGCAATTCTTTGAAGCGCTCTAAGCCTCTCTGCCGCATGAGAATCCAGTTTAGCAATAACGCACAGCATAGTTTTCTCCTTTTCCTATCATCCCGGCAGGGAACCACTGGTACAAGAGCTTTTATCAAATAGGCTCTTTGCGACCTCTTGCACTTGTCCAACTGAAAGCATACCGAACTCATCCGCGCTTTATCAAGCATTTTACAATACTGCGAAACGATCCCGTGGGCCGCGACTGAATGGACGTTGCTGTCATCGGAAGAATCAGCTTCACGAACAAACTGCGCTACAAGGTTATTCTCCACAGAATGGTTAGATTTCGCTGCTATGTCGCAGAACGATTTTTCGACCTTCTCCCTGTTAAAACACTTCCTCCTATCTATATAACGGTTTGAAAGCCGAAACAGGTTACAACCTTTTGAAAAGAGTTCGTAAAAATAATGCTGTACAGAGCGTCCCTATTCCTCCAACCTTCCGTCACGCATTTTCAATACCACGTCCGCCTCTGCCGCCACTGCCGAATCATGCGTCACGATTACAACGCAGCAGTTTTCGGTATGGGCAAGACGTTTCAGTATCTCAACGATGTTCCTGCCGTTCTCGCTGTCTAAGTTTCCCGTAGGCTCGTCCGCAAGGATGATCCTGCTGCCGGAAGCAAGCGCCCTCGCGATCGCCACGCGCTGCTGCTCGCCGCCGGAGAGCATATTCGGAAGCCTGCCAAACTGTTCTTCTCTGAGGCCGACCGCCAGAAGATTTTCTTTTGCCTCCATCTCCGCTTCCTTCTTCGGCATATTTCGCATGTACAGCGGATAGGCGGCGTTTTCCAGCATTGTCAGATGTTGGAACAGATTGAAATTCTGATAGATCACCGAGGCGCTTTCCCGCCGGTAGCGGTCACGATCCATTGACGAGGTGGTTTCGCCATTCCATTCGATGCTACCGCCTTCCGGCACGTCAAGCCCCGCGAGCAGTGAAAGAAAAGTAGTTTTCCCGCAGCCGGAAGCGCCGATGATCGCGTACATTTTTCCGGGCTCGAATTCCGCGCTTACGCTGTTGAGCGCATGGACGGTCTGGTATTTGTTCCGGTAGCTGTATGTTACATCCTTTACAAGCAGGCTTTCCATTGTTTATTCCTCCGTTTTCATGAGTTTCATAACGTTGATCCGCGTAACGCGGGAAACGGATGAGGCGGTGCCTATCAGGAACGCGAAGACGCCGCCCGCTCCATACAGCAGCATACGAAGCGTGAACGTTCCGCTGAGCGCGATACCGACAGCCGCACCGACAACGCCGCCAACGAGCGCGATCAGAAGATGCTCGCTTAAAGCCACGCGAAATACTTCTCCGCGTTTCATTCCAAGGCAGCGCATCACGGCGTATTCCCGCAGCCGGCTCTGTGTAGAAAGGTATGCGGCAAAGAACCCGACCGCAGCTCCGATCAACAGCAGTATCGGTGTCAGCAGGTGAAGCGTTCGGATATTGCCCCGTATCTCTTTCAGCGTGCTCCGAAGGATGTCGTCGTTTATCCTGACTGCAAAGGCAGGGCGGGAGCCCGCATGATCGTCGGCGTTCGGTTCTCCAAAAACCTCATAAAGAGATGCTTTTGCCTCATCGAGACGGCGGGCGTCCTTGATATCGAACGAGCAGGAATCCGCCGTGACCATATAGCTTTGTCCGTCATGAAAGTCCATTGCGTGAAAGGGGCAATACAATGTTTTTTCCGGACCCGTATGCGTCCCTATGATCCTCAGAGCCACGGAAAAGCTGCCGTTGTCGATCTCTATGTATTCGCCATCGACAGCAAGCCCCCGTGGGATTACGCACACCTCCCGATCGCCCGCAAACACGGAATCGTCCCATCCGTCAAACAGCGTCATGCTTCCGCCTCCGGCGTCTGTCAACGAATAATCGGAATCGGAAGTCAGCAGACAAACCATCGTGTATTCTTGGGGTTTTATCAGCTTGATGCTCGCCTTTGATCGCACGTTTTTAATGTATTCGTCCTGATAGTAGCCTTTCTCGTGCCTGAGTCCGCACAGCAGGTCCACGAAACCGGTCGCCATGTGCAGATTGTCCTGGCCTGTACCCCAAGGGTCCGTGACAACGCAGGAAATCACCGTGTTGTCCATCGTTTTTTCTAGCGCCGCTTCCTGCCGCACCGTCAGCATACAGAGTACCATGGCTGTGCCGGTTACAAGCAATGCTATAAGGATCAGCAGGATCGTCCATCGCCTCCGCCGTGCCATTGCGCATATCGTTACTTGCCACATGCTCATCTTTGTTTTCTCCTGTTCTTTCCGGTCTGCATAAGGGGAATATCAGAAAGCAGCTTTGCACACAACAGCGACGCCGAAGCAAGCAGCAGGAAAAATGCGCCAAAGCATCCAACGATCACAAGCGGATCGGGCGAAAGGGCGTGAGCAAATGTTTTCTCCGTGATCTCGGAGAACAGCGCGGCGGCAAGTCCCGCGCCGAGGAGGGCTGCTGCCAAGTCAATAACAAGGAGAGCTCCGAATGCCTGTCTCGTAACGACTTTGCGGTCGATGCCGAGTATGCGCATGGTCTTAGCCGACGGCGTAAAGCGACGTACCGCAAGGAAGTGCGTGAGTGCAGCTATGAGGATGAGTGCGGCAAGACCTATCCACAGGAGCCGCTGCCCGTTTTGAATCAAAGCGTCAAGGCTGGCCTCGGTAGCGCTGAAGTTCTGATCGAAGCACAGGTAAGCATCCTTTTGCCCTTCCTGCTCCATGTATGCAAGAAACTGCTCCTTTGTCCCGTTTTTCAAAATCAACGAGGTCATCAATCTGTTGGTTGGAATAGTTCCGAAGCTTTCACTGCCGGGGACGGATCTCTTTGGTACAAAGATCGTATCCGCACAGAACAACTGCTCGCCAAGCGAAAACTCCGGCGCGGAATAGATGCCGACGATCTCATATTCACCCGTCACATTCATATGATCCTCAGGCAGGCACGTTCCGCGCGGTATGGCGTCACTTGCATAGAATCCGGTATCATAGAAGTCCAGCGTAAGCTTATCCCCCAACTGATAGCCGTTGTACTGAGCGTAAGCCGCGCTTATCATGCAGACGGCTTTGCCTTCGTAGTCCGCTTCGTTAAAGAAGCGTCCCTCAAGCAGACCTGCCACTCCGGTATTGAAGGCATACATGCTTCGCACGTTGTCGGTGACGATCACCGTCGCGCTGCTTTGATTGACCCTGCACAGCGGTATGATCTCCTCGCGCCATATCCGGCCTTCGCCGCCTGCGAGAAAATCCTCCCATGAACCGCTGTATTCCGCCCAGTGCGGAAGCATTTCTTCATTCGGATAGCAGTAAGGCGTTCCGTCATCCATATAGGCGCGCTTAACCTGCAGCGCATCGTCATAGATCTTTTCCAGGTCGGAAACCGATCCTATTACGGTTCCGGCGAGATGCATAAATCTTCTTGTCTCATCAAGGAGGTAGAAATACCGTCCTTGATCCAGTATTCTGCCTGTAATGACCGAAGTCGGAGTTTTAATGACGTCGGCAGGATAATCACGATAGAAGCCATAGATCAGATAGGTGTGCCCCTCGCGAAACGGTATTTCCCCCTCGGGAGTAAACAGTGTTCCGTATATCCTTATCTTTGCCGGAACCGGAACGGCTGCTTCGACCTGATGGGCCTCACCGTCTTGTTCATGCGTATCGATCAGCGCGGTATTATCATAGAGGTCGGGATAGCTGCCCGCGAGAGAAATGACGTCGACGATCTCGGCCTCGACCCAATAATAGGCCGCGGAGCCTTTATCATTCGGAACATCTTCGTCACTTTCTTCGTCATTGCCCGGCGTCTCGGTTTTAACGCATTTGACCGCGAAAACGGCCATATTGTAGCAGGGTTCGTCAAAACGAACATTATAATCCAACACGTCCTTGTACCCGGAGGTTATCGCCTTGCTTCCCTTGACCTCCACACCGAGGATGTATCTGTAATCAACGTCCTGAATAAAACCGCTGTTCATTGCCGTTTCGTGCGCCAAATAGTACGATATGATCGGATTCTCCTCTGCCAAGCCGTTTTCCTTCTCATCCTCCGTATACTGCCTTCTGTCCGGGAAAACGGCTATGGTGACGTATTCATCGGCGATCCCCGCGCTCTGCCTGCGGGCGCTCGACAGCATGGCCGTCCCGATCACGGCCAGAGAAACTGCAAGCGACAGCAGCAGCGAGAGCACGATGGGAAATAACGGTCTTTTTTTATAAAAAACGAAAAAAGCTTTCATCTTAATAATCCAATTACTCTGTTCTCGGACTGCTTGATGTGTCGCCTGATCTCTTGCTCGTGTTTCTGGCAGTAGGCATAGCTTTTTCTCATAAATTCGCCGATACTGCACGAATGATACATGGTATCCAGCACATCAAGGGTAGGTCTGTTGTCCGTCTTCATCGTAAAGAAATATGGATAAATGCATCCGCCTTTTTCCCGCGGGAAATAGGGATTAATACTACTCAGACGGTTGTCACGCATTATAGATTCCACAACCATCTCACTCAAAATCCATTTCAGAGATGGGCTTTCGTATTCATCCCATGAATCTCCAAATAAATCATGCCATACATGGAACCATACTAAATGTATGATCTCATGGATCGCCTCACCTATGGCGCCCTTTTCACTATTCAGATAGAAAATGTCAAAGGCGTGTTCCGTTAAGAAACGCGGCTCGATAGGATTCATGGAAACGCGGCATTGCATGTCATTGAGTATTGCATCACAGTCGCAGTCAAATGCTTCCGACAATGCTGCCGTGATTTGCCCCTTGCAGGCGTCCCAGCGTAATGCATATAACGGCACCTTCCGGTCAATGGTATTTTTTATCGAAGGGTAGATTTGCCGGAGCTCTTGTGAAAGATACCGGCTTCGCTTGTCATACGGCAGCGCCAGAGCGTGCTCCTTGCTCAGCTGTGGGTAAAAATGAAATAATGGGTCCGCCCAGAAGGAGGAGGTATGCGCTGCTTGAAACTCCATGATCCGTTCGAGCATGTATTCGATTCCCGGATTGACAAAGGTAAGCTCCATATGCTTCCTCCTAATCTTTATCACATTTCCGGTGGCAGTTCTGCTCTACGCTGTGAATCAGCGCCTGCCCGGTTTCCATTTGGCTTTGATGCTCTCAGCCGTTTCCTGCACAGCCCGCGGCAGCCACTCCGCGTGGCAGCAGTCAAAGGGTATCACGATCTCCTGGATTTTGTCCTCCGGCATCGGCCGTTTCAAATCGCCTGGAAAACACGTAAGGCCGACCTCCCGCAGGGAGAGCACGCTCTCGCTCAGCCAGCCCACGGGCTGCCTGTCGCAGTACAGGCAGTAACAGCCGAACATCTTTTTCACATGGACATTCAATCCGCTGAGCGCGTCGAGCCAGCTCTGAACCACGCTGTCCTCCGGGTACGCCATTCCGATCGCCTCCTATCCCAAATTTCGATGCAATAAGTATAGCATACCGCCGGACGCAGGGAAACAATGCGGGCCGCTCAATCGGATTTTCCTTGACCGAAGCATGTCCCTGGCGGACTTGTGTTCGTCCCCCCTGATCAGATTAAAAAACCCAATCGGAGCCCAGCGAAGCGGGTCCGATTGGGAAAGGAGGAGCGACGGAGCACAGATGAGGAAACGGCAACCGCCTTAAGCGATTGCCGTTTCCGAGCCGTGCGGAGTGAGCTCCGACATGGTGCGCCGGAGCAATTCAAATCCGAACCACTCCCGTCGCAAAGCCCAGCGGAGCGGGTTTGCGACGGAAAAGGAAAAACAAGGTCATCGGTCGATGTGGCGGTGCTTGTGCCGCCACATGACCTTATGGTCTTGTTTTGACGTGTTGCCGGTGACGGGGGTCGACCTGCCCTGCGGGGCAGGCCACCTCAGGTTGCATCATGCCCCCGGCATGTTGCCAAGCGCCTTCGGGTTCGATCCCCTCTGATCGATATGCAAAAAATGGCAGCCCAGCAGGGGCCGCCATTTTTTGGTGCCGGTGACGGGGGTCGAACCCGTACGCTCGTGGGAGCTCGGGATTTTAAGTCCCGTGCGTCTGCCGATTCCGCCACACCGGCACAGAGCATAGATAAAAGTAACATCACTTTTCCGGCCTGTCAAGAAAAAGCATAATCCACCCCCGGAAACGTGTATGATGATTCCGGGAGGCGATGGGATGGCGCAGGATGGATTGCAGCGCAGCCAGAATTTGATATTGGAGAGCAGGAAGCGGCTGAGCGTCTCCGGGGTGGAGGAGGTCATCGGCTTTGACGATAACTATGTGCAGATAATGACCGCCCTGGGCAGACTAACCGTCCACGGGGAGTCACTGCATGTGGAAAACCTGTCCGTGGAGACAGGCGACCTGCTGCTGACCGGGCAGATCGCCGAGCTCATATACGAGGACGCCCCGGACCGCGCGGGGCTTTGGAAAAGGCTGTTCGGCTGATGGAGGTCTCCGTTTTTGAGCAGCTCCGGGAGCTGCTGACCGGGCTCGTGGCCGGGGGCGGTTTGGGGCTGCTGTTTGATGTGCTGCAGCCCCTCCGCCGTCTCACGGGCAGCGGGCTTGCTTTCCTGTGGGACGCGCTCTTTTTGTTTTTGTCCGGAGGGTGGATATTTATTCTCGGCCAGGGCTCCGGCGCGGGCATGAGGCTGTTTTTTCTTCTGGCCTCGGCCGGGGGATTCTGCTTTTATTTGTGGGCGCTGCATCCCATGGTCTGCGAAGATTGTTTGAGCGTAGAGCATTTTTTGCAAAAAGAATTGAATAAAATCAAAATTTGGGCGAAGTCGATGAAAAAAAACGAAAAAAAACACGGGAAATTGTAATTTTATTCTTGCAAATACAAAATAATCTTATAAAATACATTTTATAATGGATTGAGAGAAATTTTCTTTTATCCATTGGGAGACGGTATGCAAAAGGCGATCAGGATAATGTTCGGCGTCGTTGTCCTCCTGCTGCTGACGTATGCGATATTTCAATTTGCCGCGGTGCAAAACACGATCGCCAGGTCAGAGCAGGAGCTGGAAACGCTGCGGGAGATATCCCGGCGGCTTGCCGCGGAGAATGACGCCATGGCGTACCGCATCCGGCAGGCGGAGGCTGACAGCGCGGAGGAGGCTGTTTTTCAACCGCTATGGGATGGGTCCCCGGAATTTGACGGGGACGATGAGTAGAAAAGAGAAAGGATGCATGGAACTGGAAGTGGGGGAAATCCTGGAGGGGAAAGTTTCCGGGATAACAAAATTTGGCGCGTTTGTCCTTTTGCCCGGCGGCGTCAGCGGATTGGTACATATTTCGGAGATCGCCAATGCGTTTGTCAGTGACGTCAACAATTTTCTCTCCATGGGAGAGACAGTAAAGGTCAAGGTCATCGG
>Ga0079305_1003096_pt1 | contig 12053 bp, 9 predicted proteins | sample LMS_cellobiose_e_FD_79183 | JGI IMG/M metagenome (GOLD analysis project Ga0079305, IMG submission 79183) | Rumen-fistulated moose microbial communities from Alaska, USA - LMS_cellobiose_enrichment | ecosystem: Host-associated > Mammals > Digestive system > Stomach > Rumen fluid ... | reverse complement strand
GGCGTATTGTCAAGTCAAGTGCAACGGAGAAGAATGGAAGACTTCAAACGGAGTTTTCCAGCAAAGGCATTTGCGAGGACGGCAATTCAACTTGTGTGTAAACTGCGCTAACAGCTCACGGGAAAAGGGCCGTTTGTATGTGTGCTTTGGGACATATTGGCGCAACAGCCCATTGGTGTTCTCGTTGCTGCCACGCTCCCATGGTGAAGAAGGATGCGCAAAGTAGAATTGCACGTGAGGCAGAGCATCTGTTATTTTACTGTGGTTGGCAAATTCTGCTCCGCGATCCAACGTAACCGATCGAACTGCTTCCGGTGAGAATCCTTTCAACATGGCAAGCATGACCTTTGCGATTTCCTCCGGTTTTTTACTGCAGCAGACATCGGTAAGCAGGAAGCGGGAACATCTTTCGACAAGCGTCACAATATAGACCTTGTGGAAGCTGCTGTATACAAGATCTCCCTCCCAATGGCCTATTGTGAGACGATCTTCCGCTTCCTTTGGGCGCTGTTCAATGGTTTGATGCACAAAGCGGATTGGGGTTTTGTTCGATTTTTTGTTCCCTCTCCATCCTTTACGCCGTAAATGCTTTTCCATGGGAAACCGGCCATATCTGTTTTTCTTTCGGTTTCCTTTCGGCTCCATAATGCCTTTCTTCAGGGCACGGTATATGGTGCAATAGCTGACAAGAGAAGACCCTCTTTCGATTGCCAGACGTTTGGATATCTGCTCAGGCGACCATTGCTCTTCTGCCAGCAGCCGGGCTACAGTGTCCCGAAGAGGGCCTCCATTCAGGAGCAGTTTTCTTCGGCAGCGCTTGCGTCTCCGTCGATAATTGTCATGGGCTTTTGAAGGGCGATAAGAATTCGTGCCTTTATTTCGTGAAAGCTCCCGACTGATCGTTGACACATTGCGACCGATGCACCTGGCAATTTCTCTCAGAGAATTTCCTTGAAGATACTTCTCCCATATACTTTCACGCTCAGATATGGTAAGATGATGGTAGTGGCTCATAAGAGAATCCTCCTTATGGTTTGTCTGGCAACTACCATTTTACTGGATTTCTCTTATTGAGTCACTATTGTTTTACTGTTGCACTTGAATTGTAAATCCAAACGAAAAGAAAGTAGGCAAAGATTCGCTTAAGGGGACCCTTCCGATGGGTCCCCTTAAGAATCCCCCCACAGACGGCCAGGGGCTGCCCGCCCCTGGCCCCATATACGCACTTGCTCCGAAGCGGCGCCGTGCCATGCTTTACGCTGCGTCTGTGCGGCTCCCGCTATCTCAGCTGCAGATACTCCCCGCTGACCCAGCCGGCCTTGCCGAGATACTGCGTGCGGTACCAGCCGTTTCGCAGCGTCGTCACGGTCAGCACCGCGGAATTCGGGATCGACGCGAGCACGGCGGCATCCGGCGAGGGCTCCTCGCGCAGATTGAGGCGCCCGCCCGCAGTGCGTACGATCGCGGTGCGCTCGATATCGTCCGCAAAGTACTGCAAAACGCCCTCGGCGATCGTTTCCGCGATCAGCTCAAGGTTGTCGGCAACCCATTCGGCGTCGTCCGCGTTGTCGTGGTAGCCGATCTCCAGAAAAGCCGCCGGCGCTTTTGTGTAGCGCAGCTCGCCGAGGCGCCGTGTCGATTCCGTGCGCACGAGAAACGGATCGGGGTAGATGCGCCGCAGGTTTTCCGCGAGGATATCCGCCGCGCGCTTGCCGTCGGCGCTGCCGGGGTAGTAGTAGACGACGATCCCGCGCGCCTGGCCGTAGCGCCCCTCGGGCGCGGCGTTGGAATGCAGCGCGAGGTGCAGATCGGGCGGGTCGGCGTTGGAATCGCGGATGATCTCGTTGACGGTCATGGCGGTATCGTTGCGGCGCTCGGAAATGCCGTCGGAGATGAGGTCGGCCTCAACGTAGTCGGCGAGGCGATTCATCATCTCCTCCTCGGAGGGACCGGTGACGTAAAAGTTCCCCTCCTGCGCGGAGGGACTGAGGTAAATCGATGGCATGCTGCTCGCTCCTTTCTTCGTTTATGCTATGCGGGCGCGGCGCGGCGGGTGACGCGCAGAAGAAGTCTCTCCGACAGAAATTTACACCTTGTTCTTTGACAGAGCGCTCTCTTTGCATTACAATAAAGCCGAATGACTTGCCGAGGTGACGAATATGAGTCTGTTTACCAAACTGTTCGGGACTTATTCCGATAAAGAGCTCAAGCGCATCCGCCCGATCGCGGACAGCGTGCTTGCGCTTGAGAATAAATACGCCGCGCTGACCGACGCGCAGCTGCGCGCGGTGACGCCCGCTTTAAAAGAGCGCCTCTCAAAGGGAGAAACGCTCGACGACATCCTGCCCGACGCCTTTGCCGCCTGCCGCGAGGCCGCATGGCGCGTGCTCGGTATGAAGCACTTCCCCGTGCAGGTGATCGGCGGCGTCGTGCTGCATCAGGGCCGCATCGCCGAGATGAAGACCGGCGAGGGCAAAACGCTCGTCGCCACGCTGCCCGCCTATCTCAACGCGCTCTCCGGCGAGGGCGTGCATATCGTCACGGTCAACGAATACCTTGCCCGCCGCGACAGCGAATGGATGGGCAAGGTTTACCGCTTCATGGGGCTCACGGTCGGCCTCATCTACGCCGGCATGGATCTCGCCGCCAAGCAGGCGGCCTATCGCTGCGACATCACCTACGGCACAAACAACGAGTTCGGCTTCGACTATCTGCGCGACAATATGGCCGTTTATAAGGAAAACCTTGTCGGGCGCGGCTTTTCGTTCGCGATCGTGGACGAGGTGGATTCCATCCTGATCGACGAGGCGCGCACGCCGCTCATCATCTCGGGGCAGGGCGAAAAATCCACCGCGCTTTACGCGGAGGCGGACCGCTTCGCCAAAACGCTCAAAAAGACCGTGATCGCCGAGGCGGACACCAAGCTTGAGCAGGAGGAGCAGAGCGACGGCGATTATATTGTTGACGAAAAGGCCCGCACCGCCACAATGACGCAGTCCGGCATCAAAAAGGCCGAGGCGTGGTTCAAGGTGGAGAACCTCTCCGATCTGGACAACGTCACGCTGGCGCACCACATCAACCAGGCCATTAAGGCCAACGGCGTCATGAAACGCGACGTCGATTATGTCGTCAAGGACGGCGAGGTCATCATCGTCGATGAGTTCACCGGCCGCCTGATGATCGGCAGGCGCTACAACGAGGGGCTCCATCAGGCCATCGAGGCCAAGGAGGGCGTCACCGTCGCGCACGAATCCAAAACGCTCGCGACGATCACGTTCCAGAATTTTTTCCGCATGTATCACAAGCTCTCCGGCATGACCGGCACGGCGCTGACGGAGGAAAGCGAATTCCGGGAGATCTACCGCCTCGACGTCGTGGCCATCCCGACGAATCGCCCCGTGATCCGCGAGGATTGCGACGATGTGATCTACTCGACGCAGCGCGGCAAATTCGCCGCCGTGATCGACGAGGTCGCCGAAGCCCACCGGAAAGGGCAGCCCGTGCTGGTGGGCACCGTCTCCATCGACAAATCCGAGATGCTTTCCAAGCTGCTGCGCGCGCGCGGCATCGAGCACGAGGTGCTCAACGCCAAACACCACGACCGCGAAGCGCAGATCGTCGCGCAGGCCGGCAAGCTGGGCGCCGTGACGATCGCGACGAATATGGCGGGCCGCGGCACCGATATCATGCTCGGCGGCAACGCGGAATATATGGCCAAGGCCGAGATGCGCCGGCAGGGCGTCGAGGAGGAGCTGATCGAGGAATCGACGAGCCATGCCGATACCGACGACGAGGCGATCCTCGCGGCCCGTGAGCAGTATACCGCGCTGTATGAGCAGTACAAGGCGCAGATCGCCGACGAAGCCGAAAAGGTGCGCAGCGCGGGGGGGCTCTATATCATCGGTACGGAGCGGCATGAATCCCGCCGCATCGATAACCAGCTGCGCGGCCGCTCGGGCCGCCAGGGCGACCCGGGCAAATCGCGCTTTTTCCTCTCGCTCGAGGATGACCTGCTGCGCCTTTTCGGCGGCGACCGTGTGCAGGGGCTGATGGCAACGCTCAAGGTTTCGGAGGATACGCCGCTCGAGGCGCGCATGCTCTCCTCTACCATCGAGTCGGCGCAGTCCAAGGTCGAGGGGCGCAACTTCTCCGTCAGAAAGAACGTGTTGCAGTTTGACGACGTAATGAATCTGCAGCGCGAAAAAATTTATTCTCAGCGCATGGCGGTACTCAACGGCGAGGATCTGCACGAAACCGTTCTGCATATGCTCGACGGCGTGATGCAGGACGCCTGCGACACCTACCTCCACGACGACAGCGACCACGCGAACTGGAACATCGCCGGCCTGCGCGAATATCTGACCGGATGGGTCATCCGGCCGGATGAGCTGACCTACACGCCCGCGCAGCTCGACGAAACCGATAAGGAGACGATCGCCGCCTTTTTGCAGGAGCGCATCCGCAGCCTCTACGCCGCGCGCGAGCGGCAGTGGGGCGAGCCGATCACCCGCGATCTTGAGCGTATGATCCTGCTGCGCAACGTCGATACGCAGTGGATGGATCACATCGACGCGATGGATGAGCTGCGCCGCGGCATCTATCTGCGCGGTTACGGGCAGCGCGATCCCGTCATCGAATACCGCATGGAAGGCTCCGACATGTATGACGCGATGATCGAGACGATCCGCGAGCAGACCGTAAAAATGCTGATGACCGTACGGGTGCAGATCGGCGAAAAAGTTGAGCGCAAGCAGGTCGCAAAGCCCAGCGAGGTATCCGGCGAGATTGCGCAGGCAAAAAGAAACGCCGGCGCGGGCGCCAAAAAGGTCGGACGCAACGACCCCTGCCCCTGCGGCAGCGGCAAAAAATACAAAAAGTGCTGCGGCCGGTAAGCGGCGGGCAATTTCGGGTAGCGAAGAGCAACCGATAAAAAATACCGAATCTGCCGTTTTTCCCCTTGACAGCGCCGCGCCCCATCTGCTATGATGGGCAAAATTGCAAAAAAACCGAACAGGCGGCGCAGCCGCCGGGCCACTGGCAGCAGATTGGCATCTGCGGGACGAAGTATTTTCCCGCAGGTGCTTTTTTATCGCGGCACCGCCGTCCCTCGGCGATCATACCGTATCATGGGAGGAGATTCTACATGAACAAAACCGAACAAACGCTTGCCATGCGCGTCTCCGGAAACAGCATCCTCGCCAATCTTCTTCTCTCGCTGGCAAAGCTTGCGGCGGGCATTCTCGGAAGATCCGGCGCGATGGTGTCTGATGCGGTGCATTCGATGTCCGATGTGGCGAGCACCATCGTGGTCATCGCGGGCGTGCGGCTTTCCGGACGCGAGGCGGACGCCGACCATGAGTATGGGCATGAGCGTCTCGAATGCGTGGCGGCGGTCCTGCTCTCCGTTTTCCTGTTTGCGACGGGCGTTGGGATTGGAACAGCAGGCGTCCATACGGTGCTGGCGGGACGCATATCTGCCGCGCCCGGTCTGATCGCGCTGGTCGCCGCGGTGTTTTCCATCGCCGTCAAAGAGGGAATGTACCGCTATACACGCTCTGCCGCGCTCAAAATCGGCTCCGCGGCTCTGCTGGCCGATGCGTGGCATCACCGCTCAGACGCGCTTTCCTCCGTCGGGAGCCTGATCGGCATCGGCGGCGCGCGTCTCGGCTTTCCGCTGCTTGACCCGATCGCCTCGGTCGTCATCTGCTGCTTTATTCTCAAGGCCGCGGTCGATATTTTCCGCGACGCGATCTCCAAGATGACGGACCGCGCCTGCGATGAGGAAACCGCCGCGCAGATCCGCTCCGTCGTGCGGCGGCAGGAGGGCGTGCGCGCCGTCGATCTCATCCACACCCGCCTGTTCGGTTCGCGCATCTACGTCGATGTGGAGATCGCCTGCGACGGCAGCCTCCCGCTCGTGGACGCGCATGAAATCGCAGAGCGGGTGCATGCGGCGATCGAGCGGGAGTTCCCCGCCGTCAAGCACTGCATGGTGCATGTCAACCCCGTGGAAACCGGCGGCGAATAAACAGACTTTCCCTGGGCAAAAAGAAAAACGGCGGGCGCAGCCCCGCCGTTTTTTCCTGCCGCCCTTGTGCGCGGCGGATAAAACTGATAAAATGAGCAGACGGCGCCAAGGACGCGCCGATGCAAAAAAAACTGTGAGGGAGGGACCCCCGGTGCGCGACAGCGATAAGGGCATGCTTTTCGTCGGCATTTCGGCGCTGACGTTCGGCGTAACGCCGCTGCTCACAATGCTTGTCTATCGCGCGGGCTGCAACCCGCCGACGCTTTTGCTGCTGCGGCACCTCATCGGGCTGCCGGTTTTTCTGCTTCCGGCGCGCCGGGGCATTGCCGAAACGGTGCGCGGACACGTCGTGCGCCTCACCGTGCTGGGGCTGCTCTGCTGCACGGTGACGCCGCTGCTGCTGGCCGTCGCGTACCTGCATCTCGCGTCTGGCATGGTCACGACGCTGCACTTCGTCTATCCGATGTTCACCTTCCTGCTCGAGGTGCTTCTGTTCGGCGCGCCCTGCCGCCTGCGCAGGCTGCTCTGTTACGCCGCCTGCACGCTGGGCGTCTTTCTGCTGCAGGGAGCGCACGGCGGGGGAAGTCTGCGCGGCGCGGCGCTCGCGCTCGCATCGGGCTTCGCCTACGCCTGCTACATCGCCCTTTTTGACCGCAGCGGCCTTTCCGCGCTCGATCCTTTTGCGATCGACGCGTACTTCTATCTCGTCAGCGCAGCCGCGTCGTTTGTCTGGTGCCTCGCGGCAGGCTTTACGCTCTCGCTGCCGCCGGCGGCATGGGCGATCCTCGTTCTCTACGCGGTCCTCATCGCGCTGGGCGGCACGGCGGCCTTTCAGCTCGGCATCGGCCTGCTCGGCGGGCAGCGGGCGGCGCTTTTCAGCTGCCTCGAGCCGATCCTCAGCGTCGTGCTCGGCGCGGTGTTTCTGCATGAGCGCGTAACGCCGGCGGCCCTGCTCGGCACCGCGGTGATCCTCTTTTCCATCACCGCCGCAACGATGCCGGATCGTAAAAGGCGGGTTTAGCTTCGCCGCGCGTTCTTTTTTATCAAAGAGAGCGGCATTGAATCGCTTTTTGTCGCATTTTTGCCGAAGCTGTGGTATAATAACCGCAAAGCGGTTATGATACTGCGCATGCCGCCTCTTTGAGGCGGTGCGCAATCGGATCAAAGGCCGTGCCGCCGGAGGCGGCACATGGCCAATTGTACCATGTCTGCAAGTCATGGTATAAGCCGCAGAGCGGTTATGATACCACAGCTTTTATTTATGCCCATTTTGCTTACGCTTCATCCCGCAGAGCGGCTGTTGCTGCCGAAATCAAGGAGAGACCGATATGAGCGATCACAAGGCCGGCATCGGCGCATTTTTCAAGGAAGTCGCAAGGCTTTTCGCGCCTGCGGAGCAGGCGGCCGCCCCCGTGCAGGAGACTTATGCCGAGCAGCCGCCGCAGATCAGGGCGCGGCTGGCCTTTGCATCGGACTACATGGAAGGCGCGCATCCGACCGTTTTGGCGCGCCTTTCGGAGACCAACCTGGAGCATTCCTCCGGCTACGGCACAGACGCTTTTTGCGAAAGCGCGCGGCAGAAGATCCGCGCCGCGTGCGCCTGCCCCGAGGCCGCCGTCTATTTCACGGTCGGCGGCACGCAGACGAACGCCGCCGTGATCGACGGTCTGCTGCGCCCCTACCAGGGCGTGCTTTCCGCACAGACCGGACATATCGCCGTGCATGAAACCGGCGCGATCGAGCACTGCGGCCATAAGGTGCTGACGCTGCCCGGCAACGACGGCAAGCTGACGGCGCAGGCCGTAAGGGAGTATTGCGCCGCTTATTGGGCGGACGAGACGTATGAGCACATGGTGATGCCCGGCATGGTCTATCTCTCGCACCCGACGGAGTCCGGCACGCTCTACGCCAAAGCGGAGCTTGCGGCGATCCATGAGGTCTGCCGGAAATACCGAATGCCGCTTTATCTCGACGGCGCGCGCCTCGCTTATGCGCTGGCATGCACCGAGAGCGACGTCGGCCTTTCCGATCTGCCGAAGCTTTGCGACGTTTTTTACATCGGCGGCACCAAGTGCGGCGCGCTCTTCGGCGAGGCGGTCGTTGTGCCCGATCCGGCGCTGCTGCCGCATTTTACGATGACGATCAAGCAGCACGGCGGCCTGCTCGCAAAGGGCCGGCTGCTCGGCGTGCAGTTTGACGCGCTTTTTACAAACGAGCTCTATCAGAACCTGGGCGGCCCTGCGATCTGGGCGGCGGGGCGCCTGCGCGAAAAGCTGAAGGAAAAAGGCTATCCGCTCTGCTCCTCATCGCCGACCAATCAGGTATTCGCCGCGATCGAAAACGAAAAGGCTGCGGCGCTCTCCGAGCGGACGGGCTGCGAAAGATGGGACGCATACGACGACACACGGACCGTCGTGCGCTTTGTGACAAGCTGGGCGACGACGCCGGAGGATATCGAGGCGCTGATCGCGCTGCTGTGAGCGGCCGGCCCGCCGAAACCGAATAACAAACAGGAGGAAACGACCATGCGCTATCAATATTGCCCGCTCTGCGGAGAAAAGCTGGGGGAGCGCCGCGCGGGCGACGACGGAATGGTTCCGTACTGCGAAAACTGCAAAAAATACTGGTTTGATTCTTTTCAGAGCTGTGTGCTCGTAATGACATACAACGAATTCGACGAGGTTGTGCTGGCGCGGCAGGGCTATCTTTCGGATCAGTACACAACATTTACCTCCGGCTTTATGAAGCCCGGCGAAACCGCGGAGGAAACGGCCCTGCGCGAGGTAAAGGAAGAGCTCGGCATCGAGCTGGAAACGCTTGAATACGGCGGGACCTATTGGTTCGGCATGAACGATATGCTGATGCACGGCTTTATGGGCTTTGCGCACAAGCAGGAGCTGCATCTCTCGGAAGAGGTGGATTCTGCGGAGTGGGTGCCGCTTTTGGAGGCGCCGAAGACCATGTTCCCCGACTGCCCCGGAAACGCGGCCCACGGGGTGTATCGGCAGTATCTGAAAAAGCGGGGGCTTTCGCCGCAGTAAGGCCGTATCGGCGGCGCAGAGCAAAAAGCGTCGGTCGGCGCCCTCGCAGCCAACCCGAAGCCCGCAGAAAATAAAAACAGGCGCCCGCCCGCAGGCGAGCACCTGTTTTTTTGCCTTTTATCGCCCGATCATCTGCGCGAGCGAGTGAAAGACGTCCGCATCCTGCGCGCTGATGCGCGTTTTGGAACGGATCGGCTCTGCGCCCGCGGGCATTACGGTGATCTCGACGACCGTACCCTCGCGCAGCGCGTCGCTCTGCTTCACCGCCTGCAGAAACAGCGGGAACTGCGGATGCGCGCCGCAAAAGCGGCTCCATGTCTCCTTTGCGTGCAGCAGGCTCGATAAATCCATCGGCGGTCCTCCCCTTCGGTTTTGTCTCTATCAATCTATTATCCTTTGTTAAATTCGGTGAGCTCCAGCCCTGCGTTTTTTTCGAGCGCCCAGCGGATATTCCACTCATCGGCGAAGATGAGCAGGTTGTTTCCCTTGAGGTCCGTCACCCACTTGGTATCGGACGTGAGATTGAGCGCTTTGGGATCGACCGTGCGATCGACGATCCAACGGATATACTCATAGGGGAGGTCCTCGCGCCGAATCTCCACGCCGTATTCGCTTTTGAGCCGGTATTCAAGCACCTCGAACTGCAGCACGCCGACAACGCCGACGATAATACGTTCCATACCGCCGCCCGGCTCGGTGAAGATCTGGATCGCGCCCTCCTGCGCAATTTGCTCGACGCCCTTGACGAACTGCTTGCGCTTGAGCGTATCGACCTGCGTGATCATCGCAAAATGCTCGGGCGCAAACGTCGGGATCCCCTCGAAGCAGACCCTGATCGCGGGATCGCACACGGTATCGCCGATGGAGAAGATGCCGGGATCAAAAATACCGATGATATCGCCGGCGTAAGCTTCTTCAATGATTTCGCGTTCCTGCGCCATCATTTGCTGCGGCATGGCCAGCTTGATCTTTTTTCCCTGCTGGACGTGGAAGTACTCCCGCCCGCGCTCGAAGCGGCCCGACGCCACGCGCATGAACGCAATCCGGTCTCGATGCGCCTTATTCATATTGGCCTGGATCTTGAACACAAACGCTGAAAAATGCCCGTCAAACGGATCGACAACGCCGTCGGCGGTGCGGCGCGGCAGCGGGGACGTCGTCATGCGCAGGAAGTTTTCAAGAAAAGGCTCCACGCCGAAGTTGGTGAGCGCCGAGCCGAAAAAGACGGGCGTCAGCTCGCCGCGATGCACTTTTTCGATGTCAAATTCATAGCTTGCCCCGTCAAGCAGCTCGATATCGTCCACGAGGGCGGCGCGCCGGTAGGGGCCGATCAGCGCATCCATTTTCTCCGTATCGGTGATGTCGCACTCGATCGGCTCAATCCGGTTCATCCCGCGGTGAAGGTCCTCAAATGCCAGAATCGCGCGCTTGTCGCGGTCAAACACGCCCTTGAAATCCACGCCGCACCCGATCGGCCAGTTGACGGGATAGGTGCCGATGCCAAACTCCCCCTCCAGCTCCTCAAGCAGGTCAAACGGGCTGCGCGCCTCGCGGTCCAGCTTGTTGATAAAGGTGAAGATCGGGATATGCCGCATCGCGCAGACCTTGAAGAGCTTGCGCGTCTGCGGCTCGATGCCCTTGGCGGCGTCGATGACCATCACAACGCTGTCGGCGGCCATGAGCGTGCGGTAGGTGTCCTCGGAGAAATCCTGATGCCCGGGCGTATCGAGGATGTTGATGCAGCAGCCCGCATACTCAAATTGCAGGATGGACGAGGTGATGGAAATACCGCGCTGCTTTTCGAGCTCCATCCAATCGGAAACCGCATGGCGCGCGTTCGCCTTTCCCTTGACGGAACCGGCAAGCTGGATCGCGCCGCCGTAGAGCAGCAGCTTTTCGGTGAGGGTGGTCTTGCCGGCGTCCGGATGCGAGATGATCGCAAAGGTACGGCGGCGGTTGATTTCTTCTTGCAGGGTCGCCACGGCGGTCCTCTCCTTCTTCGTGTGCAGATTACATCATACAGGGGTGTATTATACACCATTTCGGCGCGAACCGCAAGCAAAAGCGACGCAGGGCGTATGCGAAAACGCGGGATCGTCCGCCGCGGGCCGCACATCCCCCAAAAATCGGAACACGCTTGCGAAAAGAGCCGTTTTTCTGTATACTGAGATTGTAAAAAAACAACGAACCGATATCGGGAAAGGAGGTCCTCAATGGCAAAGATTGCATTGGGCAGGACCGGAATCGTAACGGAGCAGAACGCGTTCGGCGCGCTGCCGATCCAGCGCCGCAGCAAGGAGGACGCCGTCGCGCTGCTGCGCCGCGCCTATGAAGGCGGCATGACGTACTTCGATACCGCCCGCGCCTATTCCGACAGCGAGGAAAAGCTCGGCGTCGCGTTTTCCGGCATGCGCGAAAAAATCTTTATCGCCACCAAGACGGCCGCGACGACGCCGGAGGCCTTTTGGGACGATCTCGAGACCTCGCTGCGGATGCTGGAAACGGATTACATCGACGTCTACCAGTTCCACAACCCCAAGCGGTGCTATCTGCCTGCGGACGGGACCGGCATGTACGAGTGTATGGCCGAAGCGAAGCGGCAGGGCAAAATCCGCCACATCGGCTTTACAAATCATCTGCTGCAGAACGCGCGGACGTGTATCGAATCGGGCGCTTATGAGACGCTGCAGTTCCCGTTCAGCTATCTTTCATCGGAGGAGGACCTGTCTCTCTCGGACGCCTGCCGCAGCGCCGGCATGGGCCTTATCGCGATGAAGGGGCTCGCCGGCGGGCTGATCACAAATTCCGCGGCGGCATACGCGTTTATGACGCAATACGACAACGTCCTGCCGATCTGGGGCGTACAGCGCGCGCAGGAGCTCGAAGAATTCCTGGGGTATTTCGCCGCGCCGCCCGTGATGACGGATACGCTGCGCGCCGTCATCCCCCGCGACAGAAAAGAGCTGGCCGGAGATTTCTGCCGC
>Ga0079305_1003095_pt1 | contig 12077 bp, 10 predicted proteins | sample LMS_cellobiose_e_FD_79183 | JGI IMG/M metagenome (GOLD analysis project Ga0079305, IMG submission 79183) | Rumen-fistulated moose microbial communities from Alaska, USA - LMS_cellobiose_enrichment | ecosystem: Host-associated > Mammals > Digestive system > Stomach > Rumen fluid ... | reverse complement strand
TCTCCCTTTTGCCCTGCCTGGCCGCCGGTATCTATTACTTCGGCTGGCGCGCCGCGCTGGTGGTGGCTGTCAGCGTGGCGTCCGCGGTGGCGGCGGAGTTCGTCTGGCAGAAGCTGGCGCATAAAAAGGTGCGCATTTACGATCTGTCCGCCGTGGTTACCGGCCTGCTGCTGGGCTTGACCGTGCCCCCCTCCGCCCCCTGGTGGATGATGATGATCGGCAGTTTCTTCGCCATCATCGTGGTCAAGCAGCTGTTTGGCGGCATCGGCGATAACTTCCTGAACCCCGCCCTGGCGGCCCGCGCGGTGCTGCTGGCCAGCTGGCCGGCGCTGATGACCGCGGGCTACAACGTGGGCAAGTTCGACGCGGTGACCGGCGCGACCCCGCTGCTGGGCGGCGCCTCCACCATGGATCTGCTGCTGGGCAACGTGACCGGCGCGGTGGGCGAAACCTGCAAAATCGCCATCCTGCTGGGCTTCGTGTGGCTGCTGGCGACCAAGACCATCCGCTGGGAGATTCCCGTGATCACCGTGGCCAGCGCCTGCCTGCTGGGCTGGGTGCTGGGCACCGATCCGCTGACCACCGTGCTCTCCGGCGGCCTGCTGTTCGGCGCGGTGTATATGGCGACCGACTATGTGACCAGCCCCATGAACCCCCTCGCGCGGGTGCTGTATTCCGTGAGCATCGGCGTCATCATCGTGCTGATGCGCAGATGCGGCTCCTATCCCGCGGGCGTGGCCTACGCCATCCTGCTGATGAACATTGCCGCCCCGCTGTTTGACCGCATCCCCATGGGGCATATCTACGGCCATGCCAAGGCCAAGAAGGAGGGAAAATAAGCCATGAGTGAAAAGAAGAACAATCTCAGCAAGGTGTTCATGAATGGCATCGTGAACGAGAACCCCACCTTCCGCCTGGTATTGGGCACCTGCCCCACCCTGGCCGTGACCACCAGCGCCATCAACGGCGTGGGCATGGGCGCCGCCGCCACCTTCGTGCTGCTGGGCAGCAACATCGTAATCTCCGCCTTGCGCAAGATCATTCCCGACAAGGTGCGCATTCCCGCCTTCATCGTGGTCATCTGCATGTTCGTGACCATCGTACAGCTGGTGATGCAGGCCTTTCTGCCCTCCCTGTACGAAAGCCTGGGCATTTTCCTGCCGCTGATCGTGGTAAACTGCATCATCCTGGGCCGCGCCGAGGCATTTGCCAGCAAGAACCCGGTTGTGGATTCCGCGGTGGACGGCCTGGGCATGGGCCTGGGCTTCACCCTGGCGCTGGCGCTGATCGGCAGCATCCGTGAGCTGGCCGGCAACGGCTCCATCTTCGGAATCAACCTGCTGGGCGCTTCGTTCCAGCCCATGCTGCTGATGATCCTGCCCGCGGGCGGCTTCCTGGTATTCGGCCTGCTGCTGGGCATCATCAACGCCCTGACCAACCGTAGGAAGGGGGCTGCCAAATAATGAATATCTGGCTGTTCATGGTCAGCTGCATCCTGACCAATAACTTCATCTTCAGCAAGTTCCTGGGCTGCTGCCCCTTCCTGGGCGTGTCCAGCAAGGTGGAAACCGCCGCCTCCATGGGCGTGGCCGTGACCTTCGTTATGACCATCGCCTCCCTGTTCTCCTACATGGTCAACACCTGGGTGCTGGTTCCCCTGCAGCTGGAGTACATGCAGACCATCGCCTTCATCCTGATCATCGCGTCGCTGGTGCAGTTTGTGGAAATGTTCCTGAAAAAGTCCTTGCCCGCCCTGTACAGCGCCCTGGGTATTTATCTGCCCCTGATCACCACCAACTGCGCGGTGCTGGGCGTGGCGACCCTGAATGTGAAGGAAGGCTACAACATGCTGTTCAGCGTGCTGAACGGCACCTTCTCCGCCCTGGGCTTTCTGCTGGCCATCGTGCTGATGGCGGGCGTTCGCGAGCGGCTGGAGAGCAGCAAGATCCCCGAGTGCATGAAGGGCTTCCCCATCAGCCTGGTCACCGCCGGGCTCATGGCCATCGCCTTCATGGGCTTCAACGGCATGGTGTAAGGAGGAATGACAGCAATGATGCCAATTCTTTACGCCGGTCTGGTGCTGGCTGCGATCGGCCTGATCTTCGGTCTGGTGCTGACCTTTGCCAGCAAAAAGTTTCATGTGGATGTGGATGAGCGCGTGACCAAGGTGCGCGAATGCTGCGCCGGGGCCAACTGCGGTGCCTGCGGCTATCCTGGCTGTGACGGCTTTGCCGCCGCCGTGGTGGCGGGGGAAGCGCCTGTGAACGGCTGCAAGCCCGCCGGCGCGGAGGGCGCGAAAAAGATCGCCGCCATCATGGGGGCGGATGCGGGCGCGGAGGAAGAGCGCCTGGTGGCCCGGGTGCTGTGCCAGGGAATGAAAGGCGTGGCCAAGGAGCGCTACGTCTATGACGGCTATCACAGCTGCGCCGTGGCGGCCAGCATTGCCGGCGGCCCCAAGGAATGCCGCTTCGCCTGCATCGGCTTGGGCGACTGCATGGATCACTGCGCCTTCGGCGCCATCAGCATGAAGGACGGCATCGCCTGCATCGATCCCGAAAAGTGCACCGCCTGCGGCGCCTGCGCGGCGGCCTGTCCCCGCAGCGCCATCAAGCTGCTGCCCGCCTCCTCCAATGTGATCGTGCGCTGCCGCAACAGCGATGTGGCCCGCGTGGCCCGCGGCGTGTGCATGGACGCCTGCATCGGCTGCGGCCGCTGCAAGAAGGAGTGCCAGTACGACGCCATCACCGTGGAGAATGGCTTTGCCCGCATCGATCCCGAAAAGTGCACACGCTGCGGCGCTTGCGCGGCGGTGTGCCCCTGCAAGTGCATTACCGTAGACTGATAAACAGTGCTCCCGGGGCCCGCAGCCATGCCGGCCCCGGGAGCAAAATAAACACAGAAGAATGAGCGGACGAACAGCAGGGCGAAGAAGCGCCGCTGTTTGCGGCTTTTCTTTTATAGGCGGACAAAAGAACGGCACGGAGGAGGAAAGCAAACGGCATGAAACGGGCGGCGAAGCAGATCATTTTCTGCGCGGCAGCGCTGATTGTGTTTTGCGTGGTGTGCCGCTTTGCTTTTTTCCGCGGCTATACGGTGTATATTCCCATCCATTCCGCCGCGGCGGATGATTTTCGCCGGGAGGGCCGCCTGCCGGTCATAGAGGCGGAGCCCGTCCATGTGCGCGTGGGGACGGTGGAATGGAAGGATCAGTATTTGCGCATCCCCGTTCAGCCCGGCCAGGCGGGAATGGTGGATCTGCGGATCCTGGATCCCGACGGGGAGGAAATCGGCCTGCATATGCTGCGCGTTGGCCCGCTGGGCACGGTGTATGATTTGCAGAACAACAACTTCACCGGCGACGCGGCGGTGCTGATCGCCGTCACGCTGTTCTGGCTGGCCGTCAGCGCCATCATGCTATGGCATTATTTTCAGGCGAAAGGGCCAGCCTATTACGCCTATTCCACAATCTATTTCGCCGGTTTTTCCCTGTTTTCCCTGCTGACGGGGATGGAAATGCTGATCATTACGATCCGGCATATCGTCAGCCCTGCGGAATACAGCATGTTCCTGGCCTATGACACCATCAACGGAGCCAGCAAGCAGTTTATGATGCTGACGATGCCGCTCATGGCGGTCTTTGCCGTTTCCATGGCGGTGAGCAACATTGCGCTGTTGCGGCACGAAAAGCCGCGCCCGCAAAACGCGCTGGGCCTGGGGATCAGCGTTCTGTTGATCGCGGGCGAGGCCGTGGGCATTCTGCTGTTTTCCCGGGATTTCATGGGTTCCGAATGGGAAGGACGGCTGCAAAACACCCTGGAAAACGTGTATGCCACGGTATTTGTTTACTTTGAGTGCATGCTGGTGGGCGCTGTGATCTGCGGCGTTCAGGCGGCTCGGCATCAGCCTTTGCCGAACAGGGACTGCATCGTGATCCTGGGCTGCTGGTTCCGCGAGGACGGCACCCTTCCGCCGCTGCTTCGGGGGCGCGTGGACAGGGCGCTGGCTTTCTGGCGAATGCAGAAGGAACAGACGGGGAAGGAGGCGGTGCTGATTCCCTCAGGCGGGCAGGGCAGAAACGAGCCCATGCCGGAGGCCGAGGCCATGCGGCGCTATCTCATTGCCCAGGGAGTTCCGGAGGGGCTGATCCATCCGGAAAACCGGTCGAAGAACACCTATCAGAACATGGCGTTTTCCAGGGAGATCGCTTCCACCCTCTGCCCGCGGGGAAAGGCTGTGTTCGCCACCACCAACTACCATGTGTTCCGCAGCGGGCTGTGGGCCAATCAGGCCGGGTTTCCCGCCGAGGGGATCGGCGGCAAAACCAAATGGTGGTTCTGGCCCAATGCCTTCATGCGGGAGTGTGCGGGGCTGCTGCAGAAAAGATGGAAGCAGGAGATCCTTATGCTGGTTCTGCTGATTCTCTTTTTCGGCATTTTGTCCCTGGCGCTGGGATGATTTTTCCCTGCGCATTCGTTATGAAAGGGGAAGGGAAAACGCTATGGAAGCGATCAGCCCGAACGCGGCGCTGCAATTCACCTTTCCCGATGGGTTCCGAAAGGAAGGATTGCGCCTGCGGCGGCATGTCCTGCCCGCCGCCCAATGGACGTAAAATTAACATGACCGGCCCAATGGCCGGAGAAAAAGGAGCAAAAGAAAATGAAAAAGCTGTTAGCGATCATCCTGACCCTGGCCCTGCTGCTGACGAACGCGGCCTTTGCCGAGGAAGACGAGTTTGCCCCCATGCCCGAGGAAGCGGCGGCCTTTGAAGGTACCTGGGTCTGCGGCCGGGCTTCCATCGACATGATTTGGGAAGAGGAAGGCTTCCGGGTATTCATTACCTGGAGCAGCAGCGCCTGGGAGCATACCGAATGGGAATACAGCTGCCTCTATCATGAGGAGGATCATTCCCTGGTATCCATGCCCTTTGGCAGCCGTACGGAAGTGACGTTTGCGGAGGACGGCGAAACCGCCGCCTACAATACGGTCTATGAGGATGGCGAAGCCACCTTCACCCTGGATGAAGAAGGCTGCCTGATCTGGACGGATGAAAAGGAAAACGCCGGCCAGGATATGCGCTTTGAAAAGCTGGATCCCTTCTCCGGCACCTGGGTCTGCGGCCGCGCGACCATCGAAATCGACTGGGAAGAGGAAGGCTATCGCGTGTTCATCACCTGGGGCAGCAGCGCCTGGGAGCGCACCGAATGGGAGTACAGCTGCCTGTATGACAGGATCGACAACGTCCTGATCTCCATGCCCTTCGGCATTCGCACGGATGTGACCTTTGCGGAGAACGGCGAGGTCGCGTCCTATAACACAGTCTATGAGGATGGCGAAGCCACCTTCGCCCTGGATGAGGACGGCTATCTGATCTGGAACGACGAAAAGGAAAACGCCGGTCAGGATATGCGCTTTGAGTGGGTGGAGATCCTGGACGTGGATCAGGCGGTGTAAGTCGGAGAGGGGAGACGTTCCTTTCTTCTGAGAAGAAAGGAACAAAGAAGCCCCCGGCGAACCGGGATGCGCAAAGGGCAGGCTTGCTTTCGCCAGTTTGGGTTACGGTCTGCAAGCGAGTTCCCGGGCAATAAGAACATACAGAAAATCCCGAAAAACAAGCGAGCTTGTTTTTTTCGGGATTTTTTGTATGTTCAGCGGTGCGCTTTGCGCGCCGCGCGGCCCGGGAACGGGGGCGGAGTTATACTACTATCCAATTAAATGTAGACACATACAGAGTATTAGCATAGAATCATTAACCCCTATTCGCCTTTCTCGGAAGGGGGTCTGGGGGAAACCGCTCTTTGGACTCCAAAGAGCGGTTTCCCCCAGGAACGTCTGCTTTTTATTCGATAATAGTATTAAAGCCCGTTGGCGTGCCGATTGTGGCAGCAGCGGCGGCAAACGCAGCCTCTTTAGGCACCTTTCTGGGCGCCGGAAAGGTGCGCTCCCGTCCATTCCCTTACGCCGGCATCACAGCAATGGCGTCCAGCAGCGCCTGCACGCTCTCCTCCCGGGTGGCCCAGCTGGTGCAGAAGCGCACGGCGTCGTGCCGGGCATCCACGGCGCCCCAGTGGGTGAAGGCAAAATCCCGGGCCAGGAAGGCCTGCTGATCTTTGGTCAGAATGGGAAACTGCTGGTTGGTGGGGCTGTCGATGAGCATATCGATCCCCCGGGCGGCGAAGGCGGCGCGGATGCGCTGAGCCTGCTCCACCGCCTGGGCGGTGATGCGCTGGTACAGTCCGTCGGCAAACAGCACCTCAAACTGGATGCCCAGCAGCCGTCCTTTGGCCAGCATGCCGCCCCGCTGCTTGATGTGGTAGCGGAAATCCTTTTGCAGGGCGGGCGTGGGGATCACCACCGCCTCCCCAAACAGCGCGCCGCACTTGGTGCCGCCAATGTAGAATATGTCGCAGAGCCGGGCCATGTCCGCCAGCGTCACGTCCCCGGCGGCCAGGCCGTAGCCCAGCCGCGCCCCGTCCGCAAACAGCGGAAGGCCGTATTTGCGGCAGACCGCGCTGAGGGCGGTGAGCTCCGCCAGGGTGTACAGGGTGCCGTATTCGGTGGGATGGCTGATATATACCATGCCGGGCTGCACGATGTGCTCAAAGGCCTCGTCGGCATAGTGGGCCAGCACCAGGGCCTCCACCTGCTCGGCGGTGATTTTGCCGTCCTTCTCCGGCAGGGCCAGTACCTTGTGGCCCAGGGCCTCCACCGCCCCGGTTTCGTGCACGTTGATGTGCCCTGTGGCGGCGGAAATCACCCCCTGATGGGGGCGCAGAATGGAGGCGATCACCGTGGCGTTGGCCTGAGTGCCGCCCACCAGAAACTGCACCTCCGCCTCCGGGCAGGCGCAGGCCTGCCGAATCAGCGCCCGGGCATTTTCACAGTGGGGGTCGATGCCGTAGCCGCCCGTCTGCTCCAGGTTGGTTTCCACCATGCGGCGGAGGATCGCCTCGTGCGCGCCCTCAGTGTAATCGCTTTCAAAACGGATCATGAAAGTCTCCTTCCTTTACAAAGCGCGAAAAAATGGATATAATGGGGGAAAAGAAACAAACGCGAGGTGCCGCCTATGCGAAAGCTGCTGTGTCTGCTGGTGATTTTCTGTTTGCTGCTGCCCCTGATGGGGGCGGCGGAGCGGGAAAACGCCCTGCCTGAGCTGCTGCAGATGAACCAGGCCTTTGAGCGCCGCCGCCATACCAACGACCGGGTCACCGTAATCACCCTGCCCCATACGGCATGCGCCGCTGTGGACGCGGAAATGGAGGCGCTGCTCACGGCAATGGCCGACCGGGCGGAGGAGCATTTGCCCCCCAAGGCGGCGGATGCCAACGAGGGCTGCATCCTGGATGTGGGCGCTTCCGTATACCGCACCGGCGACCGGTGGATGAGCTTTCTCAGCGTAGCCACCATCCGGGACGGGCGGGAGCAGATCTATGCGGATCTGGACGCCCGGGCCTATGACATGTCCACCGGCCGGCGGCTGACGCTGGCGGACGTGGTGGCGGAGGAGGGCCTGCAGGCCCTCAGCGCCGCCGCGGCTGAACAGCTGGCGGCCTACTTCCCCCAGGAGGCGGCGGACGCGGAAACGCTGGCCGCCCTCACCGGCGTGGAGGCGCTGGCAGACGTGCCCTTCACCTTGAACACCGCTTACGTGCAGCTGCATTACCGGGCGGACGCCCTGTACCCCGGCAAGAATACGCTGATGCACGTGCGGGTGTCCTACGGCGATCTCAGGCCCTACCTGACGGAGCAGGCCCTGATCCAGACCGATAACAGCGCCCGCAAGCTCATCGCCCTCACCTATGACGACGGCCCGGTGCGCAGCCGCACCCTGCGCCTGGTGCGCAATCTGCGCGCCGGCGGGGCCAACGCCACCTTCTTCATCGTGGGAGACCGCATCCGCGTAACCCATGACGAGCTGTGCCTGGAGCATGACGCCGGGTTCGCCATCGCCAGCCACAACTATGAGCACATCTACGGCGCGGCCAACAAGGGCAAGGTGATCGAATACCGGGATAAGCTGAACGGCCTGCTGGGGGCGGTGACGGGCAGCCAGGTGCATATCATGCGCGCCCCCGGCGGGCAGGAGAAGATCTTCATCGATGAGGATGTGCACTTGCCGCTGATCCACTGGTCGGTGATCTCCCGCAGCAAGAACGGCGTGGTGGCCAACCCGGAGGCGGAGGCCAAGCAGCTGGCCGCCGTGGCCAAGGACGGGGATATCATCCTGCTGCACGATATGTATTCCGGCACGGATAGGATGGCCGAAACCCTGCCCCAGCTGCTGGCGAAGAAGGGCTTCCTCTGCGTCACGGTGGAGGAGCTGTTCGCCGCCCGGGGCGTGACGCTGGAGCCCAATCAGGTGTACTGGGATCTGCGGCAGGAATGACGTGTATGATTATACCATACGAAGGGTGAAATGTATAGAAAAAACTGCCTTTCCGCATTGCAATCCGGCGGAAAAGCGGCTACAATGTATACAGCGAATAACGCTGTGGAGGGACGCGCATGAAACTATCCTACAAACGCACACTGCTGGTGGGCTTTGCCTTTTTCCTGATCTGCGCCTTCTGGCAGGCATACGACAGCCTGATCCCCAAGATCCTGACCGATAAATTTGGCATGAACCAGGCCAACAGCGGCATCATCATGGCGCTGGATAACATTCTGGCCCTGTTCATGCTGCCCCTGTTCGGGGCCATATCCGATAAATGCCGCAGCCGCCTGGGCAAGCGTACCCCCTTCATCCTGGCGGGCACCCTGGCCGCGGCGGCGCTGCTGATTGCCCTGAGCTTTGCCGACGGCATGCAGCTGAAAAACCTGTCCGCCGTGCAGGGCATGGATACCCCGGAAACGCTGGAAACCCTGTACGATTTTGATTACGGCGACGCCGCGCTGATGACGCCCGAGGGCCAGAAATTCACCCTGACCGACGGGGAAGCCGCCGAGGGCGTGGAGGCCGTCAGCCGGGAGCGGTTCATGGCCATGACGCTGGACACCGCGGACTATGCCGATTACGTGGCCCCGGCGCGTCAGGCCTACGCCCACGCCCAAACCCGGGAGCACCCCAAGGCGCTGGTGATATTCATCGTCATCCTGCTGCTGCTGCTCATCAGCATGGCCATCTTCCGCAGCCCCGCTGTGGCGCTGATGCCCGACGTGACCATGAAGCCCCTGCGCAGCAAGGGCAACGCCATTATCAATCTGATGGGCAGCGCGGGCGGCATCATCATCCTGGTGCTGGGCATAGCGTTTGCCACCGGCGCGGCCAAGAACGCGCTGATGCCCTACCGGGGCTTCTTCGCCATCGTGGCGGGGCTGATGCTGATCTCCCTGGGCATCTTCATGCTGACCGTGCGGGAGAAGAAATGGGCCGACGAAATGCGGCAGGACAGCGCCCGCTATGGCATTCAGGAGGAGGAAAGCGCCTCCGCGAAGGGCGGCCGCAGGCTGGACGCGGCGGAGAAGCGCAGCCTGATCTTCATTCTGCTGTCCATCGTGCTGTGGTTCATGGGCTATAACGCCGTCACCAGCAAATACAGCGTGTACGCCGGCAAGGTGCTGAGCCGGGATTTCAACATGACATTGATCATCGCCCAGGCCGCGGCTATCGTCAGCTATCTGCCGGTGGGCATCATCGCCAGCAAGGTGGGCCGCAAAAAGACCATCCTGGCGGGCGTGGTGATGCTGACCGCCGCTTTCCTGATCGCCAGCTTCCTGCGGGCGGACAGCAGCCCCCTGGTGATGAACGCAATGTTCGCCCTGGCGGGCATCGCCTGGGCCACAATCAATGTAAACAGCTTCCCCATGGTGGTGGAGATGTGCCGCGGCGGCGACATCGGCCGTTACACCGGTTACTATTACACCGCCAGCATGGCCGCCCAGACCGTGACCCCCTACCTCAGCGGCATGCTGATGGACAAGGCCGGCATGACCACCCTGTTCCCCTACGCCACCGTGTTTGTGGCCCTGGCCTTTGTGGCCATGCTCTTCGTCCGGCACGGCGACAGCAAGCCCGAGGCCCGCAGGGGGCTGGAGGCGCTGGACAACGATTGAGCGGGGCAACAGCGCAGAATGTAGAATATAGAGTGAAGTGAAAAGGCATTCTTTTTACAGGGCCTCGGCCCTGTATTTTTTTGTCTGCATTTTTCCATACTATGGCCGGAGGCGATGGCATGAAACGGATGCTTACGGCGCTGTGCGCGGTGATTTTTCTGCTGGCGGTGACCACGGCCCGGGGGCAGGCGGCGGTGGCCTGGGGCTCCCGGGGGGATGACGTGTACCGGGTGCAGGCGAAGCTGCGCCAGTATGGGTATTACAGTGGGGCGCTGGACGGGGTGTTTGGCCGGGAGACCTATGAGGCGGTCACCTGGTTTCAGCGGCGCAACAGCCTGACGCCCGACGGGGTGGTGGGGGCGGCCACGGCGGCGGCCCTGGGCATCACCCTGGGCGGCGCGGCCCAGGCCTCCGCCCCGGCCACGGAGAGCGAAGCCTATCTGCTGGCCCGGCTGGTGCACGGGGAGGCCCGGGGCGAGCCCTACACCGGCAAGGTGGCGGTGGCGGCGGTGGTGCTGAACCGGGTCAGGAGCGCTTCCTTTCCCAACACCATTTCCGGGGTGATCTTTCAGGCGGGGGCCTTTGACTGCGTGCTGGATGGGCAGCTGTGGCTGACCCCCGACGCAGAGGCCGTACGGGCGGCCAACGACGCCCTGGCGGGCTGGGATCCCACCGGCGGCTGCGTGTATTACTACAACCCCGCCACGGCCACCAGCAGCTGGATCTGGAGCCGGGAGGTGCGGCTGAGCATTGGGGCTCACAGCTTTGCAGTGTGAGGGGCGCTATGCAAAAAAAACATCATGTCATGCTCTATTCCCTGCTGGCGCTGTGCGTGGTGCTGGCGGTGGCCTTTGCCGTGGAGGCGGAGCAGGAAAGCGCCCTGTATGCCCGGGCGCTGGAGGAGGCGTATCAGGGCACGCTGCTCTCCGCCCTGACCCAGATCGAGCAGCTGCGGCTGAACATCGACAAGGCCATGATATCGGCGGACGAGGGGCAAAGCGCCCGGCTGATCAGCCGCATCAGCAGCAACGCGGCGGCGGTGCAGAGCGGGCTCAGCGCCCTGCCGCTTTCCCACGCGGCCATGGGGGACGCGGTGAAGCTGTGCAGCCAGCTGAGCGATTATGCGGACAGTCTGCTCTTAAAGGCGGACAGCGCCCTCAGCCTGGAGGACGCCGGGCTGCTGGAGGAGCTGAGCGCCGCCTGCGACGCCCTGCTGGCCTCCCTGCAAAGGGCCTACGGCCAAATGCGGGCGGGCAAGCTGCGCTTTGGCGCGCTGGAGAGCCAGCTTTCCGATGTGGATCAGGCATCCCGCCCCCTGGAGAGCGTCGCCAGCATCGAGTATCCCACCCTGATCTACGACGGCCCCTTCAGCGACGTGGTCAGCGAGGACGCGCCCCGGGGATTGGGGACAGAGCGGATCGGCCCGGAGGAGGCGTTGCGCCGGGCGGCGGAATTCCTGGGGGCAGACCCGGCCCAGGCAGCCCTGACCCAGGAGAGCGGCGGCCCCATCCCGGCCTATGGCGTGCGCGTCGCTCTGGAGGATGTCACGCTGCAGCTGGCGGTGACTCGGCAGGGCGGCGACATCCTGTGGATGTTTCCGGAGAGCGGCGGCTTTGCGGCAAAGTATGGCCTGGAGGAAAGCAAGCAGGCCGCCCGGGATTTCCTGAGCGGCCACGGCTATGGGGAGATGCACCTCACCTTCTGGCAGATCTACGGCGGCATGGCCACCCTGTCCTATGCGGCGGTGCAGCAGGGGGTGGTGCTCTATCCCGACCTGGTCAAGGTGCAGGTGCGGCTGGACACCCTGCAGGTGGTGGGGCTGGAGGCGCGGCATTACCTGAGCAGCCATACGGCGCGCGGCGATTTAAATCCAACGCTCAACCGGGAGCAGGCCCAAAGCGCCGTCAGCAGCCGCCTGCGGATCACCGGCGCCCGGCTGTGCGTCATCCCCCTGAACCGGCGGGAATACCTGTGCTGGGAGTTTACCGGTACGTATAACGATCAAACCTATTACGTGTATATCGACG
>Ga0079305_1003093_pt1 | contig 12097 bp, 9 predicted proteins | sample LMS_cellobiose_e_FD_79183 | JGI IMG/M metagenome (GOLD analysis project Ga0079305, IMG submission 79183) | Rumen-fistulated moose microbial communities from Alaska, USA - LMS_cellobiose_enrichment | ecosystem: Host-associated > Mammals > Digestive system > Stomach > Rumen fluid ... | reverse complement strand
GGCCATTATCTGACGGAATTGAAAAACCGTATTGATAAAGCGTTACGGACTTATACGGAAATTCCGGAAGGTCTCTGTTGTCCTCCCCGTTTGCTGGAAGCAATGCGATACAGCCTTTTTGCTCCGGGTAAGCGTTTACGTCCCATACTTGCTCTTCTGGCAAATTCCGTCTGTGACGGGAATAATGAAGAAGCGATCCCTGCCGCGATAGCTCTGGAAATGGTTCATACCTATTCCCTGATTCATGATGATCTTCCGGCAATGGATAACGACGACTTACGTCGGGGACGTCCCACCTGTCATAAACAGTTTGATGAAGCGACGGCGATTCTTGCCGGAGATGGACTTCTGACCTATGCTTTTGACATCCTTTCCTCCCGTATCAAGCCGGATAATGTCGCTTCAAAATGCTGTTTTATCCTTTCGAGGGCCGCCGGTCCGTTGGGAATGGTTGCCGGTCAGCAGGATGATATGGATCAGAAATTAAATCCGGGGGATGACGTTTCTTCTCAACAGGAATTTCTGTTACGTATCCATCAGAACAAAACAGCCGCATTGATTATCGCAGCGTTAAATCTTGGGGCAACAATCGCAAACGCGAACGCGGATCAAATCGTGTCCTTGACGGATTTTGGAAAATACTATGGACTTGCGTTTCAGATTACCGATGATATTCTGGATGCGGTAGGTGATGAAAAGGAAGTTGGAAAAAAGACCCGGAAGGATGCGGAACAGGGGAAATTAACCTTTATTACCTGTTACGGATTGGAAAAAAGCCGGAAACTGGCAGAAGAGAATGTTGAAAAAGCATGTTTGGCATTAAGTTTCTTTGACTCAACCAGTTTCGCAATCCGGACACTGCAGTTTCTTGCGAGACAGCTTCTTACCCGAAACAAATAGACTTTCCGGAAAGTGTTTGTGATTTTACTCTGATTGTTGTGAACGATTGATTCCATGATGAATGCGGCGCGAAAACATTTTTTTTATCAACACGACGAATTAAACGGAACACTTCCGGCACATGCCCCCTATATTCGGCCGGAAGTGCCGCCGACTCTTCTCTCATCGCTTCATTTGCCACAGGACTTGAAAAACCTTTTGATTCAGGATCTTAACCGGCTTGCTCAGGAAATCAGAACGGTTCTTTGTGAACTTTCTGAACAGCGCAGCGTTCATTTTGCGTCGAATCTTGGCGTTGTTGAACTGGCCATTGCGCTCCATTCGACCTTTGATTTTTCCAATGACCGTCTTGTCTGGGATACCGGCCATCAATGTTATGCCCATAAATTACTGACCGGACGTTTTCCCCAATTTAAAACAATTCGAACTCAAGGCGGCCTGATGGGGTATCCCAACCCGGCGGAAAGTGACTACGATCTTTTTATGACCGGTCATGCGGGATGCAGTATTGGTACGGCCTTGGGGCTGGCATGTGCGGATACCCTGCTTCATTCGGATGAAAATCGTCACGTGGTGGCGGTCATTGGCGATGGAGCGTTGGGGAGTGGTCCGGTTTTTGAGGCCTTGAATCACGCCGGCGGAATGAATAAAAAAATGATCGTCATTCTTAATGACAATAAAATGTCGATCTGTAAACGGGTTGGCGGTCTGGGACGTTACCTGGATCATCTGCGAATGGCTCCGACTTATCTGGGGTGTAAGAATCTTCTTCATTATGGGGTTGAGCATCTGCCTATCTTCAGCGGTCCGTTGGAACAGTTTATGTCACGGTTCAAAGACGCGGTCAAAGCGGGGTTGATTGGTGGTATGTTTTTCGAGGATTTCGGGTTTCGGTATATCGGTCCCGTTGATGGCCATAATATCAGGGAACTCAAAAAATATCTGGAAACCATTAAGGCTTACCGTGAACCGGTGTTATTGCACGTTCTGACGGAAAAAGGGCATGGTTACAAACCGGCTGAACTTGATCCGACAACTTTTCACGCTCCAAATCCCAATAATGTTCTTAACGGAGACAGTAAATTGTTTTTTGATTCCATTACTGCCCCTGAATTGAAGTTTGTTTCTAAGAAAATGGTTCTGGATGATGATATGGACAGTACCATTGAACATTCTTTCACTCATTGGGCGAGAAATTCAATTTATTGCCTGATGAAACAAGATTCGCGGGTTTGCGTGATTACGGCGGCAATGGCCCAGGGAAACATGCTGGAACCGATTCGGGAAGCGTTTCCTGATCGTTTTTTTGATGTTGGTATCAGTGAGGAACATGCGGTTAATCTGGCGGCGGGACTTGCCAAAGGCGGAATGCGGCCTATCGTTGACATATACAGTACTTTTATGCAACGGGCTTATGATCAGATATTTCAGGAGATTTCACTGCAAAACCTTCCTGTAATTTTCATGATGGACCGCAGCGGTGTTGTCGGGGCCGATGGTCCGACGCATCACGGGGTATTTGATATTGCCGGATTACGTCCTTTTCCCAATCTGACGATTCTTGCGCCGGGTGATGCTGGTGATTTGAAGAAATGTCTTAATTTTGCGATCCGGCAATCCGGCCCGGTTACGATACGCTATCCTAAAACAATCGCAACGCGAATAGATCGGCCGGACGTTCCTGTGGAAATGGGAAAGGCGGAGGTCATTCGACAGGGTATCGACGGCGCTATCGTTGTTTGTGGGGGACTCTTGAAAACGGCAATGGAGGTCGCGGATTATTTTATTTCTCTTCCGGAGGAGGAACGGAGAAATTTCGGGGTGATCAACGCGCGATTTGTTAAACCGCTGGATTCGGATACAATTTTGGAACCGATTCGTCAAAACCGACCTCTTTTTACTCTGGAAGAAGGTGTTTTGATGGGGGGATTTGGAAGTGCGATTCTGGAAGAAGCCAATCGGCGCCGCCTGGACGCACGGTATATTACCCGTTTGGGAATCCCCGATCGGTATATTCAACATGAAACACGTGATGAACAGCTTGCTGAAATCGGTCTTGACAGAAATGGTATTATTTCGGCCATTCGGGATTTTTATGCCAGCGGTTTTCCGGTTAAGTTTTAAACCGGGCGAAAATGACTCCGAATAATGGTTTATCGATCTGATTCATTGGGAGTATTTTATGGAGAAGGGGATATCGACGTCCAAAAAGCGATTATTTGGAAATGAAGAATCGTTTTCGTTTGAGTCGGACTGTTCGGCCCGTGAGCGTTACTGGAAAAATCCCGTGTCCGGTTTCTTTTGACGCGACCATCGGTTAAAAGAAGGGGAGTGACAGCTTTAGGAACACAAGGAATTTATTTCTGTCGGCTTCCCTGTGTTTTATGTTGCCGGTAATTTTAAGAAAGCCGACTTTAAATTTTTCAGACCTGCCGGTAAGACTGTTTGAGAGGGCCTGCTTCGATTAACGGTTTTATGTCAAAAAGAAGGCAGGGAAACTTTGATTCCTGATTGCATGCAGAGCTGGTTCAGGCATTTGGAAAAATAAATCATTCTCATTGATTTTTTCTTTTTCATGGTGTATCGATAGGACATGTAGACGATTTTTTTGGGGATCGTTCCGATGTTCATCTGCTCAATGACTTCATTCAAATAGGCTTTTTCCTGATCGGTTTTGGGATAAAGGGAGACTGTCAGAACTTCCTCGGTGATTTCCTCCGCGAAAATTGCCTGTTTGAATGAAAGTAATCCTATTCCACCAAATAAAACACACTGAAGAAAAAATCGTCTGTTCATATGATCCATTTTCCTGTTCCCTCCATGAAATGAATTCCGTAAACCTCAGACAACCGGAACGGAAGCCGTCAATAGGGCAATAAACTCTGTTTATATTGAGTTTGCGCTGAATGATATCAACGATATTTTGTATAATTTACAGAATATGTATTTATTATATCGGCCACTTTGGTCATTTTTTTGAGATAAAACCGGAAAATTATCTTTGATTGTTATATCCGGCAATTATACAATAACCGTGTCTTTTGTCACAAACCGGCAATTTCTTTATCCGGGAAAGGTGCTTTTAAGGAAAATTTGACATTCCCTGTAACTTGTGTCCCGATTTAATCCGGGTAATTACTGAGAATGGAAGCGGAAAAGCCACAGCAGTATTATTGTGCCGCTCCTTTTCCGGGCTGAATATCAGAAAATCATCAATGGTTCGTTGTATTCGTCCGAGGAAAGGATCTCTGTGTTATCATAGCGGGACGTATTGTATACGGGGTCAGAATTTTTAAAGTAAATATCGTTATTGGTATCTGACAAAAAGGTTGGGGTTGAACTGGAACAACTTTGTCTGGCAGAAACCTCCATTTTATCAGGTTCCCGGGCATTTTGAGTCTGTTCCGCCTGTTTCGCTGTTTTTGTGTATCCCAACGACCTGACTACCTCCAGTATTTCGCTGCACGTCGGAAACATTCGACCACTGTTCCGCTTATAAGAATCCAGCGCGTTCATGAATTCAATTTCATCGGAGGTATAATTTCGTTCACAGGTGGTCGGATCAATCTGGCGGCGTCGGGATACCTTTTCCCGGACAGCACTCAATCCCGGAGTACCGGGGGATGAGGAGGTTTTGCCGGATTGGTGTTTTTTATGGCCCGTTCTGCGATACTGTTCTGAGTTCTGAGACTGCTTTTTTTCGATCTTTTCCGTTGTTTGGGGGATTTGTGCCGACGTTTTTAAAAGGTGGTATTCATCTGGCGAAAACTCCGCCTGCATTGTTATTTCCGTGTCGAACAGGGGGTCATCAAAAGACGGGATAGAAAGAAATTTTCGCTTTTTGCTTCGAGCCGGACTGCGTTTACCGGTCAGTGACGATTTTTTATGACCGGTTTTTCCTTTTAATGCTTTTACAGATACGGAAGATTGTCTGGAAATCATTGATTTATTCATTTTTATCATAAATTATCTTAAAATATCAAGGAAATATCAAAGGAATAGCGTCTGTTGTACCGTTCGGACGAATATTTATCTTATACAAATTCAGTCCGGACTTCTTTTGACCAACCACCCGGATAATTGAGGGGCGCCACCTTGTCCGGGATGTGTGCTATGATAACGAAAGCGGTTGGTTTTGGTAAAATATAACATATAATATTGTATCGGCGTAAAACAAGTAAAAATTTAAAGATAAATAAGATAAAGATTGTAGTTAAAACAAAAAGAATTAAGAAAACAGCTTGTTTTTAACGATTAAATGGAAAATATGAAAAAATATGATAAAAAGACAGTCAATACTCATATGACCGGAAAAAAACAGTATGGGCAAAATTGTTAAAATGAATGACTACCAAGGAGTTGTCAGAGATGATTGTTAAAAGGAGCTTTCGGGGAAGAAATCGCGGCAATCTTTAAAATTTACCTTTTAAGAATCCGGTCGGTCATCGATTCCTCAGTGAACCAGAGGCCCTAAAAGATTAACTTTGACGGGACTGCATGTAAAGAGTCAGGGCGTCTTGCCAGGGAGTTAATACCGGGGATTCCGGAAGAGCTCGATATTTGGCGGTGTCCAGCGCGGTAAAAAGGGAATGAGGAGCCCGGTAACCGTAATCGGCCAAAGAAATACCAATAATTTCATGCCGCTTCAATCCACAGAAATTTTTCAAATATTCTGCAATTTCCCGCAATGAGGCTATCCCTTGATTAGCGATATGAAACAGACCTGTTGCCTTCTGTTGAAAAAGAAAACGGAGCGCCGTCACTACATCGATCACAGAGGTTGGCGAAAAGAGATGGTCGTCAATGACGTGAAGTCTGTGTGTTCGGGTGAATGATTTTAAGAGTGATTCAACCGGATTAACCGCTGTATTTTCTCCGGATGGCCCGAAAAGTACGGAGGTCCGGATAATTAAATGGCGGTTCCATTCGGAAGCAACCCGTTCGCTTTCCAGCTTGGTTTTGGCGTAAACGCTTTCGGGATCGGGAAGATCTGTTTCCCGAAACGGTTGAGTTTGAAACGATTCTGATTGAAAAAAAACTTCCGAACAGCTGAACTGAACCAGAAACGCATTCAGTCGTTTCGCCGCTTCCCGTAAATTGACGACCCCATGAATGTGTAAATGACGGGCTGTATTGGGATGAATTTCCAGCCAATCAATTAAATTGATTCCGGTGGCGTTGATAATGACGTCTGGATGAATTGTATTTAATGAGTCTAAAACAAACGGTCGCGAGCAAATATCAAATTCGGGCAAATCCAACGGAATCAACTCATCGTACTGATCACCGGTTGGATTCCAGTATTTCATCAAGGCGGAGCCAATCATCCCTTTTGCGCCGACAACAGCTATTTTCATGGACTCATTTTCTCCGGTAGCGCTCTCAACAGTCTGTCCCGAAAGACGTCAAGGATATATTTTGATTAACAACGTCAATAATAACCAGCATCTGTCAAAAATCGAAGCGTCTGATACTCAGATATATTCAGCGAATAATTCCCGTTCCGGACGCGGAATCACGATTTTATTGGCAAGCAGGCCACTATCCTTCAGAATATCGGCAGCCGCTTCCACTGCGGTTTCAACATCAGAAACAGAACCGGTCATCATCAGAAGTCCTTTGCCGCCCATGGCCATCGCAAGGCTTAAACGGAACAGGGTGACTTTTGCAGCTTTACCCGCCGTATCAGCAGCGATCAGGGCACTGACAGCACTGAAGGTTTCTATAATCCCAAGCGCTCCAATTTCTTCAGGAGAAAGAATAACGGATTGAGCCATTGCCGGGAAAACTGCCTGATGAGTGTTTGCCACGGTCAGATGATCAACAACAGATCCCTGCCCCTGATGCAGCGCTGTTTCCATCGCGGCTTCAACGTCGCCAATATTTCCTGAGAAAATAATAAGGTATTTTCCGGAACAGATGGTTCTTGCGATCAAGATCTCGACGGAGGCCGACTTTAAAAGAGCGTCCTGAACCTGAAAACCAACTCCGATACTTGAAAGTTCAATCGCACCCACTGCAATTTTGGTTGTCATATTTTTTGCCGTTTTCTATGTTGAAACTGGAATAACCCTGATTTTCAAAAACAGAATAATGAATTACATAGTAAATTTGTTTTTCGGACGGGGCCATCCGGAATACGGTCCGCAACCGGAAAACAATTTTAAAAAAAGCCTGAAAGAGACTGTTTTTATCTATTTTAAATCGAACCAATTTAGCTGTCAACCATTTTCCCTGATTTCGTGTCCGGATTAAGGATTTTGTATAATCCATTCTCTGACATCCCCCGTTGTTGTGCCGAAGTAAACGGAGGACCCCCGGGGAGAGTAAGTCAGGGCGGTGATTCCCGACGATTCCGGATCGGAATTGTCAAAAGTTCGCTGAAGTTTTCCCTTCCGAATATCCCATAAAGACAAGCGTGATTCAGAACCGGAAGTTCCGACAACAAGATTCAGATTATTTGGTGAAAAATCCAGAGCCCGAATTTCGCCGTTATGCTTGCCTAATTCTGTTAAAAGTTGACCGTTGATTGTCCGCCAGATACCGACGTAATGCGATTTGGAACGAACCGCGATCATACTCCCGTTTGGAGAAAATCGACAGAGATTTCGATTCACATCGTCCAGAATGTGAATTTGCGATATTTCAAGAGCGAAAAGCGGTAATTTGGCTTTTTCCAGTTCAATCGTTCGGGCTGTCTTTAAATCCCAGATCACTATGTAACGCGGAATTTTGACTTTTCGGTCTGATAAACTCCCGGTTGATGAGTCTTCAGGTTTCCAATTTACTTTATTGGTTTCTGATACGGGAGTGACCAGTGTCGCGACAAAATCCCCGTCCGGGGAAAATGCGAGAACGTCGGTTACGTGTCCCGTTTCCTGATTTTGAGACGGGATTTGTAACTTGACATCAGGAAAAACAACCGTTCGGGCGGAGCCACAACAGTACAGCTTCCATTCGCTCAGAGGATGCTCCTTATTATTTTTGCCTGTTATCACGGATTCCGCCGGTTCCTCCGGTTTTATTGAGTTGGCTGTTTTGTAGGCGATCCATTGAGCATTGGAATCAATGAAAACATCCTGAATTTCCTCGGTGTCCGGAAGCAACGATTTCTGTCCGGCGTTATTTTTCCGGAGAACATTCTGACGTAAAATTGAGTGATTACTGTTTAATGAACAGGTCCGAACGTTAAGCGATCGTCCCCGGTCAGTATATCGCCAATCGGCAATATACAGCATGTTCTCAGCATCGGCGAAGGCGGCGGACTGTACTGTCCCCCAGTCAGATTTTTCTTCAGGTTCTTCCTGATAAGGTATGTGAAGTTCCAGATTCCATAGTTCAAAGGTGTTACCGGGCCTGTCGCTGATAAGATTTTCCGAAGGGTTTTCATAAAATATTAAAGCGTGTTTATGATTGGATTCCATTCGTATCTGATTGATTTCGTGAGGGCAGGAAAAAACGGTTTCAACCTGCCAGACCGTCTGAACAGGAACGGACGATTTGGTATTGTTTTTCCGGAAAATTTTCCCGCAACAACCTGTCAGGGAAAACAACATGATAAAGACAAGTCCGTACAGGCAGTATTGATGGGGTATTGCCATACCCGGTTTCTTAAAAAATAAATGGAATATCATAACGGGTGGTTTCATCGTGTTTTATGAAAATCTCCGGTCGGAAACAATAAGAAGCGAATTTAGGCGGAAAAGGTTAGTTTGCTTTTGTATCATTATTATTGAATACCGAAAATTGCGTTTTTTTATATTGAATGACATAAAAAACGCAAAAGGGAGAATAACAATTTTTGTCTGAAACGTCAAGTGATTTTCCGGTTATTGATTGTCCGGCAGGATTATATATCTTTCAGCGGGGATTTAATCCCAGAACGTAATTTTTATGAATATGTTATTGAATCGCGGAAATTTTAGCATGAATTTGAAAAAACCGGAGACCGGGGGGAACTGTTCTCTTGATATTGCGATTCAGACGCCTTATGATATAATGAAACGGATGAAAATAACAAGTTTCTGTTGCCCGGCTTCCTGAATTTTGTCGCGACAATAAATTCGTTGAGACGAATCTATTTCGGATTTTGTTTTCGCAAACATGTTCGATAACATGTTTTTCTGAAAATTTCTGAACGATTTAACAATTCACTGGTTTAACATTAACGAAGCCAGCTTTGACGACGATCAGATGACGGAGAGGCCGGATAAATTTTCCATGGATTTTCAAGAGAGAACGAATTTTACGGAATGACTACAGTAAGAACACGATTTGCGCCCAGTCCCACCGGTTACCTTCATATTGGCGGTGTTCGTACCGCTTTGTTTTGTTATTTGTTTGCCCGAAAACATGGAGGTCAGTTTATTTTGCGGATCGACGATACGGACCAGATGCGCAATGTTCAGGAAGCGCTTCAGCCGATTTTGGATGGTTTAAAATGGCTTGGTATTCAGTGGGATGAAGGTCCGGAGGTTGGAGGACCTTATGCTCCGTATTATCAATCCGAACGACTTGATAAATATCAGGCTGCCGTTCAACAGCTGGTCGCAGGAGGATTTGCCTATTATGATTACGCCCGGCCGGAAGAATTACAGGAAGAACGGGAAACCGCTCAGAAGGAAAAGCGGACCTTTGTTTACAGCCGGCGCTTTATGGCGGTGACAGAAGAAGATCGTCGGGCGTTTGAAGCGGAGGGACGTCAGGCGGTTGTTCGTTTGAAAATGCCGCGGGAAGGGAAACTTGTCATTAACGATTTGATTCGCGGTCAGGTTGAGTTTGAGTGGTCGAATGAACAGGATCATGTGATTCAGCGGGCAGACGGTTCCTGTCTGTATCATCTGGCGAACGTTGTTGACGATTACGATCTGAAAATTTCACATGTCATTCGGGCGGAAGAGCATTTATCGAATACCCCGCGACAGATTTTTATCGCTCAGTCGCTTGGTTATGAATTGCCGCAATATGCCCATCTTCCTTTTGTTGCGGAACCCGGAAGCAAAACGAAATTGAGTAAACGAAAGCTCGATAAATATCTGAAGAATCACGATTTTGCCAAACTGGTTGAACATGGCCGGGCGATTGCCCGTCAGGTTGGCCTCGAGACGACAGCAGACGGTTTTAATCCGGTGATCGTTGATTTTTATCGACAGGTCGGATACCTGCCGGAGGGAATCGACAACTATCTCGCGTTACTTGGCTGGGCATTGGACGATAAATCGGAATTCTTCCGAATGGAGGAGTTGACGGAGCTTTTCACACTGGATAAAGTGAATAAAGCGGCGGCTTCTTTTGATCCGGCAAAACTGTTCGCGTTTCAGGAAAAACACATGCTAACGCTTTCGACCGACCAGAAATATGCTCGGACACTGCGCTATTTAATTGGCGCCGGGCTGGTTCAGGTTGTCGGCAGGCCGGAATGGACTTTTACGGACCTGCCGGACGAAATGTCGCCGGAGACCCCTATCTTATTGACCCGGATTCCTGATATTTCTTCAGAAATGGCAAAAACAATGATTTGCCGTTTGATTGACGCTGCCGGGGATCGTATTAAGGTTTCCGGAGATATTCTCGATTTTTCCGACTTTTTCGCGGATGATGAGACTTTTCCGATTGATGAAAAAACGTATAACAAGCGCATTGCTCAGAATGAAAGTGTCCGGCCGTTACTTCAGGAGTTCCGGTCGAAACTGGACGCCGTTCCGGAAAAAGATTTTGTTCCGGCGACTCTTGAAGCCTTGCTTCACCGGTTCCTGGAGGAAAAAGGTTTAAAGCCGGGACAACTTATTCATGCGCTGCGCGTCGCGGTGACGGGAAAGGGGGTTGGAATTGGAATGTTTGACACGATGGCCATTCTGGGAAAAGAACGGACATTAAAACGAATCCATTCCATTTTGAACAGGCAGGTACTCTGATTCAGAAAGATAAAGGTTCTCTGAACGGATATTTGTGAAATCGGGTGGGGTGACCATTTTTCAAAACTCGTAAGATATTTTTGAAGCCGGCGGGGATCCGGAAACGTTTGATAAAACAGTGAAATAAACGGGGCGGGCGTATCGAAAATAAATAAAATACAAAAAAAGCAGCCGGATACGCGAGCAGTGCCGGCTGATAGACCGAAGGCAAAACGGAATCACGGAAACCCGGATTGAACCGTCTGCCTGAAATGGAAAAAGTATTTGAAGAACGGACATTGAAAATAAAACTCGAAGAGATTGTAAAATGGATTGAAAGGAATTTTATGTCGAAACTGTTTACGCGCATTCTGTCATTGTTCGTTGTGATGTTCTGTCTGATTGGGATGTTGCCATCTCCGGTGTGGTCGGCGGATGAGTCGATTCCCGTTGATAAAAATTTTATTGTGATTCTTTCCGATTTACACATCGGTGTTGACGCAATGAAAACGGGATACGCGGCAAATAACGATCAGAAAGTATCCGCGATTATCGATAAGATTCTGGCGATGAATCCCCGACCGGGACATGTTCTGATTTACGGAGACCTGGCCTATGACTGCGGTACTGTTGCCGATTATAAAATGATACAGCCGATTCTTGGGCGATTTGACGAAGCGGGGATTCCTTGGACGACGATTTATGGCAATCACGACCGTCGTGTTCCATTTGCGGAGGTTTTTTCTGAAAAAGTTGCGGTAACAGAAATTCCCGATCGCCTGGTCAATGTCGTTCAAACGCCTCTTGCTGATTTCATTATGCTGGATTCACTCAATGAAGGAACGGTTGAATCCAAAGGGGATACCAATCAGAAGGAATGGCTGGAACAAAAACTCGCAGAAGAAGAAAAAGCGGGAAGACGGGTTTATGTTGGTTCTCATCATCCTTCCGGGGAGGCGGGTTTTTTAGAAACTGTTAAAGCGGCGCCGGCGGTTTGCGGTTATATTTGCGGACATTTACATTACTGGAAACCGGGGGAAGTCGACGGGGTTCCGCATCTGGTTCTTCCAAGCACCTCTTATAAAGAGCCTCCTCTTGGTTTTGTAACGCTCCGGCTGGGTGAGGATAAAGATGTTTTTACGTTGATTACCAATGACCCTGACGATCCCTGTAATGGACAAACCTGGGAAAATATTATCCGGAAATGATGGACCGTAAATGCCGGTTGGCAAAAACAACGGTATTGATCCAGGGATATCAGAGTATTTATCTTATAAGAAGTGTCCGGTTTCCGGGGGGGGGGG
>Ga0079305_1003092_pt1 | contig 12107 bp, 6 predicted proteins | sample LMS_cellobiose_e_FD_79183 | JGI IMG/M metagenome (GOLD analysis project Ga0079305, IMG submission 79183) | Rumen-fistulated moose microbial communities from Alaska, USA - LMS_cellobiose_enrichment | ecosystem: Host-associated > Mammals > Digestive system > Stomach > Rumen fluid ... | reverse complement strand
TCACTTCCTCATGAGTCGGACAGAAAACGATCGGGACTTTTTTCCCGGCCCGCGGCAATTCTGTTTTGATGAGAACATTTCCAAACGCTTCCACCCGATTGGTCTGTTCGTAAAGCGACTGCGGGCAGATCGCTGTCATCAGAAGCTCAACGGCCCCGGTCTTGTTTATTTCCTCACGGACAACATTAATCGCTTTGGACAGAGACTTAAAACCAAGCGGTAAATAAGTATAGGCTCCCGCCATGACCTGTGAAATCAATCCCGCCCGCAACATCAGAATGTGACTCGGAATTTCCGCGCCGTCCGGGGTTTCTTTCATTGTCGGAATCAGTGTTTGAGACCATTTCATCGTTATTTACCTCTTCTGTGTCAGTTGATTCTTTTCATCAGGAAGAACAGATTTCGCCAGGTTTGTTCTTCAAATGCCCCTTTTGCCAAACATACTTTCTTTCCGAAGGCAAAACCGAAGGATACGTTTAAAAGGGAACCGAAAGCGGTAAAAACCAAAATACCCGCGTTCCCCAATCAGACGGAGTTCCCTCTGAATACCCGCCGGTTTTAAATATAAATATTAAACAGTATAGTGTTTTATGAAAATAAAAAAAGAGGTTCCGATGGACATTTCCCCTCATCTCTGAATATTTGAACATTTCAAACGGTAATTCCGTTACCCGCCCGTTCAATTTTCATAAAACAAACATCGTCGTTTTTTTAACGAGTCCGTTAAAATCGCGGAAACCGGTTTTATCAGTCAAAATCAATCAAATCGAACCGGTCTGCCCACAAAACAGCAACTTTATACTTAAACTATAACGCCTTTTGGAGTCCTTCCCAACGGACATTCCATTGACCATTATCCGGAAATCCGGGCGCGTTGGAAAGTGAATGCTCAAGGGTATCCGGAGCCGGTTGTTCCCAACCGGCGCACATCAGTGCGATCGCGTAAAGCAGTCCTCCGTTGCCCGGCAGATAAGGACACGGACCGCCCGTATTCACTCCCCGTTCATCATAGGCGTTTCGCGGCGAACTGCTCAACAGAATTTCAATCGCGAGTTCTTGCTGTCCCGTCCGCGCTGCCGCCATAGCCATCCAGGGAAAATCCCAGCCCCAACATCGATCCCATTGCCATTCATGAAATACTTTGGTAACGGTTCGGGTCGCGATTTCCGAATCAACCCCGTCGATCGGCGGAAGCATTCCCAGAACGCCTATCAAATCCGGATGTTCCCAGTTCCGCTTGCTGAATGAATCAAACCATTCGGCAGAATGAACAAAAACACCTTCTTCATTAACCGGAAGCGGCGCAAGAGCCATCCGAACCTCATCCCAATCAAGACTGCGGGGTTTTCCCATCCGTTCGCGCCATTCGTTCGCCTTGTCAAGTCCCCAACGCCAGTAAGTGAGATCAAAAACCGTATCTTTCGTGATTCCCTGCTCACTTGGCGGCATCACCGGATCAAGATGCGCAACACCATCATCATCAAAAACCGGATAGTCCGCCATATGTTCCGCGGTTCCATCAACAATGTCGGCCCATTTTTCCAACGTTTCCCTGGTCGGATGAATCCGATAATCCAACTCAGCGAAAAAAATCGGATGAGGTTGTTTCCAGAGCAAAACCTGATTCCCGATCCAGGGAGCTGTCCGACCGTCCGGGCCAACCGCTTTTTGCCACTTATACCCTTTATACCCCAACTGCCGGGCCAGTTGCGCTGCCAGCTGTTTATATCGAAAATAGCAGGAAACGCCCCGTTCCGCCAAATCGGACCGCCCCCAAAGATAATAATGAGAAAGATGCCACCAAACCATCTCCATATGAAATTTGCCCCGCCAGGGATCGGTTCCCAGAAGCCCGGTTTCCGGACTCGGAAAATCGCCTGCCGAATTTGTCCGCATTTCAAACTGAGAAAGTACTATCCGACGCTCCAGTTCCATCCAGCGGGCATCTGTACTCCCTGACAGATCAACCGCGCCGCCGGACTTCCAGAACGTCTCCCAACGTTCCCTGGATTCCTGTTCCAGTTTCGCGAATGACAAATTGGAAAAAACGGGCGGGACATCCTTAACCGTCGTCAGAGGGGCGGATGTGTCGTCAACGCTTATCACCCCTCCGCTTTTTTCATGCAACGGAGCCGCAAACCGGGCAAAAAATTCCATTACGTCACTCATTGCGGTAATCCGGAATTTCCCCGGGTTATCTTCCGAAGGCAAAACGATCTGACAAGGCGTTGACAGATTCCAGCCCAGTTGAACGTTACGTGAAAAATCAAATGAAACCGCGTCATCCATCCGGGTCACAAGTTTATGGACAAACGACACGGAATTACCGGAGGATTTTTCCATGCTCTCCAGAATGACCGGATGGGCCGGGCTATCGAACTGACCAACCCAGACCCCGTCATCACTCGAGGGCCAGGGAAAATCGACGACAACTTCCAGATCGCCCGTTTTCAGGAGTTCCGACTCAATTCTGAGAGCCACTATTCCGTCATTGCCCAGGCAGGTTGTTACCGTAACCGGAGTTCCCTGAACGGTAAACGACGACGCATGAACCCCGGTCCAAAGGGTCATTGTCCGCGACAGATTTTCAATCTCGTTCTCCTGGAGCGGAATTGCGTTTTTTTTCATCAGGCGGATTCGGGCAAGATTTGCGCTATGGGGATTATCAATCATCCATTGGCGCAACGCCTCTTTTTCTTCCGGAAATTTATCCGCTCCCTGATTCCGTCCCTTCTGAAACGTCCCCGAGGCCGGGACATCAGACCAGGAATACCCTTCCGGCAACGGTTCAACAAACCAGCCGTCATGAGCCATTGTGCTTCCGCCAAAAGTCTGTAACCCGGTTCCATCAACGTTAAAACAAAATTGTCCGTCCCCGACCGGAATCTGAAGCGATAATGAATGACTTTGAATATCATGCCGCGAGACTATCGCCTGACGGTTCAACGGTTCCTCTGCTTCGGCAAACTCAACAAAAATCAACATCAGAAACAAACAACCTGACAGAAAAAAACGGTTCATATTACACTTTCCTACTAATGATAATTTTCGTTTTGTTTTTTTGATTTACTTTTGTATCTTTTCTGAATGAGCATTAAGCCTGTTTTGGGTTCCTCTGAATTTATTCCAACCAAAGTTCGACCTTAACGGACATTCAGCTTTATTTCCTGATCTCATTTAAGATGGAAACTGTTTTGAATGTTACCAATTCAATTCCGCCGCTTCCTCCCAGTGTTCATAAAGCTGCTTCAGGGCCTCTTCCTCTTCTTTAATTGACGCCTGAATGCTCTTGATTCGTTCACCGTCGCGAACAACATCGGGCTTGAGTAATTCTTCCTGAAGTGTCATTACCTGTGTTTCCCGAATGAAGATTTCTTCTTCAATGTCACTGGTCTTTCGATAAGGATATTTTCTCTTCTTCTTTTCTTTTTTTGGAGCCCGTCCCTGTTCTTCTTTGAACGCGGCATCGCCCCATTTGTTCTTTTTATCCTCTTCCGCAAGCGTTTTCAGACCTTTTGGCGTCGAACTGTCAAGAGACGGAACCGCCCCGTGATTCTGATTTTTTCCATATTTCCGTCCATGAACAGCGGGAGAGTTTTCAGATTGAGTTCCTTTGGCCGATTCCGGTTTTACCGGTTTGGAAGTATTTTTTTTATGACCGCCGCTGCCGGGATTGCCGGAATGACGGTTGTTATTACCTCTGTTTTCCAATACTTTCAGAGAAGAACCTGATCCGGTATTTTTTTGCGCTGACTCCGGTTTATTCAAAGCGTTCGGCAAAAACGGATCCGCAATCAACCCCTTGGAAACCATATACCGAAACGTTGTGTAATTCCCCTCAAGTACCCGAAATCGGCCGTCAGGCTGAATAATCAAAAGATGGTCAGCGGTTTTATCGACAAAATAACGGTCATGGCTGACAAAAAGTACCGTGCCGTCAAATTCACAAATAGCCTTTTCCAACGCTTCACGCGCCCAGAGATCAAGATGGTTCGTCGGTTCGTCGAGAATCATGACATTCGGGTCGTCTGCCGCCAGTTTTGCCAGAGCCGCCCGACAACGCTGTCCGCCACTCAGACTTTTAACGGTTTGTAACTGTTGATCTCCGGTCAAACCGAACGCCCCAAGCAACCGCCGCCGGTCCAGTTCCTCAAAAACTTTTTTTTCCGGACGAATCGCGTCAACAACCAACATATTGTCATCCAGAACATGAATCTGCTGGTCGAAATATCCAACCCTGACCCCCTGTCCCCAGTGAACGGTTCCGCTGTCCGGTTTTTCCTGATTGATAAGACATTTCAGAAAAGTCGTTTTCCCGCAACCGTTTGGGCCAAGAATCGCCCAGCGTTCCCCCCGTTCAATATCCAAAGTTACATCGTGAAAGAGCCGTGAATGATAACTTTTGGAAAGGCGGTTCGTTCGGAAAACAATATCGCCGGTTCGCGTCGCTTTGGGAAACGACATGGAAGGCGTTGTGATTTTGCGAGGCAATTCCGCCGGCGTTTCTTCCAGTCGGGCCAGCTTTTTCCGCCGGTCTTCCGCCTGAGCCGCTTTCATTCCATAATGATGACGCCGGATAAAGTCTTTGGCTTTTTCAACCTCCTCAACATATTTTTCATAGGTTCGCGTTTGAACCGCCAACCGATCCTCCTTCAATACCGTGTACTTGGAGAAATTGCCCGGATAATCATCAACCGTCCCCATAAAAAGCTCAAAGGTCCGATTCGTCACACGATCCAGGAAGTAACGGTCATGACTGACCAGGATAACGGCCACTGACGTATTTTTCAGAAAGTCTTCCAGCCATTCCGTCGCCATCAGATCCAAATGGTTTGAGGGTTCGTCCAGCAGCATGATTTCCGGTTCCTCCAGCAGAAGTTTGGCAAGCCCCAAACGGTTCAGCTCGCCGCCGCTGAGCATGGAAACCTGTTTCGTCAGATCCTCGTCAGTGAATCCGACTCCATGTAAAATACGTTCTATCCGGTAATCGATATTATATCCGTCCCGGCGCATTAACTCTTCATGAATCCGATCATATCGCCGGGCCAGCCGGTCATGTTCCGATGAATCTGTAATATTACCGATTTGTTCCGCAATCAAAACCGCTTCTTTCTGCATGGCGACAAGCGACGCCAGGGCAAGCTGCGCTTCTTCCAGAACTGTTCTGTTGGGGATAACTTCCGGACGCTGTTCAAGATAGCCGATATGAATATCACCTAACGTTTCCACCTTCCCTTTTTCCGTCTCTTCCCGTCCGGCAAGAATATTCAGCAGCGTTGTTTTACCACATCCGTTCGGACCAACCAGACCAATTTTATCCCCTTCCCGAACCTGAAACGTAACGTCAGAAAGAACCGGTTCCGGACCAAAATGCTTACGGAGATGCTCTACATTGAGAATAACAGCCATCAACCAACCTTCATTACTTATTCGGTTACTTTACTCGATACACAGACCGGTATTCCCCGGAATCCAGTTTTCGTGAACCGGTCGATAAAAGGAACACGCCGATTCCGGCTTACGGCGTCAAAATAATCCCACTCCGTCCGTGGCATAATACGCCTTGTTCCATTATACTTGTCTGAAAAAAGGAAACAAGTCATGCGGTTCTTTCGATTAAACGCCGTTTTCGTCTCACTCCATTAAAATCCGGTTCCCTCACCTCGGAAAGAAAAAAGTCCCGGATTCCCGGTTTTGGCGATTTACAGAGTAAAACCGAAAAACCGGGTTGCGGCCACAGATAATTTCAACAGTCGGGATTTATCCCGGTAACCGTCACTGGAAGAAAACTTTCCCTGTGATATAATAATCGGAAAGTGAATCAGAGTTGACGTTCAAAAGGAAACGGGATTCTGTCAGCCAGTTTACCGCGGCCGTTTTTTCCTCCTGTTGATTTCCCGGGACATGATCCGGTAAAACATCAGTAAAACGTCAATCGAATAAAACGGTAATGTCCGGACAGATATTTGAGATCATCCGTCCATTGGGGATTTCCGCGGGGTTTATGGTCAATCAGGTTAATTGAGGAGTTTCTTCGTGCAGAAAACAGAAATCAAAGAAAAACTTATTCAGGAACTGGGCTCAGCAACGACCGCCGAACAGGTTGAACAGATTCGTATCAATTATCTTGGTCGAAAAGGAATCGTCACGACACTGGCCAAAAACACCGATTTCAGCAAAATGACGCCGGAAGAGAAAAAGGGGTTCGGTCAGGAATTGAACGAACTCAAAAATTTTGTGACCGCGGCGATTACCCAGGCAGCGGAAACGGTGAAAACGTCAACGGAATCCAAACCTAAAAGCCGTGAAATCGACCTGACGGCCCCCGGAACCGGGCGACGGCTGGGCGCGCTTCATCCGATTACGCTGATTCAGATGGAACTGGAGGATATTTTTCAGGGAATGGGCTTTTCCGTTCTTTACGGTCCGGAAGTGGAATCAGAATATTTCTGTTTTGAGTCATTGAATATCCCCGCCGACCATCCGGCCCGCGACATGCAGGATACGTTCTGGCTTAAAAATCATCTCGTGCTGCGAACCCAGACGTCAGCAAATCAGGTCCGGACACTCAAACGGTTTCATGCGCCCGTCCGGGCTATTTTTCCCGGCCGCTGTTTTCGGTATGAGGTGGTCGACCCGAGCCATGAAAACACCTTTTATCAATGTGAAGGTCTGGTCGTCGATAAAAATATTTCCGTTGCCAATCTGATCGCCGTCATGAAAACGTTGTTAAGCGAGGTTTTTCATCATGACGTCAAAGTTCGGCTGCGACCCGGTTTCTTTCCCTTTGTTGAACCCGGCTTCGAGCTTGACCTGAACTGCCTGCTCTGCGGCGGCAAAGGATGTCCGACTTGCGGCGACGGCTGGATCGAGCTGATTCCCTGCGGACTGGTTCATCCGGAAGTTCTGAGGCACGGCGGCATTGACCCCAACGAATACAGCGGTTTCGCGTTTGGAATCGGCCTGACCCGTCTGGCGATGATGAAATTCGGTATTAACGACATCCGATACCTGAATTCCGGCGACCTCCGCTTCAATGAACAGTTTGCGACACAGTTCTGATTCACCGCCAGGATTTGAAAACGATCGTTGAAAACAAAACCGTTCCCCGCCGGTTCCTGTCCCGGTTTTTGTCAGATTTTTTTCGTGTCCCGGCTTTTGTCAGAATCTTTTCCTCAGACAAAAAACAATATGGGATTTGAACGTCGTAAAACGGCATAAAAAAAGGAATTCGCCATAAAACGAATTCCTTCTCTTAAATATCACCTGTTTAGCACTCTTAAATCCTGTTTAACAACAACGCCGTTTTTCATCATCAAAATAACAAAACGTCAAAAACAAGTTATCCGACGACACCCGAAAACCGGCAATTCGTTTTAAACAGGGTGTTTCTCAAAATTAACTGAATGACAATGCTCAGATCATTTTGGCCATCATTTCAATCAGGTCAACAGCGCGGCAGCTGTAACCCCATTCATTATCGTACCAGGAGAGAATCTTAACCATGTTATCACCGATAACATCGGTCCATTCCGGAACGAAAATCGAGCTGTGGGAATCCCCTTTGATGTCGCAAAGAACGATCGGGTCTTCATTGTAATCCAGAATTCCCTTCATCGGACCTTCCGCGGCTTCCTTCATGGCGGCGTTGACGGCGTCCTTGGTAACCGGTTTACAGGTGTTACAGGTCAGGTCAACGATACTTCCGGTCGGGGTCGGAACACGGAGGGAAATACCGGTCAGTTTGCCATTGACCGCGGGAATGACCTTGCCAACAGCCTTGGCAGCGCCTGTGGTTGTCGGGATAATATTCATGGCGGCGGCACGACCACGGTAAATATTTTTATAAGGAATATCAAGCACGACCTGATCATTCGTGTAAGAATGAACCGTGGTCATCAAACCTTTTTCAATTCCGAACTTGTCATTCAGAACCTTCACAACCGGCGCGAGACAGTTGGTCGTGCAGGAAGCGTTGGAAACACAATTATGTTCCGGTTTCAACTCGTTATCATTAACGCCAAGAACACAAGTCAGGTCAATATTGTCTTTGGCCGGAGCGCTGAGGACAACCTTTTTGGCGCCACCTTTCAGATGGCTGTCGTAACCGGCGGCAGTATCTGTGGCGCGACTTGTAAAACGACCGGTCGATTCAAGAACGACGTCCGCACCAAGCTGTCCCCACGGAATGTTAGCCGGGTCTTTTTCCGCACTGATCGGAATCTTTTTTCCGTTGACGATGAGATTCTTTTCATCGTAACTGACTTCACCCCCCTTAAAACGGCCATGGGTGCTGTCATATTTCAGAAGGGTCGCGAGGGTTTTCGTGTCGGTCAGGTCATTGATTCCGACAACATTGAATTTTTCCGGGGTTTCCATCATACGACGGAAAACAAGACGACCGATACGACCGAAACCATTGATACCAACATTGACTGCCACTGTTATATCTCCTTAACATAGATTTATATTGTTGGATAATATTTCCCGGGCCTCATCCGATTTTTTTCATTCCAAAACCGTCCTCATCACTTGTAAGGTAACCCGTAACATCAATCCAGTTTCAAACGATAAAATGAACACTCGATTATACAATGAGTTTTCAACTTCTGCAAGCCCCCGGCATCCGGTCGGGAAAAATTCCTGTCAGCGCGTTCCCGACAATAAATATTTATTTATACAATAGACAACATTTTATACTGTACAATGTATTATATTATCGAATATACACGAAGGACAAGGCCTCACCATCCGGAATCCAATTCCCGCATTCCGGACCGGAAACTCATTCGATACTTTGACCGCGCTGACTTGAAAACCATCAAATCACTTATTTCAGAAAACAGAGTTTACTCTCCAGAGGCCCGACGGTCACTTTCTGAACCTGTTCCCCCTTCTGAATGTGAACGGTCTTTTCCTGTTTCTCAATATTCCAAAGAATGCAGAAATTCTTCTCAGGATACCAGGCCAGTACGGCCGGACTTTCTTCCAGAACATAGGGAATTTCTTTTTCCCGGAATTCCGGTAACAGAGTCCGTCGGAATTGATATAAACTGGCAAAATCTTCCGCAACAGTTACAAACCTGCCGGCAGCCGATTTTTTACGTCCAATACAAACCGTACCCGGCGAAGATTCATCCCCCCGTTCCAGCGCCGCCGCGTCTTCATCCCCCAGAAACGTCCAACCGCTTTCCGAAAGCCTGTCACAGACTTCAAAGGGGACCCCCAGCGCCAGGAACAACGAAAACGGTCCCGACGTCGCAAGATAACGTCCCGCCATTCCCCAGTAATGTTTGAACGGTCCGACGAGCTTTGCCCCGGCCCGCTGTTCATGAATCGCCGCTTCATGGATCATTCGTGGTTTGAAGAATTTCCAATACTCAATCGGAATCGGCGCGTCGCCGGTCATAAACATTGAATTTCGAACATCCGCGATTGTCGAAATCGTCATCTTGGCCGCCATATTCTCCTTGGAAAGAGACTGCGTAACCGCCGGATACATCGTTGTTTCACTGAACGCCCGTTCCGGGCCCGTGAACCGGCGATGTATAAGAACGCTGAACAATTCGTCCGTCTTCCCCTTGGGCGGATCGAATCCGGAATCCTCAAACATCAGTTCGCCCACCCGGAAAAGCGCGCCGCGGTAATCATCAAGCCGAATACCGGCCCGTTCTGACCCAAGAAACATCACCATAATACCAAGATCGACCGACGGGGCCGCCTCCTGCATGCTCCGGAAACAATGAGTCAGGTTATCACAAGTATAATCGACCCAAAGCCGCAGCAGTTTTGTATCCCGGTTTTCCTGCAAATCGTGCAGTACATCCTCCCATTGATCCTTGGATAACCCGGTCTTCTGCAAAAAGTCCGCCTGACAGTCCTCACAGATACATCCGCCCATTCCGTAAGGAGAACAGGCAAGCCGGAAATCATCGTCCAGGAAATATTCACAGGAGCCAAGGTTTTCCTGAATCCCGCGTATCGCCTCAATATTTTTCTTTTCGGCATTCTCATGCAGTGAAATTCCCCAATGCTCATAGCCACTCACTTCGGTCGAAAATTTGCCGGCCCCGCTCGGAAGCCCGTCTGTATCGGCGGCATTGGTGATATTTCCATTTTCGTCCCGGATCACCGGTTTCGGATGTCCCAACGGCAACCCGACCCAATGAACGTTAAACCCTTCATTTTGCAGGAAATCCCTCCCCTGATACATTTTTTCCCAGGTGTTGGCATATCTGTCCGGATAATATGCGGTACACCAGAGATCACGCAGGCCGATTTCTTTCCAGATCTCCCGAAACTCCGCACTTTCGGGCGCCGCAGCAAAACTAAGACCCGGTGCCAGATTCCAAGTTCGTTTCTCGGAAAACAAAGGCTTTGATTCCGCCGCAATAAGCGAAGAACCTGCCCCCCCTCCTCCAATCGCCGCCAGAACGGCAGCCGCTGACGTATGAACCATAAATGAACGACGTGTCATTAAATTCTTCATGCTGAAACACCTCTTTTTTATCTGATGATTGCCAACCGTTTCACAACGGTTTAATTGCCATTCATTCCGTAAAACAGGGGACATTGAAATCAACCTCCCTCATTCCGGTCTGTTTTCCCTGCCGCGTTCCCCCAATCCTCACCGCTTTACAGAAATCGACGTTGAAAACCGGCTCTGACAGAACCGGCCGGATTCTGTCCCGTCCGACTCAGTTTTTAACCAATGTTCCAATATGCTCACCGCGGGCAGCTTTTTCCAGGTTTTCATCTTTACGGAAATTGAAAACCATAATCGGCATATTGTGTTCGGCGCATTTGGCGATCGCTTCTGAATCCATTACCCGCAGCTTTTGATTCTGAACCTCGTCATAAGTCAACGTGCTGTAAAAAACGGCGTTCGGATTCTTGACCGGATCATCGCTGTAAATGCCATCCACTTTCGTTGCTTTCAATAAAATATCCGCCTCAAGTTCCAGAGCCCGTTGAGCCGCCGCGGTATCCGTTGTCACAAAGGGACTTCCGGTACCCCCCGCAATAATGACAACCCGTTTTTTTTCCAAATGATGAGTCGCGCGACGTCTGATATAAGGTTCCGCAACTGTCGACATTGAAATCGCCGACATCAACCGCGCCGGCTGTCCCTGGGCCTCAATCGCATCCAGAAGAGCCAACCCGTTGATAACCGTTGCCAACATACCCATATAATGCGCTGTCGACTCCTGTATCGAACTGTTCGCCGCCTTGAATTGAGCGCCCCGAAGAATATTTCCTCCTCCCATGACAATGGCAACTTCTATTCCCTGTCCCGCCACCTGGGCAATCTGCGATGCCAGATGATTGACGGACTCCATTGAAATTCCTCTGTCATTCGCGGGACAAAAACTTTCACCAGAAATTTTTAAGACGATACGACGATTTTTTTCCTGAGATTTTACATCCATCGGTTTTACAAAAGTCCTTTAATTCAAATGAGAAAGATAACGGGATGATACAAAAAAATCCCCTGACATAGAACAATGTTCGTTGATGGCGGACATCATTTATGTCAAAGGACTTTTCGCATTCAAAACCAGGTTCCAAACAGTATCTGCTCCTGATATTCTCTCATATTCCGACACCTGATTTTCCCGACCATCCCAAAATTCCTTATTTCTTTCAGGAATCTTTCATCAGACAGCCCGGATCCGGAATACAACAGTATCGGTCTGCTCTGTAAATAACAGAATAGCAGATACAATAAAATAAATTCTCAAAACGCAATCACACCCGAAACCATTAACCGCAAACCGTAAACATACCCAGACAATATCTCACGTTATCATTATCCGGAAATACAACTTTAAATTACGATTACGGTTCGCGGTCCTGTCAAGATCAGGCCATGTCCTTGAGCGCTTTAAGAGCCTTTACCTTAATTTTGTTATGGGCCGGTTTCGCCGGAATGTCACGAACTTCACCCGGTTTAAACGGATTCGGAACATTCTTCTTGGCTGGCTGAGCAGCAACCTTTTTCTTTTCGATTTTGATCAGACCGGGGAGCGTGAAACTTCCAGCGCCTTTGGAAGAAAGACTGTCTTTGATGACCTCTGTCAGAGAATCCATCACTTTAACGACATCTT